>JGI24025J20009_10000765_pt1 | contig 24933 bp, 20 predicted proteins | sample Cruoilmetagenom3_FD_20009 | JGI IMG/M metagenome (IMG submission 20009) | reverse complement strand
ATACGTAATATGTTTAAAAGGTTTTTGCTATTTATTTACCTCAAGGAGGAAACTAAAACGTCACCTATTCCCTAAATTAGGCAGAGTTAAGGGTTAATCTTATATACTACTATTCTCATACACCCCTCAAGGTGGTAGAAATGACCTACGTGGCCTATGTATTAATCAATACAACAATCGGAGAAGAAGAAAATGTAAGGAGGGCTTTGCTCAAGATAAAAGGAACTCAAGCAGCGTCCACCACATCTGGAGCGTATGATAACGTGGCAGTGCTTGAAGGAGAAAGCGTTAACGAACTCATTGAGCTAGTCATCGCTCGGATACGCATGATACCCTCTGTGATAAGGACCGAAACTCTTGTAGCAAAAGAAGCAACAACGGCATTCAAGCCTAGTGAAGAGAAAGTAACAACGGCACCTAAGCCTAGTGAAGAGAAAGTAACAACGGCATTCAAGCATGGTGAATATACACTCTATACAATGGATATAAAATTGAGAAGTGGGAAAGTCCGAAGCCTACACTTCTTCAGCAAGAGACTACCTAAGAGTGGCACACCCTGTGACCTACCAAGTGGTTACTCAGTTGAAACCAACAAAAGAAATGGCATGCCCTACCTAAAGAAAGCACAATAAAAGATTTTTCATATCCTTTTTTATGAATCTGCCTTAACTATCTCAAATTCCTTATACCTCATTTAACTATTCAATTCTTGGCTTATCTCTTCATACCTGGCAGGCCACTCGCCTTCGCTATTGGCAAATTTCTATTGGAGGGTGCCTGATTAATTAGATTAACCCAAGCACTTTTTTATGAAGGCGAAGGCAGAACTCTTGCTATATCAAAGAATGGAAGTAGCATAACAATAAAAGATATCCCCTCTTCTCCTTTTATATATATGTTTACAGTAGAAAAGTATATCCAGCCCAAAGCTTGTCTTTGCTCTTTGATGCTGTCTGTAATTCCAGCCAGCAGAGTGGTCTCGGTCATCTTTGCGGGCTCCATCGATATCGCTTCTTCAATGAGTGCACCCACCGCTTTTGTCATGTAGGCTGCAAGGTCACTAAAAGTCCTCAATAAGGCAGTTTTGTCTATTTCATCCAGTTCTTCAACGGTCCTGTTAAAAAGCAAACGAACCAAATTTTTAGCAGTCTTTTCCTCCATTATTTGAACCACCAATCCCTTCATTTCTTCCGCAGGCATCAGTTGATCCGTTGCTCGCCTCTCCACTCTAAATTCGTTTCGAATTGCAAATCCCTTCCTAAACTTAAGCTTCATTCTCCTCCGGAATGAGATGACACCCTCCGCACTCTTTGATTTTTCGACCCATACTGCGGGCAAGCTTATATCTACCTTCCAATGAATCATCTTAGCAAGTCTCGTTGCTATGTGGCCACAACCAATGGAAGCGATTTCTCTTAGCTTATCCTCATAATCTTTTTGTTGGAACACAATATATATATTCCTCTCTTCCTTTTAAATTTTTTGAATTGTTTTTTAGCACCGCGAACCGATAAATTCTTTTTTAGCTTTCATAAAAACCTCATTTGGAAGATAAGAAAAGATTAAGTAATAATTCACCGATACGGCTCTTAATGAAAGAAATAGTTTATGTGAATGGCAACTATCTGGAGCTGAAGAACGTCAGAATTTCTCCTTACGATCACGGATTTTTGTATGGAGATGGAGTTTTCGAGGGAATTCGTGCCTACAATGGGAGAGTGTTCAAGCTCAAAGAGCACATAGATCGACTATGGGAATCCGCCAAAGCAATAATGCTTGATATACCCCTCACCAAGAAAGAATTCATCGGAGCAGTCCTTGAAACCTGCAGAAGGAACGAGATACGGGGGGATGCATACATAAGGCCCATGGTAACTCGGGGAATCGGCGACTTTGGATTGGATCCCAAGGTTTGCAATGAAGGTTCGACAGTGATTATTTTGATTAAGAGCTTCACTCCTCTCTACGAGACTCAAGCCGGCAAGGGACTAAAGTTAGTGACAACAAAGTGGCGAAGAAACCCACCGGAGTGTTTGAGCCCCAACATAAAGTCCCTCAACTATCTAAACAACATACTGGCAAAGCTCGAAGCAAACAGAGTTGGAGCGGATGANGCCCTATTTTTGTACGAGCACAGCCTCGTATCCGAAGGTTCGGGGGAAAACATTTTTTCTGTCAAGGAAGGAATCGTTAAGACTCCCCCCACGCTTTGGAACCTCAAAGGCATAACAAGGGCTACGGTTATTGAGCTTGCCAGAAAAAAGGGACATGAGGCAAGAGTCACTCCAATCTCACTGTTTGACCTCTATAATTCAGATGAAGTGTTCGTCACTGGAACAGCCACAGAAGTCGTGCCTGTTGTGGAGATTGATGGAAGACCAATTGGGGATGGAAAGCCAGGAAAGATCACTACGGAGTTGCGCAACACTTACCTAAAGCTGGTTAGTTTGACAGGCCAACCCATCTGGGAGTAGAAAAAAGGAAAATTTTTTTTGTCTAAAAATCAGGTGCCGGAGAAATTGCAATCTCACTATTTCTTTTGAGAAATTATTTTCTTTAAGGGTTCTTCAACGACCTTCATGAGTCTGTCCAGAGACTCCTTCCCCATTTCATATCGAACCCTCTCCATCGGCTTGCTTACACCGATCACCCTCCCGAGGTCGATGGGTGTGCCGGAAAGGACTATATCGGCATCGCTTCTGTTTATCGTTTGCTCAAGCTCTTTGGTCTGTTGTTTGCCATAGCCCATTGCAGGCAGCACCTTGGTTAGATGTGAATACTTCTTGAATGTATCAACTATTGATCCTACCGCATAAGGTCGCGGATCAATGATTTCTTTCGCTCCGTTCTTTTTTGCTACTACCGTTGCGGCACCATACTTCATACCTCCATGAGTAACGGTTGGTCCATCCTCAATAACGAGCACTCTTTTTCCTTTGATTGTTTCTGGTCTTTCGCATGAAACGAGCGAAGGGGTTCTGATAATTTTTGCTTTTGGATTAACCTTTCTGGTATTCCTTTCAACCAATTCTATGTCTTCTTCCTTTGCACTATCAACCTTATTAACAATAACGATGTCTGCCAGCCTGAGATTAACTTCACCTGGATAATAGGATATCTCATGGCCGGGTCTGTGTGGATCTGTCACTGTTATGTACAAATCTGGTTTATAGAATGAGAAATCATTGTTACCTCCATCCCAAAGGATTATATCCGCCTCCTTTTCTGCTTCATCGAGGATTTTTTGGTAATCGACACCCGCATAAACTACCCCTCCCATATCGATGTAGGGTTCATATTCCTCTCTCTCTTCAATAGTGCAATGTTGCCTATCGAGGTCTTCATAAGAACTAAAGCGTTGAACAATCTGGTCTTCCAGATTGCCATAGGGCATCGGGTGACGAATGCTAACAATGTTGTATCCCTGAGACTTCAACGCCTTGAATAGCGCTCTGGATGTTTGGGATTTGCCACAACCTGTTCTTACGGCAGTCACAGCAATTATAGGTCTCTTTGATTCAATCATTGAGTGTTTCGGGCCCAAAAGTCTAAAGTCTGCCCCCGCGGCATTCACTATGGCAGAGCAACGCATGACGTACTCATAGGGTAGATCACTGTAAGCCAAATCAGCCTCATCAACTTTATACCTTTTAATTAATTCAGGAAGTTTTGCCTCGGGGTAGATGGGAATACCGTTCGGATAGAGCTTTCCCGCCAGTGCAGGGGGGTAACTTCGATTCTCAATATCGGGAATCTGGGTCGCCGTGAAACAAACAACCTCATATTCTTCATTATCTCTAAAATAAGTGTTAAAATTATGAAAATCCCTTCCTGCCGCCCCCATTATTATTACTTTCTTTCTTACCATTTTCGTCCCCCAAAAGTATTCCTCAATGAACTAATAAGCTTTTCGCTTTTGCCTGACCCAATAGGTTACAAAGAAAATCCTGCAAGCCCGCCAAACAAGCAATAGCTGCCTATCAGATAGGCTAGGATAGCCCCCCCGTTCAGGAAAGGCAGGCCTGCCTGAGCCTTTCCTTTCAAAGCCTGAGATCCCAATACCCCAAATCCTACCAATATCCCAATAATCACCGCAAGCGTGAGGGGCAAACTCTCAACTCCATAATATATGCCAACGGGAAGCATGGAGGGAATGACAACGTCGCCAAGACCTGCAAACATTGCGTTTTGTCCCTCCTTTTTTTCTTGCGGAGAAGTTGGAAATTTGCTCGATCGGAAAGAATATTTCAGGTTGCTGGGAGCCACCAGCATCAGTGGCAGATTTAAGTCGACGGTGTGCTTTGCAAGCATTATCATATGCTTTGTTTTGTACACGCTAATCGCATCGTACACCGCAAGCACCACCAACAACACAACGATAAAAGGAATGCTGAGGGAAATGCCGAACAGAGCGACCGCAGAGCTTGCTGCAATCAACCCACACGCATCTATGAGGTACCACTCCGGATGTATCCACAAGGCTACAATGGCCATCACTGACACGATGATTGACAGAGGTCCTGTTAGCTCCGGAGAGAGAAAGAAGCTAAAGATCGCAAACAGTCCGTAGTACAACAGCATCCACAGGGCAAAGAATATGATCCCCTGGAGAAGCTTGTGGAACGCCCTGTTCTTTCGAGTTGAAATAAAGAAAAACAACAGGGTGATGAGAGCAATTGAGACCAGTATAGTTATCAGATTCATGGGATCCGAAGGCTCTTCGAAGGCCACAACCTCCACCTCGCTGAATGATCTGGCCATAAAGAGAGCCATAAACTGAGAGAGCAAAAGCATGGCTGCAATCACAAACACCGGTATCAGTCTTTTGCTTTTCATTTTTTTCAATCACCCGCCGATTCTCCTCTTCTTTGTTTCCATCTAATTTTTTTCCTTCTCCTCAAGATTTTTCTGATAGAGCGAGAGAACCTCTCTCAACCGGATTAGCTCTCTTTCAGCAATCTCAGTCTGCCACGATTCGAGACAATTTGGAATGCGCTCGAGATCTTCGATTAGTTTTATGCTGTTTTTCAAATGCTGCGCAATGCCTCCTAGTTCATACTCCCTTCCATTGAACAGCCTTTTCTGCCTGGCCGAGAAGTCACCCGGTTGATCGCAACCTGGAACGTACTTGGGCAAAAAAGCCTTGAGCACAGACCTGTCTGTTATCCCTCCCAACAGCTTAACTTTCCCAGTTTTTTCCCAATAACTCTCGTCGGCGCCATACAGTGGCATGTCATACCTGTTAAAAGCCAGAGGAGTGATCGACTCAAGGGCAAAGGCAGTCAGCTTAATCCCCCATTTTTTCGCCCGCTCCTGAAGAAATTCTACTCCCTCCAAAGACACAAAACCATAGAGCATCAGCTCTCTAACCCTCGATCTGACCTCTGAGCTCGCCCTCAGCAGCTCCTCAATCGATAGCACCATAGAGCGTCCGCTGGCTATGGTGTCGGGAACAATCAACATCAGATCCTCGTTCTTTGGTAAAGATTCAAAGTCTCTGTAGACGATTTCCAGGTGTTTGTCTTCGATCAGATGATCTCTGTATGAAATCCGCTTGTATCTGGGTCTAATCCATAGCTGAGGAACCTCAATTCCCAAGCCTCTGAATGCTTCCCACAACCTGTAACCCGGAGCAGCTCTCAAGATGTGCAAATGAAGAGCAAAGTTTCCTTTTCTGTTGAATTTCGTTATTTCCTTGATCGCTCTTGATGCTTTTGATGCGCAAGCCCTGTTTAGCCTATCAAATTTGTCCCCAACTAGGTGCGGGTAGCAGGCTATCTGTCTGCCCTCAGGGATGTCAAGGATGTAAAGCTCCAATAAATCACTTCCTATCTCCTTGCCTTCGACCTTGAACGCCCTGACCCCAGAGCAATCCTCCAAGCCAACCCTGTGGGTCAAATCAGCTCTTATTTTGTACTTGTCCAGCAGCGAATCCAAATCGCTAGTCTCCATTCTTAAGGCTCCGTAAAACTCCTTCTCCCGCTAATATTCCTGTTGACGCAGCATTCACAATGTCTCTGGACAATCCAGCACCATCTCCTGCGGCGTACAGGTTTTTGATCGAAGTCTCCAACTCCCCGTTGACCTTGATCTCTCTAGAATAGAACTTTATTTCAGGAGCATACAGCAAGGTTGAATCTGAGGCAACTCCCGGCATTATTTTGTTTAGAGTCTCCAGTCCCTCGACTAGATTCATTACTATTCTGTGAGGCATTGCCATGGATATGTCCCCTGGCGTGTATTCCCTGAGAGTGGGCTCAACAATGTTCTTCTCGATTCTGTGGGTGTTTGATCTCACCCCCCTCCTGAGGTCTCCCATTCTTTGAAGGATCGGTTTGCCTCCCCCAATGGTTGTCGCGAGCTTCGCTATTGATCTGCCATATCTCGTGGTGTTTTCAACGGGTTGGGTGAGCGCCACCCTGACCAGAAACGCAAAGTTTGTGTTGCTAGACCTCTTCTGCTTCATTGAGTGTCCGTTCGTGCAAATGAATCCAGAATATTCCTCTTTCACCACGAAACCGCGCTCATTTGTACAGAAGGTTCTGACGAAGTCGTCGTAGTGCTTCGTGTGAATATAAAATTTCGGGTCTCTGTTAATCCCTGTGATCGGATCCATGACTATGGACGGGACTTCAACCCTAATCCCCACATCAATTGGACCGTACTCTGCTTCTAAATTATGCGCAGCTATAATCTTTTCCACCCAATCGGTTCCTATCCTCCCCGGGGCCATGATGATCCTCCCCGCTTCCAATTCGCCCTTGGGAGTAACTACTCCCTTGCACTGATTGCCAGTGCACATCAGATCCTCTACCTCCGTGTCGAGCAAGAACTCTATCCCTCCTTCTTTCAGATCCTCCACGAAGTTTTCAATGACTTTCTTTGTTCGGTCTGAACCTATGTGCCTCTGGGGAATGTCCACGAATCTGGCTCCAAATGAGGCAGCCTTTCTCTTCAGCTGGTCTATCTCTCTGCTAGAAGGCTTCAGCATTCTTTTGGCGACGCCGTGCTTTAGAAAAATTTCATCCACCCTGTTCACCAATTCCCATGCTTTGTTGGAGTCACGGGTTAAAACCGATAAATCTCCTCCTATGTCAGGTCTCAAGTTTAGGGTTCCATCAGAAAAGGTTCCTGCTCCTCCCACTCCGGCCATCAGGTTGCAGGGTTGACATTTGAGGCATCTGCTTTTTTTCTCCAGAGGGCAAATTCTCTTTTCTATTGCCTTGCCCTGATCTATAACCAAGACATCCAGGTCCTTTTTAGCCAACTCATTCGCGGCGAACAGGCCTGCCGGCCCCGCACCTATGATAATGACATCTCTCGTCTCTCTCACCCATAATTCAATATATTACAATATATAAAGATTATGAAAAAGGATCCCAGGTGTTAAAACTTAGCTTTGAAGCAAGAAAAGTCTTTTAAATCTTCGAGCTATTATTGGATCAATGCAAATTATCAAATCTCTTTTGCTGGGGGTCATGCTGGCAGCCTTGATAACTGCTATCCCTCTTTCTTCCTCAACAGAAGGACTTAACGCCCAGGAGTGCACAACAATCGTTGCCCTCGAAAATGCCACTTCGGATGGGTCAGTTTTGCTTGCAAAAAACAGAGACCTTTCGGAATTCGAGCTGCAGTGGCTTTATTATTCTCCCAGGACCCATCATCCTCCTGGTTCAAGGGTCAAGCTCCAATACATCAATATTCCCCAGGCACCAACATCGTGGGCGTGGGTGGGAGCGAAATCCTACACAAAGAAATGGGGGGCTGGGATGGGTATAAACGAATGGGGATTAGCAATTGCGAGCAATGATGCACCAACCAAAGAGACATTGGAGGGAAAGAAAGGCTTGCATGACAATGATGTAGCCAGACTCGTTTTGGAGACGACAAAAAATCCCAGAGAGGGAGTCGAACTCATCGGAAGACTCATCACCTGGTGGGGTCACTCAGATACGGGTGAGATCTACACTCTTGCAAATTCAACCGAAGCCTGGATAGTTGAGGCAGCTGGCAGGCACTGGGTCGCTGTCAAGGTCAGAGATTTCAAAGTGATAGCAAACCAATTCCAAATAACAACTGATTGGGACTTGGCGAGCGGCGATTTGGTAGAGTATGCTATTGCACAAGGATGGTGTGAATCTGAAGAAGAGTTTGACTTTGCCCGGTGTTATTCCCCCGAAGGCTATCCATTTCTTTCCTCTCAGACAAGGATCAAGAGAGGGCTAGAACTTTTGGAACCTAAGCTCGGAAAGATTTGTCCAGAAGATCTAATGGAAGTTCTTAGAGATCATTATGAGGGCACTAACCTCTATCAATACCCTCCTCACGAAAATCCAAACTACAGGACGATTTGTATAAACCGGACGTGTTCCTCGATGGTTTGTCATCTTAGGCCCTGGCTGCCGAGACAGCTCCAGTTGATGTGGTATTCCCACTGTTCTCCATGCGAATCCGTTTTTGTCCCAGTGTATGCAGGAACGACCGAAATTCCGGAATCATGGCGAAGCGGGCATGGGGGAGATGGCTGGGCAAATTGCACGAGTGACTCCGCTTGGTGGAGATTCGAACAGTTGCAGCACTTCATAGATGAGAATTACATGGAGCGCCAGCCGGGAGTTAGAAAAAAATGGGACCAATTTTATCAAAATGAGCTCACCCAGTCTCAATCACTCGAAAAAAAGGTTGAAGGAATGTTAAGAAGGGGAAGAACCCAGAAAGCCGAGGCTGAGATAAACAAGTTCGTTAATGAAAATCTAGAGCAAGCCTTTGAAGAGGTGAAATCACTCACTCCGGAAATTTCCGAGGAAGTTATCTTTGCTTTTTGTTTTCCCTAATCCTNCTTATACGAGCCTCAAGATCCGACTTCAGCACGTTCCCTATGTAGTTGTGCGTGAACGCATCTGCTTTTGCCGCTGTTGTCAGCTTTCCCGCCAAGGCCCTTGCAATGCTTCCCCGCTCTCTCAATGGAGCCCTGTTTATCAGGGGTGACTGAAATATAAGCCCGTGTTTCGGAGGCTTCTTTCCCTCACTCAAATGTGAAAACAATGCCTTTTCAGCTCCCAATAATTGGATGGTCGATGAGGGCATCATCGCCAGTTTTTTCAGGGATCCCGCCTTTGCTATCATTCGAGCAGCTAGAAGTGGTCCAATCAGCTCACTCAAGTTTGGTGCTATCCTAGGCATTCTCTCTTCGATCGATTTCTCTAACTTTCGCTGAAATTTTATCAGTCTATCCAAGGCAACGGAAAAGGACTTGAGCAGATCCTCGTCTTTCTTGTCCATCGACAGGAGAATCCCTTCTTCTAGATGTAGCCCCGTATTTTCAATAATCCTGTCGGGTCGGGTTAGTTTGCTAACAAGTTGAACAAATTCTTCTTTGTTTTCTATACGTTTGCTTATTTCAGGAGAGTAGTATAAGTACCATTTCCTCAAACGCTCGACCAGCAAATTTATGGTTTTTATCAGGTCGTCCACCGCGGCAACTGCTTGCAAGATCCTAACTTCTTTTTGTTCGAGCAATCCTCTAATTTTTAAGAGCGACAGCTCCTCTAGTGCCGCTCTCAGCAGATCGTTAGAAAATCCAAATTCTTCTGACGAAATGACAAATTCTTTGAAGATTTTGGAAGATTCATATTTCCCAATTGGGGAGAGTCTCACTTCGTTAACCTCCAGAGACAGTCCTTCCGCAATGGCTCTTTCCTCTTCGAGAATTTTCCCTTCGCTTATTTTATGGAGTCGATTTGCAATTTCATTTGCTTTCTCAGGGAAGAGGCGGAAAGACACTACCTCTTTCTCCTCATTAAGGAGGAATGTGCCAAACCAGAGAGTGACCAGATGATTCATCTTTTCCAACAAGACTTAAACTTTTAAACTCGGTCTTATTTAAAAAGTTTAGGATGGTAAATCTCAGTACCGATGTTTCTGGACTCCTGTTAAAAAATCCCCTGGTGCTTGCCTCGGGCATTTTGAATCAGACCTCGGGATCAATGCTCCGTATCTTAAAGGATGGAGCAGGTGCAGTGACCACCAAATCTGTTAGCATAGAACCAAGGAAAGGTTACTCAAATCCAACCCTGGTCGAGGTTGAACACGGTCTACTCAACGCAATGGGTCTGCCAAATCCAGGAATTGAGGAATACGTGAAAGAGATCGAAGAGCTTAAAAACGCCCTCAAGAAAGAAGGGATTTGCGGGGTGATAATAGGAAGCATAGTTGGGAAAGATGAGGGAGAATTTGTGAAACTTGCCAAAAGGATGAAGGATGCTGGGGTCAACGCCCTCGAACTGAATTTGAGCTGCCCTCATGCAAAAGGTTATGGAATAGAGTTGGGATCTGATCCGAGAGGGGTCAAGAAGATAACCAACCAAGTGAAATCCGCAATCACTCTGCCAGTATGGGTAAAATTGCCACCGATCCATCAGATTGTTGGGGCTGCTCTTGCGGCTGAGGAAGGAGGAGCGGATGCGGTGGTTGCAATCAACACTGTTAGAGGGATGGCAATCAATCTTGAAAATCACATGCCCATTCTTTCTAATTTGGTTGGAGGCTATTCCGGTCCAGGAATAAAGCCGATCGGTGTTAGGGCGGTATACGAAATTTCAAAGGAAATAAACATTCCTATCATTGGTTGCGGCGGCATAATCTGCGGAGAAGATTTGATAGAATACATCCTAGCTGGCGCATCAGCGGTAGAGATAGGAAGTGCGATTTATTACAGGGGCACAGATGTTTTCAGGAAGATATCGAAGGAGTCTTCCGAATGGCTTCACAAGCATGGTTATAACTCTCTAAAAGAGATCATTGGTCTGGCTCTGGAGTAAAACCTCTAAATTGTAGCGATGAAACAAAGCTTTTACTTATCTACTTTCGTCTACACTCTTGATAACATTTGGCAAGGGGTATGCAGACGGCACATCAAAATTGAGCATCATCACTCCCTTTCCCAATTTTCTCGAATGTTTCATCATTAGCCAAACAATCCCCTTTGCGAGAGTAATTGCCCCAATCAGTTCAATTCCTCTTGCAAGATTGCCTACAATAAGTGCTGAAAATGCGCATCCTGTGCCATGAACCTCTAAGTTTAATTCAGGCAAACTCAGCGTGTGGAACCGATCACCATCGAACAGCAGATCAGATGCATATCCCTTTGGGTCTCTAATTCCTTTGATCAAAACTCTCTTTACACCAAGATCGCGGAGCTTCTCACTGGCTTTTCTGGCATCTTCCAGGGTTTTTATTTCGATATTTGTCAGCTCTCTCGCTTCCCACGTGTTTGGTGTGATTATCCTTGCTAAAGGTATTAGGTGCTCTGTTAGGGCCTCAACTAGGTTTTTCTTTGAAAGCCTGTCTCCCACTGTTGCGATCAGAACGGGATCAACGACCGGATTCACCCTGTATTTTTTTAGACTCGAGGAAACAACCTCCACTATCTCTTTAGAGTAGAGCATTCCTGTCTTCGTACTCGATGGATCGAGATCCTCAAAAACACTTCTGATCTGCGCAGCCACAAAATCGGGGGAGAGAGGAGCTATCTCGTACACTTTTTGTGTATTCTCAGCCACACAGCAAGTGATCACTGATGCTCCTTCCACCCCCGCTAATTGAAATGCTTTCAGGTCCGCCTGAATGCCCGCTCCTCCCGAGGAATCCGAACCCGCAACAGTTAGTGCAACTTTCTTTGCCATTTCTTGCTAATAAGACAAGAGAAGTTTAAAGTCTTTGCTTTGAACTCGATAGACTCAAAAGAGTGTAAACAAAGATTATGTTCGTGTGAGAAAACAAGATCGGTAACCTGGGTCACCAATCTAAAAACAAACAGCGATATAATAAAAAAATGCTGGAAGAAGGGATAAAAAAACTTCTTCCGTTTCTTTTATTGACTTTTTAAGCGATCAATTCTTGCCAATCCGCATTATAAATTAACACCAACCTTTTCACCGATTATATCTATTGTAACTCTTCGTATTTAAATGCTTTTATTTTTTAGATATTGTCTCACTCGAAGTCTCATAAATCAAGATTGAGCAGATTGAGTCTAGATTTAAAAGCTTTTTATAAAAAGGCTAAGGACTTAAATAGCGATGCCCCCCCTTTCAATATCAAACTCTAAGCACGATTTTGAACTCTACCTAAAGCTGAAAACATAAAAAAAATAGGGGAAGGAATGGATGCCTATCCCGATACAAGATCTTTGGAACGAGTGGCACACCAATACCTTCTCCCGCAATCTCTACCTAAGATCCCCTTAAGGAACCCTTTCTTGCCAGTCGGCATTGTAAACTAGTGTTATCATCCTAGCTCTATATGTGTGGTTTATTTTATTTATACTCTTCTCTTTTTTGCATTTTGTCTTATTCAATGTCTCAAAACTATCAAATTCTACAGATAAGCTTTAGATACATCCAAGGCACAACAAGTGATCCAGGTATGTCCGATCATGTCGGCTCCTTCACCTATACAAATGTAGGTCCCCCTTTCCTCTCTTTTTATTTTTTGAAATCTTTTTGTCAAACTACCAACTGAGTCACACAAAAAAGCTTCAATCCCCCCTCAGACCAACAATTCACCTCTCTCTTTCTCTTCCGGAAAAAGCTCCTTATGAAACCCAAGAGATTGCAAAAACATCCTCAAACACTTTTTTAGCCCTCCAGATTAGCTCCAGGACCTGATATCCCCCTACCTGTTTTCGCTCTCTTTAACAATCAGAGGCGGTCTGTTTTTTAAAACCACTCGAGTTTTTAATCTCCCTTTTATCCCGAAGGCAGGTAAGTGCAACATTAAAATATGGGAAGGGTAATACTAGGGATACCCTCAGAAATGAGAGGAAGTCTCGACGCTCGATGAGAGTATCAACTTAGCAGAAAGGATGAATATGACTGAGCTAACTCAGAGAGAAGAATACAACCTGAAAAGAACGCTCAAAGAACTTGACGGACTCAAAGGTAGGCATACTGAGCTTATTTCGCTCTATGTACCCCCTGACAAGCAGATAAGTGAAGTAACAGCATATCTTAAAAATGAGCTTTCCCAGTCCTCCAACATCAAGTCAAAAACGACGAGAAAAAACGTTATGGGTGCCATTGAGTCTATAATGTCCAGATTAAAAGCATTCAAGGAGGTTCCTGAAACTGGAATAGCGTTCTTTGTAGGGACGATAACCCTGGGACCGAACCAGACCAAAATGATTGCCAACCTCATTCAACCTCCCCAGCCCCTCTCCACCTTTCTTTACAGATGCGACTCCTCGTTCTATCTGGATCCGCTGAAGGAACAGCTCAGCAAGAAGCCTGTTTATGGTCTGTTGCTTATAGACCGAAGAGAATGCACGATAGGCAAACTTCAGGGCGGAACAGTAGAAACAATCGATTATCTCACGTCCAGAGTTCCCGGAAAGCACGGGAGAGGGGGTCAGAGTCAGCATCGGTTTGAAAGACTCATTGAGATTGCCGCACACGAATGGTTTGTTAAATGCGGAGGGAAAGCCTCAGAAATCTTTTTGGATGGGGAAGTAAAAGGCGTGTTGGTTGGGGGACCCGGTCCGACAAAGGAATATTTTACCGAGGGCAACTATCTAGATTACCAGGTGGCACAAAAAGTAATTGGTAGCTTTGATACGGGCTATACCGATGAATATGGTTTAAAAGAGTTAGTCCAGGTTGCGAGCAGAAGCCTGGAAAACTTAGAGCTGGCAAGGGAAAAGCGATTGATGGACAGGTTCCTGAAAGAAGTCAGGAAAGATAAGGGGCTAGTGGTTTATGGATTGAAATCAATTCGTTCCGCTTTAGCTGAGGGGAAAATCGATATATTGTTGATATCCGAAGAAATGCATGGCTGTTTCTTGACTGTTAAGTGCAACCAGTGCGGTTCAATGCAAGAAACAATAACAAAATCAAGCGATTTAGATAACTTCTCGCTCGACTGCAAGAAGTGCGACGGCGAAGGCACCATGGTCATTCAGGAAAAGAAAGATTTGATAGACGAACTCGTAGATCTTGCAGAAAAATTTAACACAGAGATCGAGTTCATCTCTCCCGCTACAGAGGAAGGCGAAACACTGGTCCAAACTTTTGGTGGAATTGTCGGGATTTTGAGGTATAGGTAGAAATTATTTTAGCAGCATCGCTTTTTTTTGGATGCCCTTCCAATCCCAAATCATAAAGCTTTTCTTTGCACTTTCTCTTCCAGCGATTTTTCTATAAACTTCCTATCGTTTTGAAGCCTGAGAATCTTCAAATCCTGTCACATCAAGCTCCTTCACCTTTGAATCAACGCCCAGCAGCTCTGACAGGCTTGGCTTCGTTCTGCCTGAGTCCCCATTAATCAGTTCTTTTATGTACGTTCCTCCCTCACACTTAATTTCGAAGCTTGCACTTTTTTTCTTATACTTCAAAAGCTTAACTTCATACACCTTTCGTTCTCTTACCAAGTCTCCTCTTCTATGCAAGACTCTTGTCGGCGTCCTTTGTTTTATACTCACCCCTTCTAGATGTTCTAAAGTGCTGTGAATCTCCTTCTCCCCCACCTCTCTTTCAAATTCGACCTCACATCTNTATGTTTTGTTANCCCTCCACGATTTGATTCGGATCACCTCTTCCTTATCAGCAAATCCGAGTTCGCTGACCCCGACCTTGCTCCCCTTGTTTATCTCTTCCTCTATCTTCTTCAGGTCTATTGTTCTTCTCTTCGGTTCCTTGATTTCCAATATAAAAGGCCGGCCATTCCCAAGCATCCTTACGTCTATGTCCTCTCTTCCCGCACCATGAAACTTCTCATTGGATCCTTCCAAAACCTTCAAAAAAGGCTCCGCAATTATCTCCTCNACACTCTCCCCGTACATCTTCCCAGTGTATCCGCATCTCTCGCAGCCTCTTCCCCCGCATTTTCTGCACGGCCATTTTGTCTGGGGGATTCCCCTTATATATTTTTTGTATCTTCCGTAGATAAAGACCGATCTTACGCTGAGCTTAACCTTTTTTGATGGAATGTCGAGCGTGAAGACGATGTCAGGATTCTCAAAGTCTGGCTCTTTTTCGCTCAACTCGCATATCCTCTTTCCAACTTCCCTGTTCAAGTCTGCCTTGATACTTTCGGCATATGGGACTCCTATCTTTTCTCGAATGTACTCTTCCTTCTTGAAAAGCTCTTCAGAAAGGTGCGTTCCCACTAAGAATGAGTTGTATTCATAAGGCACCGACCTTTCAATGCACATCCTGGCCCATTCGTCAACCTCATTGAAAAGACCTCCACACACCCAGCACACCTCTCCCTCCCCATAGTCAAGATGCATACCCTCAAAGCCCGCTTTGTTTCCCTCCCTGCACAACATAAAATAATTTTTTATACTCCTTCCCCGCTCGAGGTTCCCCATGCCGCAGCAAAGTGCTGAAAATTGCCTTCCCAGACACCTGTCACACACGTATCCTTCTTTGAACATCTTTCCTGCAGTTCGAAAAACCCCTCCGCACTCTTCGTTATCTCCCGTCTTTTCCATCCTATTTTTTCTCAAATTGCAGGATGTATTTAGTTGTATCTTTTTCTGCCACGCGAAGAACGCTCCATCATGTGCAAAAGTGTTAGTTCATTTTAAGCTTGAGAGCTCAATTTTTTGAGTTGGAAGCTCTCACCCCAGTTTCTGTGGAAAAGCTTTTGCCAATTCAGCTATCATTCCGCATAAATTATTTAACCCCAAAGTCGCTCACCTAATACTATGGAATTTTTACCGTTCAAGGAATTTACAGAAGAAGCAGGTAACCTGATAAGACGTGCTTTAGAGGAGCTTAAAATTGATGCAGAACCCATTCTAGAAACGCCCCCTTCGGGAATCGCTGACCTGGCTCTTCCAACTTATCCTCTCATTCCAATAGCTAGGCAAATGAAGATCGAGGACATAACAGGGCTTCTCTACAAAAAGATAAATGAATTGTTGAATAAACTGGGCAGAGGATGGATTAAAGAAGTGGAGCGCAAGGGGGTCTACCTAAACTTTCAAATAGACCAGGCGAAGCTGACGAAAAAAACGCTTGAAGAAGTTTTATCGAGCGGAGAAACCTACGGCAATTTGTCTCCTAAAAAAGGGACGATTTTGCTTGAACACACCTCAGCAAATCCGAGCGGGCCATTGCACATCGGCAGAGCGAGAAACCCGATAATAGGCGACACCCTGGTGAGGATTTTGAGGGCCGCAGGATACGAGGTCAACGCCCAATTTTACGTTGATGACGTTGGGAAGCAGGTAGCAATCCTCACCTGGGCCACAAGAAACCTGTCCGAAGAGAGTCTGCCTCCCTGCAGCAGGGACAAGCCAGGTTACAGGCTCGTGAGATACTATCAAAAGGCCAGTCAGCTGATGCTGGGCCAGGAACGTGTTGCTGAGGAGATCAATGAACTCGTCAGATCGTTCGAAAACGTCGAAGAAAAATCTCTAGCCGAGGCAAAGCGTTCCTATCAGCCCGTGCTTGACGGAGTACTCGAGTCTCTGGAGAAGATAAACGTTGGATTCAATTCATTTGCACACGAGTCCGCGATGATAAAGAGCGGTCTAACCCAGGAAGTGATAGGGAAGCTAAAGCAGAGCTCGTTTGCGGGGCATGAGGATTCCGCCTGGTATCTGGAACTGAAAGAATTTGGGATAAAGGGGAAAGACACGAAATTCTACTTCACCCGGAGAGATGGAACCTCTCTCTACACCACTCGAGACATAGCTTACCATCTCTGGAAGGCAGGGCAGGCCGATCACCTGATCAACGTTCTTGGGGAAGATCACAAATTAGAGGCAAGACAGGTAGAAATAGCCCTGGACCTGCTTAAGGTTAAACGCAAGCCCAAGACCGTCTTCTACGCTTTCGTGTCATTGGCTGAAGGGAGAATGTCAACCAGGAAGGGAAGAGTCGTTTATCTCGATGATCTGATCGACGAGGCGGTAGCCTTGGCCTACCAGGAAGTAAAGAAAAGGAGGGGGGAAGATCTGAGCGAAACCCAGCTTAGGGGGATTGCAGAACTTGTGGGGATAGGCGCAATAAGGTACAACATCGTCAAAGTCCAACCTGAAAAAGCGATAAGATTCAAGTGGGAGGAAGCCCTGAATTTTGATGGGGATTCCGCTCCATTCATCCAATACGCACACGCAAGATGCAGATCCATCCTGAAAAAGGCGGGCAATTCTGTTAGGATAGGCAACCCCAACTATACCCTACTTTCACACCCTATGGAAACCGCTTTAGTTAAAAAAATCGCAAGATTTCCAGAGCTTGTGAAGACGATGGCAGAAAACAACAGACCAAACCTGATGGCAGGCTATGCTTTCGAGCTCGCAACCCTGCTCAATCAGTTCTACAGAGACTGCAGGGTCGTTAGCTCTGGAAAGTTTGAGGCTCCGAGACTGGAACTTGTCAAGGCAGTCGCCCAGACGTTAAAAAACTCACTCGCTTTGTTGGGAATTTCTGCCCCAGATTATATGTAGAACGGATAAAACGATGAGAGAAGAAGTCAGGGCACTGCTAAAGAAACAGCATTACGCCCTCGTTGGCAATCACTCGGGTGTCAAACTCTGCCACTGGCTAAAAAAGTCTTTGCTTTCAGGCCGGCTGTGCTACAAGCACGATTTCTACGGGATCACCTCGCACAGATGCTTGCAATTCTCCCCAACAATAAATCATTGTACTCAAAAATGCGTGTTCTGTTGGAGATTTCAAGGGTACACAGAGTCCAAGGTTGAGAACCCTGAAGATCCCAAAACTTTGCTGGACCAAGCAATTGAGGCGCAAAAGAAATTGCTTACAGGCTTTAAAGGAAATGAAAAGTGCGATCTCAGGCGATGGGAAGAAGCCAACAAACCCCAGCACCTTGCGTGCTCTTTGGTCGGTGAGCCTACCCTGTATCCTTATCTATCTGAACTGTTTGAGGAGTGCCATCGAAGAGGGATGACTACTTTTTTAGTCACTAATGGTACAAATCCAAAAGCAATTAAAGAACTGGATACCCTCCCAAGCCAGCTGTACGTAACTGTTGCGGCACCAAACAAAGAAATCTATAGGAATCTCTGCAGACCCCTGATAAGTGATGGGTGGGAAAGGCTGATGCAAACCTTGGAGTTGCTTCCCTCTCTGAACACGAGAACAGTCATCAGACATACTCTCGTTGATGGATGGAATCTCGATGGGTGGGTCGATGCGTACGTGAGGCTGGACTCAAAAGCAGATCCCTTGTTTATCGAGCCAAAAGGCTACGTGTTTGTAGGGGGATCAAGGCAAAGACTCTCTATAAATGAGATGCCGCCTCATCAAAAGATCCGTGAATTTGGTTCCAGAATGGCCCAAAAGATTGGTTATGAACTAATCATGGAGCGGGAGGATTCGCGGGTCGTCCTTCTAACCAAAGACAAGAGCAAGATGAAGTTAGTCCAATAACTCTTTTTTGATTGTAAATTCCAGGCACAACCCCTCCAGTTGTTTGGTGTCTGCCCTTCTTTATTTCACCGGCAGAGGAACAATTCTTGGGATGCCACCTTTTGACTGACTAAGGAAAGTTTAAATATCTCCCCAAACAAAGTATAAATTGTGAGGGAAGATCTAGTCGAGCTGGAATTTTTTTTAAAATCAAACATAGTCAGTTCTTTGCACGAAGCCAATCTCATCTCCACCTCTGAATATGAAAGTTTCCGTAAGGAATTAGATTACCTTAGACACCCTTTTCTTCCCTCCAAGAAAAACTCTTTCAACTGATTCCTTTAGATCCTTAGACCCCAATGTTTGATGAAGAAATGCAAACTAACTTCTTGAGTTGCGGACTTCTTTCGATTACTTTTTATTAACCCAAAAAGCCGGTTCTTTTCCGTCAAGAACTTTTAGCACTTCTTCGGCTACTATCAGGCCTGCTCTCTTCTGTCCCTCCTTTGTCGCGGCGCCTATGTGGGGAGTCAGTGCAACCTCCTCCAACCTCAACAGTTTGTTATTCTCCAAGGTCGGTGGTTCAATCTCATAAACGTCCATGGCTGCTCTTGCCACTTTCCCTGATTTTATTGCGTCATAAAGTGCATTTTCATCCACAATTCCACCTCTTGAACAATTTACCAAAAGCACTCCATCCTTCATTTGGGCAAACTCTTTCTTTGAAACGAAGTGTCTGGTTTCAGGAGTTAGGGGCAAATGAAGCGAAATGATGTCCGCACTCGAGAGCAACTCCTCTAATGAGGTAAACTCAACTCCAGGAGTTGGTACTGGATGCCTCCGGTAAGCTATTACCTCCATCCCCATTGCCTTTGCAAAGGCAGCTACTTTTGATCCTATGTTCCCCAGACCTATGAGACCTAGCTTCTTTCCATAGAGTTCACTCCCCTTCAATTGTTTCTTCAGCCACTGACCCTCGTGCAAACTGGAATCTGCCTTTGGGAGCTGTCTCACCAACGCAAGCATGAGTCCCAAGGTTAATTCAGCCACAGACTGACTTGCCCCTGTCGGCGCATTCACAACTTTTATGCCTCGCTGAGTTGCGGCATCCACATCAATGTTGTCCACACCAACGCCTGCCCTGCCAATCACCTTTAAATTTTTACCATTTTCGATCACATCTTTTCTTGCCTTTGTTCTGGACCTGATAACCAGAGCATCATACTTCGATATTTCNTCAACGAGCTTATCGTGGTCCATTTCTTCAAAAAGGACATCGTGTTTTTCTTTTAGTTTATCAACAGCCTCAGATGCTAATTTATCTGTCACAAGAATTTTCATTTATATCTCCTCCTCACTTAATCAAAAACAAATCTGACCATATAAAGATTTTGATGTTAAAGAGCGGCAAAAACGAATCTATTCAACATTCTTAACTCAAATGCGGCCTGCTTTTATTATCAAAATGAAACTGGAACACCGGAACTTATTGCACACCATTCTCACTCAAAGGGCAATGGGGCAAATATTTCTCATCCCACATAGAAATAAAAGAGAGCCACAGAGTGGTAAGAGATGGGATTTATGGGAAAATAAGGCATCCCGCCTATCTAGCTAATCTGCTATTTGTGTTAGCACTCCAGCTGATCTTGGGCTCATACTCTTCTATGTTACTTCTCGCGTTTTTCATGTTCCCCCTTGTTTTGACTAAGATATACTTTGAGGAAAGAGCATTGAAGAGTGAGTTAGAAGAAGCATACGAGAGTTATACCCGGGAAGTTCCCATGTTCGTACCGAGATTAAAAAGCCAAAGAAGGTCGTGAACCGCTTGAAAAATAGAAATCTGTAGGTAGAAACCTAAGCTATGTGCCTCCTGTAGAATTTCTACTCTCCTGCTCTACCAATGAGAAAATTTAACCTCCTTCTCCTTTTTTCTTTAAAACTCAAAGAGGTCAGCTTGACCTAATCGTTTTCCAAACCCCTCATATTTTTTCAGGGCATTATCCACTCTGCTTAAAGAGAACTGATGCTCATCGCACAGCAGTTTTTCTACTTTTTCCTTATTAACTTTTTTCCAGACGAGATTTTTCACCCCAGTAACTTCTGGATTCAAGAAAATGCCTCTCACCTGCGGATAATTTGATGTGATCTCTTCTGGTATTGAAAACTTCTTTTCTTTGCTTAGTTCTTCCAAAGCTTTTTCTAGGGAACCTGCTTGTTTAATGAGCTTCACTCCACTCTTTGGCCCGATTCCCTTTACCCCCTCATTAAAATCTGTTCCCATTAGAATCGCAACATCCACCAATTGTTCCCTGTTTATTCCAAGGCTTTTGAGAGTGCGCTCAAGGTCTATGAGCTCTGGTCTCACATCAATCCATACCTTTTTCCGGGGCAACTTTCGTTTTCCTGTGATTGCCAGATTTCTCGCCAGTAATGGAGAACCAAACAGCAAGGAATCAAAGTCCTGAGAAGCACAGGCATAGACCTCGTGTTGAGAGGCCATCCAGCTCGCCTGGGCCTCTCCCTCCGAGGGAGCCTGGACCCAAGGAAGACCGAGTGCATCCAACAGATTTTTTGCTTCCTCTCTCATTTCCTTGCTCAGCCTCGAGGTCTGCTGGGCTTTTGTTCTTGCAAGCTCCAGATCACCAGCCTCAATCGCTTTTTTCCACTCAATGGTTGCTTTCTCTTTTATTGCTCTCCTCCCCTTAAGAGTTTTTATTTTTAGCGGGTGCGGAGCCCCATCGAACACATAAACGGGTCTAATTCCAACCTCAACGAGATTAGAAGTTCTGTAGAGCAGTCCGGCCAAATGAGAGGTTATCCTGTCTTTTGAATCCTTGAGGGGCGTTCCATCAGGCTGCCTTATTATTGACAAAAATTGATATAGGGCGTTGTTGGCATCGATCGCAATCGATCTGCCACTCAGATATGAAAGCGATATTTGTTTTTTTTCTATTGTGTTGCCGAGATCAATGCCCATTTTTTGTAGGTGGTAATAGAGAGAAAGAATATAAAATTATACTACGGCTTTTTTTAGCAGAATACAAGGCAAAATGCCGAGCACACTCACCCCTCCCAAAATCAGGTAAGCCAGACCCCATGGATCTTCCACAGGAAGGGATGCGATGCGAGCTACCAGGTAGATGGACAGGGCACCAACGGCTTGACCCACTATGAGAGCCACTCCAGATATCTTTCCCGCCTTCCTAGGGTCCAAATCTGTCGGCAGGGCCCAGGCTGTCCCCGATGTCCAGGGTCCCCCAAATCCAACAAAGAAGACAGAGACCAATGCCAAGGAATATCCCAGAGGCGCAATCTTAGGGAAAAGGATGGCCAGGCCCGTTGCTAGAGAAAAACCAATTATCAGAGATCTTGTCCTCGCACCGATCAACCCTTTCTTCCCTATTAGCAGGTCAGATAACTTTCCACCCAAAGGAGTGGCGACGACTCCTGCCAGGGAGAGGGAAAGCAGGGCCAGGGATTTTTGGAAGGGTTCCGCATAGCCAATGTCCGCGAGGTAAGGAGCGACATTCCCAACAACTCCAAATATCACCCAGCAATTCATAGAGATTATCCAGACCACCAACCAGGTGCTGGGAAGTGAATAAACCTTCTTCTTTGCTTCACCAGACTCTGCCCTTATCTTGATGGCCCCTTTTACTCGCTCCTCCATGGGGGGTTCTTTCATCAAGTACAGCCATCCAATCGAGAATATCACGAGAAGTACGCCCAAAGTTAGGAATTTCTCTTCCCATCCCCATCCGATTTCGCTCAGCAAAGCGACTATAAGAGCGCCAACTCCCGTGTTGAGGGCAACCGCTGTCATAAAAAGCCCCTGAGCCAACCCTCTTTCTCTCAGAGGAAACCAGCATCCCACCAGAGGTGAGAGCACCGCAAAAACCAACCCAAGACCTTGAATCGCACGCAAGGTCAGGCAAGCATACCATGCCAGAACCAGGCTGTTCATCAGCTGGGGCAAAAAAGGAATCAGAAATTGAGGTATAATAAGGAGAGGCATAAAGAGCAAAAAAGTTTTTCTAAAACCAAGTTTGTGAACCAGGGACCCCTGAAAGAAATTTCCTATCCCCTGGGTAAGCACAACCAAAGAGATGCCAAGAATCGCACTGCCGTATTCGATTCCCCCGAAAGCGTCCTGGAGGTCTCCTTCTTCAACCGCTGGAGATCCTAACTCAAGTGACCAAATTATCTGGGTCATAAAAATAAACATTATCAGCAGGCTACTCACGACTAGGATAATCCACCTGTATGAACTCGCCTTTGATTCGTTGTTCATTCTTCCTTCCTTTTAATTCTTCTCGCTCTCATATTCCCTCTCCGCCGGGAAGCTTGGGGAAGAGAGTGGTTTCTTCGATGCCTGACAAACCGCAAATCCATCTGGTCAGTCTTTCAATTCCTATGCCAAAGCCTGCTGAAGAAGGCAGACCTTTCTCTAGAAATTCCATGTATGGCTGAAAGTTTTCGGGGGAAAGTCCAGTTGATTTGATACGAGAGCTGACCCGTTTATGCTCGTGCTCTCTCTCTCCTCCCGATAGTGCCTCCCCGTAACCTTCAGGATAGACCAAGTCCATGTCCAACAGCACACCAGGCCTTGCGGGATCTTCCCTGTCATAGAACTCTCGCATTTCTTTGGGGAAGTCAACTATCCAGAAAGGCTCTTTGTGCAGGTAAGAAAGAATGTTTTCGAAATCCGGGCCGTACTTCTCATAGGCTTTTTGGTATGGGATCTGCTCAAACGGCCTGCTTGGTAGCTTTAACTTCCTGTCAAGCACAGACAACTCCTCTTTGCATGAGTTCTTGACTGAAGATATCACGTCCATCAGAAGCTCTTCTCCGAGTGATATCACATCCCTTCTCTTTGCTTCTTTAACCTCGAGATCCAGCTGTGTGAACTCTATCAGATGTCTTTTGGTATCCAGGAATTCGATAGGTTCTAATCTTATATTCGGAGAAAAAGCAAATATTTTCTCATGAACGAGCAGCGCTATCTGCTTGTGAAAGATCATAGAATGGGTTAGCTTGAATCTTTTTCCTTGATACTCTATCTCCCGTTTATCGACCAAATGGAACAGGGGGTCGGTGATCTGGGAAATAATCACNGGAGAGATTTCAATAAACCCCTCTCTCCTCAAGAAATCTCCCGAGCTTCTTCTTATCTCACTCTGAATTTTTGTGATTGCTTTTAGTTTACCTGATTTTAAGGATTTGTAGCGCTCATCGGTCTGCATAAGGAGAGAAATAAGCAAAAGCCTTTAAAAAGCTATGCAAGCGAAACCGCAAGATTATTTAATCCCCGAACTAATTTTTATTTATGCTCTCAATCGAAGAAGGAGAAACAGCTGTAAAGCATGCGAGAGAAGTAATCGACGCGCACGTTAAAAGAAAGAGCACATCAGCACGCAATCTTCCCTCCTCATTTAGTGAACGGAAAGGAGTCTTTGTCACCCTCAACACCATCCCTCAAAAGAATCTGAGAGGATGCATAGGCATACCTGAGCCAATAATGCCCTTCAAGGAGGCTTTGATTGAGGCCGCCGAGTCTGCCTGCAATGACCCCCGATTTTCCCCCTTAAGAGAAGAAGAACTCGATAGTGTCGTTGTTGAGGTCACGATATTGACAACTCCCGAACTGATAAAGGTCGACAGGCCTAAAGAGTATCTCCAAAAGATAAAAATAGGCAGAGACGGGCTTATACTCAAAAAATCATTTTATGGTGGGTTGCTGCTTCCACAGGTGCCTGTCGAATGGAATTGGGATGTCGAGGAGTTTTTGGCGCAGGTGTGCATAAAGGCAGGTGTGCTGCCTGACGCATGGCTCGAGGAAGACACGAAAATCTACAAGTTTCAAGGGCAAATATTTTGCGAGACCGAGCCCCACGGGAAAATCGTTGAAAGACCCCTGGCGTAACTCTGCAGCTCAAAGATAGTTGAGTCCATAAGTCAACTGAGCTGAGACCAGAGAGAACCTCGGAATCGAACAAGCAAGAAGGCGAAGAAATCAAATCCTCCACTTGCAGATACGAGGGAAACCAGCAACAAGCTTGGCTGGAAAACTTGCCTAGATTGCTTGAGGAAGGCTAGGATTAAGTAGAGGGCGTTAAAAAATGAAAATCGATGCTTTTAGACACTCCTCCTTTTATATGTCCTTTGCTTTTTGCCTTTGTACCCTCACTTTTTTGGCAAGCGTTCAGAGATAAAAGGCTGAGGATATAGAAGTTGAGAATGGAAATATATATAAATAGCGTGAGCGGATTACAAACNCATACCTGGAATTATCAATCCAGAGTGGCTTAAAGGGTAAAGNTATGGACAATTACAAAGAGTCGAGGAGAGTTTTCGTCAAAAGGGCAAGAGAACCCCTCATACTCGTGCGCGAAAAGTACATGCCTTCCAACTTTTTTGAAGAAATCAAAAGAGAGAATGAGATGCTTGTTGAGATGCTTAACAATATCTTGGAGGGTAGGGTGGGTGAAGCAATCCGCCTATCCGAAAAAGTTCTAGAGGCCTCCAGCAACAGGCGGGTTAAGTTCTG
>JGI24025J20009_10000761_pt1 | contig 24963 bp, 22 predicted proteins | sample Cruoilmetagenom3_FD_20009 | JGI IMG/M metagenome (IMG submission 20009) | reverse complement strand
AAAAAAAAATAAAATCTCCTGATGTCCTGGCTTATAATGTAGGAACAGGAAAAGGGACTTCCGTAAATCTTTTATATAAATCACTCTCAAAACTTACAAATTTTAGAGAAGATCCCATTTATGCTCCTCCAAGAAAAGGAGAAATAAGAAAAATATACCTTAATTCTCAAAAAGTAAAAAAAGAACTCAACTGGGAGTCAAAAATAAATTTACAGAAAGGACTAATTAAGACTATAGAATGGTTTAAAACATTGAATAAATAGGGTGTGAATAAATAGATAAAATTCTTGAGCAAAATATGGCTGTAAAATATTCTACTATCCAGGGAAAAGAAAAATGCTTGCTACAAAAAAAGTAAGAATAATATTTACTCCCACCATCATAATGAGCATACCTTTATTAAATTTCTTTTCTCGGGGAAGTTTTCGCTGATTTGCCCAAAGAGCTCCCCAACCAAAGACACAAAAACCAATTACTCCGGCGCTAAAAAGATAAATAGTTATTAATAAGATAGGGGAGATTTTCAGTAAAACAAGAGGAACCGAGGTAATAAGTAAATAACCCACTACCAGGAGCTGAATCTTTTTAAAAGACATTCCCTTTATTTTCTTGCTTAAGGGAGAAAGAGTTGCCCGGATCATACGTGGTAGTCCATCCATCCCTGTATAAAGTGTCCCAATAATCACCACCAATATAGCTATTTGATATATATATTTCATAGCGGGGTGATAGATTGTATAAAACCGGCTTTGTTCTTTAATTAAAGACATCCCTGTTGGCAATAATTTGTTTTTACCTAAAAATATTGTTCCTCCGACCATAAAAGAAAGAGTAAATAGAGAAACAATCAGAAAAGCAAGAAAAATATCTATTTTCAACGGTCCCAGAAACCTCAAGTCTTTTTTCTTATAATCAGTCTTTTTTCTCCACCATTCAATATAAGCGGTAAAATCTAAATATGTTCCGCACATTGTTCCATAAACTGCCGCAAGTTGCAGAGGAACAGAGATAGTAAGAAGCTCTGGATCAATAGCAGATGCCCAGGAAGGCACTCTAGGTATAGCTCTAAAATTAAATAAGTTTAAGAAAATCTTTAGCCAGGGTGGATTAACAACAATAATAGCGATAATTGCTCCCACCGCCAACAACAAACAAAAGATTAATTGAATTTTCTCCAGTAGCTTAAAGGTTCCCATAATACCGACTAAAGCTACGGCCAAAGACAATCCAATTCCCCAGACTATATAGGATCCTGTGCCAGTAATCCACACCATAGTCTGGCCAAGAAGGGTAATAAAAGTAGCAATTATTGTTGGCAAGATGACCACACAGAGAATAAGGGTAAGAATATTAATCCAACCTCGGGGTCGGATAGAGAAAAAACAACTCATAATATTCTCCCCAGAAAGAAGAGAATAGCGCGTAGCAGCGTAGGAGATAAATCCCTTTGTAAAAAACGCAAAAGTAATAATCCAGAGAACCTGGTACCCACCCCAGGCTCCAAGACGAGGAGCTAAGATAACATTTCCTGCACCAATAGACATAGAAGCCATTAATGCTCCGGGACCAAAGAACCTAAAATACTGTAAATACTTCAGCAAAGATGTTCTCTTTATTTAACTTTCCCTTCCGTCTTTACATTGGTTAATGTGATTTGCTTACATAGCAGGCAATGAACCTTCATTAATGGGTAAGAATATAGACTCCATATTTCAATTTTTCTTAAGATTTATAGTCGGCATTTCAGGGCGGTAGATTTTGCGTTTTTCTTCATTATATTTTTTTTCTCCTACTTTATCTAAAATTTCCCCTCCTCGCTCTATTTGTAATAAAATACTTGCATTTATTTTATCCACTGTCCTCGGTGATAATTTATTCATTAATAATTTTGAAACAAAAGTTAAACCTACAGGAATGCTCTCTAAATGCATAAGGGTCCCGGGAATGGGGAAAGTCCAGATGCCAATAGATTCTTCTCCAAATCTGGTAATAGGAATTCCTGATGCCGCCTGCCTTTCTGGTGTTGGTCCTACATCAGCAGGAATCCATTTTCCTTTAATCAATGCTTCTCCTGATCCATGCATCATAAAATATCCGAGGGCGTCATACCATTTCCTCATCAGAGGATCAACGGCAACAAATGTATCATACCAACTTTGAATTGTCGCCAGAGAATATAACTTATAGCGACCGGGAATACCGGCGCAACGGCAAAGAGAAATAAATACCGAGAGCTTCTGAATACAGGTTCCTGTTCCTCTTTGTAGGGTAGCGACATCCTCATCCATGGGAAGTATTTCCAGAGTTATTTTTCGCTTTACAAATTCAAAAGCAGATTCAGCAAAATCCCAGGGAGATTTCTTAAAAGCTCCCAATTTATTTGCAAGGGCAATAACTTCTGGTGCCCAGGGATTGCAATAAAGAGTCCGTCTAAGGTATTTTTTCCGGGAATAGCAGTAAGGCATTCCTTTTTTATATTCAGGAAGTTTATAACGTCGCTTTGGACGAAGATACAGCGGGCGAGATTCCCTGGCTTCCTGTCTGAGTTTTTTTACACTTTTTAAATTTGTTATTACTACCTTTGCCAATGCCCATAATCCTATAACAGCAATTTTTACTATTGTTAGGTTTGGCATATATCCATGTTTTCTTTTTTTCCAAAAATTACTCAATCATTCACTCCTTCCTTATATTTCTCCCAAATCTCGGGAAAGCATCATTCGCATCTCCTCATTACATCCCCGGTCACCTTCTCCTGAGATACGCGAGATATTAGGTTCTAATACAGGACCAGGGCGATCGCATACCGGACACCGCTCCAGCATTTTTACCTTGTCTCCGGTAATAATAAAACCAGGATAACTTCGTGCAAGAGGGTCAAGAAAGGCAAATCTCCCCTCTTTACCAAACCCCACCGGTTCATAATGTTCATTCAATACCAGAGGATAGAGATGCGTATAAGGAATATGAAAATAATGGCCTTGAGGACATTGAATCATAGCAGCAGTACATTCTACCATAGCATAAATATCCAGACAATTTTCTTCAGGGATACCCAGCACTTTCTCAGTTCGTTTTCTAAATTCCCGGTCAGGTACTCGACGATTTTCAAATATCTTCCAACCTCCAGCGGTAATTACAAATCCATGTTTGCCGAAATTAAAACCTTTTCTCATCTCCTCTAACTTAGATAATACTCTATCTAAAACAAAAGGAGTGCCTATAAAAACACACTTCCCCCTGGATTTCTCATGCTCCTCCATCCATTTAATAGTTTTAGACACCATATTTCTATTCATTCGCTTGCTAACAGAACCAACAAAAAAACTTAATATTCTCTCTCTTAAACCTTTCGTTCTTCCTGAGGCAAGGCGAATTGTCCTGGTGTTAATTTCTCGATCTATCATTACTGTAGCGTTTTTTACTACATCAAAGAGTGCATAACCAGCCTTCCCTACATACAAATTTGTTTTTCGTGGATGGGGCCCCAAAAAACAGACATTTAAATTATAGTAATCCCATAAAGGATAACCCATACCGACAACACCCTTTGTAAATGCGTATGCTCCCGCGCGGAAAGTTAATAGATCCCTGGGCATAAATGTAAACCTCCCAGTAGTCCCGCTGCTGTAAAGTATCTCAATGCTAAGTTTCTTAAAATTCTCAATTATTTCATCAAAAGAAGAACGAATCTTTTTGAAAATATCAGCGGAGATTTTTACTGTCAAAATTTTCCTAATCCACAAAGCAAAATCTTGATCCATTGGATAATCTTTGAAAAATCTATCCAGAATTAAAGGAATTTGTTTCAAATCAGAGAAACTCTTTATATCCCCGGGTTGTATACCCTTCTCTTGACAAAACTTTTTGTAAAAATCATTTTTAGCATAATGATAATTAAAACTATATTGAAGAGCTCGGAGGCGAATTTCTTCAGCTTCATTCCGGGAAAGACTATAGGGATCAATGACACCGTATAAAGATCTTTCTATAGGAGTCCATTTATCTCGAGGAGGGATATAGGCTTTTAATACCTGGTCTAACTCATTCATATAGGTCCCAAAGCTTTTTTCTACCATATTCCTACCTTTATTGGTTTTATTATGGTTAATCTTATAGTTCTGTCAAATTATTTGTTTGGGGTTTACTGAAGATTTACATCTGGATATTACCAGGAGCCTTCAAGACTTGCTTTTTCAATCATTGCATCTATGGTGTGTTGCAATCTAGGAGGGAGCCCTTTTAGTCGGACATTTAGAAATCCCCGCACAATAAGTGAAATAGCTGTATCTTCATCTAATCCTCTGGTCATAAGGTAGTGAATTTCCTCATCGGCAATCTTACCTACTGCTGCTTCGTGGGAAAGAACAGTAGTGGGAAAATTCCCTTTTAGTTCTGGCACAGCATGTATAAAACCCCCATCCTGTAAAAGTAACCCACTACATTCCATATGTCCTTTGGTGTTTGCCGCACTACCTTCTATGTATCCCCTGGCTGTGACCTCTCCTCCATCTGAAACCACCCGGCTTATAATTTCAGCTCTGGCTTCAGGTTCTACCAATTTAGCTGCTGCCCCCAGATCAAAATGTGCCCCTTGAGGTGCATAGATTATGGAATTAAATCTAACTATACCCTTTCTCTTAACTATAGCTAATGGATACATCTGAACCATTTCGGCTGTGGTTAAAGCTATGTAGTTAGATATAAATACTCCCCCTGATTCTATCATAGCAACACTTCTGGGAAAAACTCTAACCTGAGGTGCCCAGTCGTGGATCATAGTATAGGAAAGCCGAGCATTTTCTTTTACATAAAATTCGGTTACCCCTAAATGACTTCCCTGTTTTACATATGATGCTGTGGTGCAACCAGTGATAATATGCAGTTCTGAATTCGGTTCAGCCACAATAATATTGTGAACCATCTGGGAAAATCTTGCCGTCTTAATAAAAAAGCAGGATTGAACAGGTATTGTTATTTTAGCTCCTGGAAATGCCCTTATGAAATACCCTACAGGTGTCCGCTGAGCGACTTCTCTTGTATAGTTATCTTTTTCTTTGGACACCAGTCCAAAAACGAGACTTTCCACCCAGGGATATTTCTCTAAAGCTATTTTAAGTGGGATTACTTCCAATCCTTTTTCTTTAGTTTCCGAAGAGACTACCCCGTGATCTTTTGTTAAAAAAGTACCTGCCCGGGGCACAGTCCCTGAAGGATCATATCCCACTTTTTGAAGCTTCTGGATATCATTTTTAGAAAGTTCCATTATTTCTTCTCCTTTTTTTTCATCTTTTCCAGACACTCTGCACATTTTTCAAATCCACATTCTTTGATTCTCTCCAGTATTTCTTGAGGATTACCAGAACATAACATTCTTCCGTCAAGAATCACGTGTCCTACATCTGTCTGGATGTGTTGGATTATAAAGCCAGTGTGGGTTATAATCAATCCGGATTTTTTGCGCTTAACGATAGGTAATTCTTTTTCTAATGTCTTCTTGATAATTTTAGATAAAAGAGCTATATTCTCAAAATCAACACCAGACTCTGGCTCATCCAGCATAAGCAAGGAAGGATTCATTAACTTCATCTGAAAAATTTCGGAACGTTTAATCTCGCCGCCAGAAAATTCCTTATTAATGTCCCGGTAAAGGTGGTCTTTCAGATTGAGACTCTCGGCAGATGAAAAAATATTCTTTTCACTCTTTTTGAGCGCTTTCAAAAGATGGAAAAGGCTCACACCTTTGACTACTGGAGGACGTTGGAAAGCCATACCAATACCCAACTTTGCCCTCTCATGAACCGCTAAAGGAAGAATAGATTCTCCTTTGAACTTTATATCTCCAGCAACTATCTTATATTGAGGCAGTCCCATAATAGCACCTACCAGTGTGGTTTTACCTGAACCATTGGGGCCAAATATCACATGGACGGTTCCTTCCTTTATGGTTAAGTTTACCTCGCGAAGAATTATCTTATCTCCAACTCTTACTTTAAGATTGTTAATTTTTAAAAGAGAGATGCTCATAGCTTGCTCCTATTTAAAATTCAAATATAATAAATTGATAATTGAGAAATATAAATTATCTACAAAAATAGAGTCATATAATCTTATTTATTATTTATAATAACAACATTACTGAAAAAATCAAGGGACATCATATTATCAGGAAAGTATTAAATCTTTTTAGAAGATTTATACCTGCATTGAGGGACTTTCCCCGAAATATTCTTGAATCTACATAAATTATACCTATAACTCTTTACTAAGGGCATTTCCCTGTCGAGGATGAACCTCGACGCTACATTGCTGGAGATGAACTCCAACGCTACTGTAGCGCGGGGGCTTGTCCCCCGCTTACTCTTGACGAATTCTGCAAATTGCGAGATAATATCCTTAGACAGCAGATTGCAAATTATACTTCAAAGAAAAAACAAATGCAAAATAAAAAAAATAATATCATCCATATGATTGGAAATGCTCATATTGACCCGGTGTGGCTCTGGTGCTGGCCCGAAGGGGCCCAAACCATTAGGGCTACTTTTCAATCAGCTATAGAGCGGACAGAAGAATATCCTGAATTTATTTTTACTGCTTCCTCATCTGCTTTTTATCAATGGATAGAAGAAGTAGATAAAAAACTTTTTGATAAGATAGGAGAAAAGATTAAAGAAGGAAAATGGTGCCTGGTAGGAGGATGGTGGATAGAACCTGATTGTAATATTCCTTCTGGAGAAGCATTGGTGCGTCAGGGGCTTTACGGACAAAGATACTTCCTTAAAAAGTTTGGGAGAAAAGCAAAAGTAGGATATAATCCTGATTCTTTTGGTCATAATATAATGATTCCCCAGATATTAAAGAAAACGGGAATAAATTATTATATCTTTGAGCGGCCAGGACCACATGAAAAAGAGCTTCCCGAAGATATTTTCTGGTGGGAAAGTCCAGATGGCTCAAAGGTTTTAGCTTACAGAATTCCCTCCTCTTATGCAAGTGGAAAAAAAGATTTAAAAGAACATATAAAAAGAGTGTCGGAGAGCTTTAAATCTTCTTTAAAAATAATGATGTGCTTTTACGGACATGGAGATCATGGAGGAGGACCTACAAAGGAGAATATAGAAAGTATAAAAAATCTCAGCGAGCAATCCCTTAAAGATTCAAAAATTTTATTTAGCTCTCCTGATATTTTTTTTAAGGAGATATTAAATAAAAGCTCAAATTTACCTATTGTTAAAGACGAACTCCAACATCATGCCAGTGGGTGCTACTCTGCTCTTTCCTGGATAAAGAAAAGCAATAGAAAATTAGAAAACCTTCTTCTTGCAGCGGAAAAGTTTTCTGTATTAGCGAATTACTTTAATGCTAAAATTTACCCTCAAAGACAACTTAATAGAGCCTGGCAACTGCTCCTTTTCACTCAATTTCACGATATATTAGCAGGGACAAGCATTCCCGAAGCTTACCAGGAAGTAAAGGCCATGCATGGAGAAGTAGAAAATATTACTAAAGAAATAATAAATATCTCTTTACAAAGCATAGGTTCGGAAATTGATACTCAAGGGGAAGGGAAGGCAGTATTAATCTTTAATCCGAGCTTTAGAGAAAGAAAAATCCCCGTAGAAATAGAATATCAATGGCCAGATAAAAAGATAGCTGTATTGGATAAAGATAACAATCCTGTTCTCTCTCAAACCATAAGAACATCTGCAACAATAGGGGAAGGGAGAAAAAGAATATGCTTCATAGCTGAAGTCCCTTCTTTCGGCTATACAACCTACAGACTTATTCCTCAATCATTTGATGTTCCTTCAAATCGAAATCTTTCTACAACTTCTCACTCCCTTGAAAATGATTGGTTGTATTTAGAAATAGACCCAGAAACAGGTTATTTTAAAAGAATTTATGATAAGAAGAATCACAAAGAAGTCTTAAAAGGACCCGCTGCTGTTCCTATAGTTATTAAAGATTTAAGTGATACCTGGAGCCATAATGTTTTTAAATTTAAAGAGAAAATAGGTAAATTTATCAGGACCACTATAAAAATAGTAGAAAAAGGACCAGTAAGAGGAAGAATTAGAATAAAAAGTATATTTAAAAATTCTACTCTTATTCAAGATGTAATTTTATATAGAGAACTAAACATTATTGAATGCAGAGTTACAATCAATTGGCAGGAAAAACAATGTGTGCTAAAACTCAGTTTTCCAGTAAATGTTAATAATCCTGAAGTAACTTATCAAATCCCTTATGGATTTATAAAACGCCCTCCGAACGGAGATGAAGAACCAGGAGGCACCTGGATAGATGTAAGTGATGAAAATTATGGTCTTTGTTTAATTAATAATGCCAAATATAGCTATGATGTAGAAGGTTCTGATTTAAGACTCACTGTTTTGAGAAGTCCGGTATATGCTCATCATCGTCCCAAAATTCTTGAAAATAATATAGACTATCAATACATAGATCAAGGAGAACAGACCTTTACTTATATCCTTATCCCCCATAAAGATGGATGGAGAAAAACATCTTCTTTGGACTGGGCAGAAAACTTAAATAATCCTTGTTATTCTTTTGTAGAACATAATCATAAAGGAAAATTTCCTGAAAAACAGAGTTTCTTTAAAACAAACATAAAAAATATCTTAGTAACAGTTTTAAAAAAGGCCGAAGATACGGACGATTTTATTCTTCGCCTCTATGAAACAGAAGGTAAATCTGCCCAGGTAGAAATTAAACTCTTTGAGAGAGTATGTAAAATTAAAGTAGGCGCTTACGAAATAAAAACATTACTTATTCCTAAGAATAAAGAAATATCCATTCAGGAAGTGAACTTATTGGAGTCTTAAATCAAATGCATTATGTGTATATGAGTAATAGATAAGTTTTTCTAAAAATTGTTTTAACCATTTACTTTGGGCATACTGTACGGGATGAGTTTTTTAGGATCAACAATTATATGTTTAATCCGTTGGCGTTTCCAGGTATAAGTAATATCAACTTTCCCATTAACTGTCTGAATAACAGCAGGATACGAATATTCTCCTGGTTGATCTTCAAGAATAAGAGCAGATTTCCATGTCTTACCATTCTCAGAAACTGCAATATTAAGAGGACTACGCTCTTTAAAAGTATGGTTATACACTAACAATGCGCGACCGTCTTTCAAGACTACAGCATCGATTCCACTGTTAGGATTTGGTAAAATAGTCGCTTCCATTGTGCTCCATGTCTTACCAGTGTCTTCAGACCAGGATTCTACAATTCTACCCTGCTTACTGCGACAAAGGATTTGCATCCTGCCTGATGGGTATAGGAGAATAGACGGCTGGATTGCATCAAATCTTTTACCATCATCGAGTGGCCCAATCTTTTCCCAGGTTTTACCCAAGTCCAATGTATACTCTAAATGGACGCGCCAACCTTTGTGCTCAGTACTTGAAGGACACAAAATAGAACCATCTGGAAGTTCTATTGGTTTATTCTTAATAGGACCTAAAATACCCTTAGGTAACTGCTGCGGTTTTGACCATGTTTTACCATCATCCATTGAAGTAATTAACATTCCCCACCATTCCCGTGGATTTAGCCCAACTTTATAAAAGAGCATTAAAGGACCATCTTTTGGCTGAAACAGAACTGGATTCCAGCAAGAATAGCGTCTATTATTTTCTTGTAAACCATTGGCTACCTTAGCCACTTTTGACCAACCATTATCATTATATCTTGAAATCCAAATACTAACATCTGGACTACTCTCATATTTACCCCCAAACCAAGCTACAATTAAACCATTTTTTGTCTCAACTATCGTTGAGGCATGACAGGATGGAAAAGGTGCCCCTTTAAAGATAAATTCTGTCTTTACAATACCTTCTTGCTTTTTATTTGTCATTATCTTCCCCCTATGTTTATTTTTTTTAAAAATACTCTATTTAAAATTCGACTGTACAAACTTTTTAATATTATAGTAAAAAAGATGAAAAAGTTAAATCTTACTCTTTTAATGTTTACTGAGTCTTGAATTAGAGAAATTTTCAATTTTTCTGGAAGAAAAAAATTGGGCTTGACAGATAAAAATATTATACTATAATAATAAACAGTAAATACTAATTTAGTAAGAATAGTTAATTATAATGTATGAATCGAAAGGAAAAAAGTCGTGAACAGACAAACCACTAAAGGAAGCAATATTGCAATTCTAAAGAAACAAAATCAATCTTTGATTCTTTCAATTATTAAAGAACAGGGACCTATTTCCCGAGTAGCTATTGCTAAAGAAATTGGACTAACTAAATCTGCAATTTCCAAAGTTGTGGGAAATTTAATTAAAAGAGGATTAGTAGAAGAAGTAGGGATAGATGATACTTCTGTAGGACGAAAGCCTTTAATGTTAAAGTTAACCACTAATAACTACTTTGTAGTAGGTGTAGGGATAAGAAGAATAGAAGTTTGTGTAGGGATAGCCGATCTTAGAGGAAACATAATTACAAGAAAAAGAATGCCATTGGGGAAAGAGGACGATCAAAAGAGAATTTTAAAAAAAATAATTAATTTAGTCTATAAAACAGTTAAAGATTCAAAATTAGGAATGGATAAAGTTATCGGTATAGGAATTGGAAGTCCTGGTCCCCTATATGCTCACTCTGGAGTTATTCTATCCCCTCCAAATTTTCCGGGATGGCATAATGTTCCTTTAAAAAAACTTATGGAAGAAGAATTTAAAATTCCTGTTTTTATTGATAATGATGCTAATGCATCTGCTTTAGGAGAGAAATGGTTTGGTGCTGGAAAGGGAATAGATAATTTTATTTATCTTCTTCTTGATAAAGGAGTGGGAGCAGGGATAGTCATTAATGGAAAGGTATATAGAGGAGTAGATGGAATAGCAGGAGAGTTTGGTCATACTTCAATTTCATTAAAGGGAAAAAAGTGTGAATGTGGGAATTATGGCTGTTTAGAAAACTTTATTAGTCATTCAGCTACAATCTCAAGGTTAAAGAAGCTAATATCTTTTGGTAAGAAAACAATAATAACTAAAATGGTTAAAGGAAAATTAGAAGATATAAAGATTAAAACAATTATAGAAGCTGCTCAAAAGAAAGATGAATTATCTTTAAAGTTATTGGAGGAGACAGCAAAGTATCTTGGCATTGGCATAACTAATTTAGTGAATTTATTTAATACTAAAACTATCATTATTGGTGGACAGCTTGCTTATGCTAAAGAATTACTTCTTGAGCCTATAAGGAAAATAGTTAAAAAAAGAGCTTATCCTGCCACAGTACATAATTTAAAGATCATTACTGGTCATTTAGGTGAAGAAGTTTATATAGCTGGAGCAGTTGCTCTCGCGCTTTCTTTTATCTTCAGCAACTTAGAACTAATAAAAGAGAAAAAAGAAAGCATTGTAGTGCAAAACTAATGTTTTTTTAATGATACAGATTAAACAGTTGTGGTGACATCCCAGAGAAATTATCTGACAAAGTGAGGAGTAGAAAAATCAAATCTTTTTGAATAAGAAGAGAAAAGATAGAATAAAGGGCCGAAAAGGAGGTGGATGAAGGTAGGCAGGCCAATCTATCTTGGGAAAAGGAAAGCTTCTTAAAAAAAGAGAAAAAACATTGAAAAATTAATTTCTTTTTTAGGAGCTTTCCACAGAAAAAAAATTTAACTTACGAGAGGTGAAATAAATGAGTAAAAAGTTATTAAAATGGATAGGCACAGGAATAGGGATTCCCTTAATGTTCATATTAACAGGAAGTCTCGCTCTTGCTGCTGAAAAAGAAATGAATCTTTATGAGTACACACACTTACCCAGAGAGCAGAGATTAAAGTATAAGACAATAGTAGTGGAACCTTATGAAAAAGGGACAACTCCCAGTGAAATAGAATTAAAAAAAGCTGAAGAGATGATTCTTTCCGGAGAGACCGAAACAGTCTGGAAGTATTATCAATTAGCGTTGTTTGAAGCCACGCATCCCAAAGTTAAAGTTAAGCTATCTACTTATTCAGGATGGAAAGCAGAAGAGCTGCTAACAGGTTTAGCTGGAGGAACCGCTCCTTCCTATTATGATATTACCCAGGAAGCTGGTCCAGCGGGATATATAAAACAAGGATTAGTAGCTGATATAACTGACTTGGTTAAAAACTGGGATCAAACACCCTACATTCAATCACACTACGGTGCATTATGGGAATGTTGCTGGGACAAAGGCAGGTGCTATGGTATTCCAACAGTGGACCCAATGATACCCTGTATATACGGATTTCTGTACAGAAAGGATTGGTGTAAAGAGGCAGGTATTTTTAATGGAAAGGGCGAAGGAGGACCTCCTTTAAATTGGACGATAAAAGAATTCCGTGAAATTTTCATGAAGCTTACTGATCCCAAAAAAAATCGTTGGGGTTTAACTGTTGGTCCAGTTCAGTGGCACTGGGGACTAAAGAATCCTGCTTTCCAGTGCATGAGGGCTCCTTTTGGGACTCAACCCTGGTTTTGGACAGTACCTGATAAGTCAGGTAAATATACATGGAGATTTGATACCAGTCCACAAGTGGTGGAAAGCTTGGAGTTTCTAAGAGATATGATATGGAAAGATAAATCTATAATCACTGGTGCTGAGTATAGTGGTGGAGAAGTAAACCGAGAATTCTGGGGTAATCGAGCAGGAGCATATTATTTTAGGAATATGGATGGCATAGGAAAAGTCTTCGGTGCTCCCCATGTATTTAGTCCAACCATACCTACGGAGGAGATTCTTGGTTTTGCTCCTGTTCCTGCAGGAAAATATGGTTTAAGGCTTAATACACGAAGAGTTAGTTTTAATGGGTTTAATCCTACCTTAAGCAAAGAGGAGTTAAAAGCGGCTTTTGAATATGCGGATTGGATAAGAGTAGGAGAAGGCGCGACGATCAGTTTAGAATATTCGCTCCATAACTGGAGGACTATAGGGAAAACTCTTCCGCTCGAGTTAGCTAGAACTACTTTGCCCTGGCAGACATTGGTCTCTCAGACTAAAGAATTCCCGGGGAGTTTAAGGATACGAAAAGTTCCTGAAGGATTTCCCGATATACTAAAGATGATACCTGAAGGTATGTTGGACGCTACAAGAGTAAGCTTAAAAATTCCAGCCTACACAAATTTCTTCCGCGCTACAGACCTTACTGTTCCCGGATTAGGTAAAGAATTAGCTGGCTTAATGTCCCTTTACCAAGCAATAGCCAGCAATCCTAATGTTGATATTGAAAAAGAGCTAAAAAAGACAGCAGATATGCTTAATGCTACAGTTTTCAATGTTAAACTTGAAAATGATAGAGAAGCACTTAAAGAGTATTTCCAGGGGTTAGATAACTTCTATAAAGAATACTATCCTGATTGGTGGAAGAGTAAAGAGTATAAAGACCTGTTCGAAAACTACTATAAGTGTTGGTAGAATAAGAGAGGGTAGTGAGCGGAAGCTCACTACCCTTATTTTATAAGCAACCTTTACATTACGATAAAACATTCCTTGAGTGAGGAAAAACATTATGAAGAAAATAAAAGTTAGTAAACAGAGAAAACAACTTAAGAGCACTACAAGACAATGTTTAATTATTGCTGCTCCATCCCTAATAGCTCAGTTTATATTTGGTTGGCTTCCTTTTTGCGCAGCATTTATAGTTGGTTTTCAAAAGTTTTATTTATTTAAGCCCTGTGTATTTGTGGGTCTAAATAATTTTAAATCTTTCTTTTATCATAATCCCATGACTCTTATTATATTTAGAAATACTTTTTATTATGCGTTTTTATCTATAGCTCTTACTTTTATAATTCCCATTATTATAGCTATATTGCTTATGGAAATGAAGAAAAGTGTTATTAGAGTTATGATGCTACTCTGGTTTATTCCTGTTGCCTCTATGGCTGGTATCATTATTTGGAAATATTTTTATAATGTTAATTATGGATTATTTAATGGAATATTAGCTAGTTTAGGACTTCCTCTTTTAAGATGGCTCAACGACCCTCATTTGGCTATGCTCTGTCTTGTTCTGCCTGGTTTAGTTATGTATGGACCGGGTCTTATTTATATTGCCAGCCTGCAAAGTATTCCTGAAGAATTATATGAGGCAGCAGAATTAGAAGGAGCAAAATTTTGGCAAAAAGTTTGGCATATTACTTTGCCTCGGCTGCGTCCAATTATTGCAATGATGATGTTATTAGCAATAATTGGGAAACTTCAAATATTTAATGAGCCGTATGTAATGACAGGGGGAGGACCAAGTTATGCTACTTATACAGTTGTGATGCATATATTTTCTACTGCCTTTCAGAGCATGCAATTTGGGAAAGCAACAGCTTTATCGTTAATTTTATTTGTTATCATTATGATTCTGATCATAATTCAAAGAAGATATTTTAAGGAAAATATAGATGTTTAGAGGAGAATAAAATGCCCTTAATTGCAAAAGTAGGGAAAAAAGGGTTCCGAGTAAGAAGTTTAGTTATAGGTATTAGTGTAATTTTGTGGTTAGGTATAGCTTTGCATCTTTTTCCAGTTTGGTGGATGTTTACAACATCCATAAAATCAGCTCGGGAAACATTTGTATTTCCTCCTTCTTTTTGGCCTAAAGAAACAACTTTTGTAGCTTACAAATTGTTTTTCACACTCGGTAGTATAGTGTGGGAACAATTAAATTATCCAGTTTATGTATACTTTAAAAATAGTTGTATAATAACTTTTGGAACAATGATTATTCAGATTCCTATTACTGCTCTGGGAGCTTACAGTATTTCTAAATTATCTCCTCCTAGATTAGGTCGTTTTCTTTTCTTATTTCTTATTGGCACAATGATGATTCCTGCTGAAGCAGCTCTTATTCCTAAATTTCTTCTTGTAAAGCATTTTCCCTTTCCAACGATGAGTATACCTAAAGTTCCCTTTGCTAATACTTCTTTCCCTACTTATGATTTCGTTAATTCTTATTGGGCAGTAATTCTTCCTGGTATTTATAGTGCTTTCAATTTTATCTTATTTAAAGGATTCTTTGATGGAATTCCTGACGAGCTTATTAACGCCGCTCGTTTAGATGGTGCTTCTGAAATGGGTATTTTTAGACGAATAGTTTTACCCGTCTCAAAGCCTGTCTTTGCTGTAGTAGCTTATTTTACCTTTAGTAGTGTTTGGAATAGTTTTATGTGGCCACTCATTGTTCTTAAGAAGAACAATTTATGGCCTATGTCCTTAATGCTATACTGGTTTCAAACTTTCATAATGGAGAGGCCTCCCCAGGGATATAGTCCTGAGGTACAGCACCTATTACAAAGTGGGATAGGATTTAGCGGTTTAATGGCGATGAGTATCATTGAATCCATTCCGGTATTTATTATGTTCATTATCTTCCGAGAACAGTTAATGACGGGAATAAGGTTAAGAGGGTTTAAGTAAGCTATTCGCTTTTCACTAATTAAAAGGAGATTTCAGGAGACAAAGTTTCCGGATGTATTTCGATAAAAGGTATATAAAATGAATAAAGAATTACCTAATGGAGCTTGGCCTGTACTACTTACTCCATTTAAAGAAGATGGAAATATTGATTGGTCAGCACTTAATGGATTGTTAAATTTTTATATGAAATCAGGGACACCGGGAATATTTGTAGTATGCCTTTCAAGTGAACTATTGCAATTGGAGTTCGAAGAAAAGTTTAAATTAGCAAAATATGTTACTGACCACTGTAATATTCCTGTAGTAGCATCGGGTAATTTTGGCAGAACAATTGAAGAACAAGCAGCATCTATAATCCGTATGTATAAAACTGGCGTAAAAGCAGTAGTAGTAATTCTTTCTCTATTACCTTCAGCTAAAAATTTAGATGAACAGTTATTAAAAATAGCTAATCTAACTAATGTGCCTTTGGGAATTTACGAGTGTCCTACTCCTGAGCATCGGCTTCTTTCTCCAAAACAAATAGAAAAAGTTTCTCATTCAGAAAAATTTGTTTTTATGAAAGATACATGTGTAAATTTAAAAATTTTCAAAGAAAAAGTAAAAAAAGCACAAGGAACACCACTTAATATTTATCAAGCTAAACTTTCTCTTGTACCAGATTCAATTGTATATGGAGCTGCGGGTTTTTGTGGCATTATTGCTAATGTTGCTCCAAAGTTATGCAATCTTATGTGTGGTGGGAACAAGGAAGCATATAATAAACTTATACAATTAGAAAACTTAATGTCTGCTAACAAATATCCAGCTTCAGCGAAATATATGTTGCAAAAACAAGGCCTTTCACTTACAACAAAGTGTAGAATAATGGAGCCTGAAGAATTTACTCAAAAAAACCGCGAGGCAATTGATAGAGATTTTTACTCTATAATTAAAAATTCAACAAGGTAAATTTTATTACAAAAATTTCAATTTATGTTCACTGAAAATAATATTAATTAAAAAGGAGATGGCTATAAATTGTATAAGAAAAATATTGGGGGTAAATCTATCCCTCCTATTACTTACATCATTGATTATAAAGAAGACCATTTAGACGATATAGACAAATTTGTTAGTAAAGTGGCTCAGGCACCACCAACTTTGCTTCATATCGGTACTTTAGATACCCCCTTTATCAGCGCATGTGGTGCTGTAGGTTGGAAGAAAAATGGTGAGAATCGTTCTTATAAACTTTTTACAATAGACCAAATGAAAGAGCGCTATAAGAATATAAGATATATGATATCAGAATTACATCGCATTGGTGTAAAGATAGTGATTCCCTACATCTGCAATCAAACTCTTATTGGACATATTAATAAGCGCACAGGAATTTGGATGTTTTATGATCATTGGAATGACTATCTTAAATTTGGCATAGGATCCAAGCCTGAAAAGGATCCAATTAAATGGATGGCTAAAGAAAAAAATGGAAAGTTACATTACAATTATGAAATGAGACACCAAGCATTTATACCATATAATATATATAGATTTGCTCCATGTCAAAATAATCCCTATTACAATCAATATTTACAGATGATCGTCAAAATTTTAGCAGAAGTGGGATACAATGGAGTATTTGTAGATAATGGGAATTTAAATTGCTATTGCGAGTATTGTCAAAAAAAATTCCGTTTTTATCTTCAAGATAAGTATACTCAGAACGAGATAGCCTCAAGATTTGGGTTTAAACATCCAGAAGAAATAGAGCTCGGATATAGAGGATCTAGACTTTACTTTGTTAAGAACGAACCAATCTTTAGAGAATTTTTAAAAGAGACATATTCAGAGGAAGAACTCACAAGGTGGTTTGGTACTGCCGATACCAAGAAATTAGCTATAGAAGGAGCAGGCAATGGCTGGCTTTGGTCTGCAGCAGAAAAGTTCCGTCAAGAGATGGAGAAACAATACACTAAGATAGAGCTAAAGAAGAAGTTTAAACTTGGCAATCTATCAAATTGGGGTATAAAAACTCCTCAAGACAGGGCTTTATGGGCCGAGACACAACTTTTCTGGGCACATAGTGTAGCAGAGAATATACAAATGATTAAAAAGGTAGGAACCAATATATGTGGCCAATTCCTCGTTGAAGGAAACTGGGGAGCTATACATAACTTAGATGCCGCTCTTTTCAGATGTGAGATTGGCCACGATGTAGGAGAATGGGCATATCCGTGCGATTTATTAATGTTTGAAGAGGAGAGCGACCCGGGAATGATATCTAAAGGAGTTTATTTTGATCATATAGCTCAATATAAATTCGCCCTGGCAAATAATGTAGGCACTGCTATGTTACCATATACAGGAGAAAGAGAATCTACTACTGAATTATGCTATGCTGAGGTCTCAGCAGGAGGTGGGGGAGCATATGAACAAGCAGGCTACAGTTTTCCTGAAATCCGCGAGCAGTATAGAAAATTTTTTGAGGAAAAAGTTAACTTATTTGAAGGGTATGACTCCTATGCAGAAGTAGGACTTGCATATTTCTTTAAACAAATACGGATGGGTAACTATACGCATATAATTGATATGTATAGATTTACGAGATACCTGGCTGATCAACATATCCTATTTGATTATCTAATTGAAAAAGGATTTAACGATGGTAAGCTTGCTATTTATAAAGCAATAATTCTGCCAGATATTAAATATGTTAATGACAAGCAAATAGAGGTAGTAAAAAGATACATTGAAAGGGGTGGAGTTGCAATAGTTACTGGAGATAGCGGAAAAGCTCAAGATGATGGTAAACCCCGAATTAATTGGTCTTTAAAAAAACTGGCGGAAAAAGAGAAAAAAACTGGTAAACCAGCGGTAACTAAAATAGGTAAGGGGATGCTTGTCTGGGCAGAGAAAATCGAACACTTAATTTCTTTAAAAGGAATGAGAAAGGAAGATATTATAAGGATATCTGAAAGTATCTCGATGCAGAGTAATATCATTCGTGCTAATAAAGACCTTCGATTCAAAGTAATGGAAGTATTGGATCAAGTAGTAGGAACAGAGTTATATCTTGACGGTGGAAAGCTTCTGAGCTATCTTAATAATGCTGGAGTTAGACAGTTGGCTGATCCTCGTCGTGGAGCGGGAATAAGATTTAATGTATATAATAAGAAAGATAAAGATATGGGCTGGGTTATCATACATATAGTAAACTATAATGTACCACTAAGTAAATCTAAAAGTTTTAGAAAAGTAATACCAGAAAAAGATATAGAGATTTCTATGAATATACCTAAAGGTTGGGAAGCAATAAAGAGAGTAGTTAGATATGTTCCTGGCGATAAATCCTCGCCAGTATCATATCATATAAAGAATGGGCAATTATTTTTTACACTTTCCAAAATAAACTACTATACAGCTCTTGAGGTCTGTGTTCAACCTATATTATAATAAAAGGGAAGGGAATAAATGAAATGAAATTTGACATAATTTAATCTTTCCTTAAGAGCAATAGTTCTTTGTCGTAATTATTTTACGTTTTTCGCTTGATAATAGGAGTAATAAATTATATTTTAGTTTTATTAAAAAGAAAAAAGTGCAAATATAGAAATTATGATTATCAGAAGGAAAGCCAAAGGATATAGAAAAGTAGAAACAATTTAAAAACTAATTAAAAGTAAAACGAAAAGAGGTGAGAAATAAATAGTTTACTCTAACTTGACTGTTTCTTAAAACAAGGAGAAAATTACGAAAATATTTTTGTTACACTAAATAAATTCAGGAGGTAAAGATGGCAAAAGCAAAATTTACTAATGTAGATAGAGATAAAGACACTAAGATAGATCATTTTTTAGGAGAATTTACTTATGATGGAGAGTCTGGCTCAGCTAACCTTGACCAAATTTCTATTTCTCTAAATGAAGAAGGGATTCCTCTAAATAAAGTTAGGTTAAAAATTGGGGAGGGTAATTTTCAGCCTCTAGAGCAGGGAATCTTTGCCTCGGCCAACTATGGCGAAACAGTAACTTTAGAAATTGCTAAAGATGGAGGTTTAAGCAAGGGGAAACATTTGCTTAATATCAGGTGCGATGCTGGATATACACCCTTGTCCTTTGCCTTAGAAGGAACTGTCTAAACATCTTCCTTCTCTTGAAGCCATTGAAGAAGCTAGGAAAATGAACTTGAATTTACTTATCTTCCCCGGTGAAGAAATTTCAGCTTATGATGGAAATGAGGGAGGAATGCATCTTCTTTCTTACTGTATCTCTAAAGGGATTGGCCCTCTATATAAGAATAACAAGGAGCTTTACGAAAAAGAATATCAAGATATACTTAATAAACTTAAGGATAAGAATTTAATTCAAGGACTATCCAAAAAAGTATATGCAAATAGAGTATGGTTTGTAAAAAAAGTGCATCAAGTGCATGGATATGCTGTCATTGTCCATCCATATTGGGTATCAAGACAGCGGTTTGATCTTAATCGTCTTGTCTATAATCAATTATTAGAAGACAATTTAGTTGATGCAGTAGAAGTATTAGGAGATGTAGAACCCGAGGATAACCTTCTTTCGGTAATAAAATATTACGGAGAAGTAGCAAAGGGTAAGAAAATTCCTATTGTAGGTAATTCTGACACTCATGATTATCCTCATACTTATGGTCAATATTGGACAATGGTTTTTGCTGAAAAGTTAGAAAAAAAAGATATCTTTCAAGCTATTTTTAATTTAAAGTCAGTAGCTTGTGAACATCATTCTGATGAAAATTTTAGAGCAGTTGGTCCTTTTGAACTTGTCGAATACGCCTGTTTTCTCCAGAGGGAATTCTTCCCTTTACATGATAAGATTTGTGGACTGGAAGGTGAATTATCAATGCGTATTCTTGAGGGAAAAGATAAATATAGCCAGGAATTAACCAATTTAAGAAAAGAATTAGATAATCTCTATTGTAAATTTTTCCAGGAGAAGGTTGATAAAATTTAAAAATAGTATCTTGAATAGTTAGATCCTACCTTTCAGATTTATATTCCTCTTGATATTTTTAGAGAAAAAACAAAAATATGATTATGGATGCACTAAATTAATGCTATATAATCAAGACAATCAAACAAAGATGAGATGAAGAATAAAAAAATATAAATAGAGGAGCATATTATGGAAAAAATACCTGTTGGTCTTCAATTCTACACAGTGCGTGATGAGTGTGCAAAGAATTTTGTTGGCACATTAAAGAAGGTTGCTAATATAGGATACAAAGGCGTGGAATTAGCTGGTACTTATTCATTGAGCGCAAATGAACTTAAAAAAGTAGAAGAAAAGGGCCCTCTCATTTATGGAACAAAAGAAAGATGTTTGAGTATATAAAAGAAGGTTAAAATCGTAAAAAAAGATTAAAAATATAAAGCTTCTGGGAGGTATACAATAGTAGAAGTTAAAATTATTCAAAATAATATAAGGGGCACTGCTATTGCTGAAAACTTAAAAAGTAAGGGATATGAAGGCCCTTAAACAAGGAATAAATGAAATGAAATTTGATGCTGTTTTTTTTGACTGGGGTGGAACATTATTTAATCCTCACCCATCTAATCCTTGTAGCGATCCTACTCCCCAAGAAGTTATGGCAAAGGGTGTAGAACGAGCAACTGCGCTTCTTAATTTGTTTGGAAGAGATGTGGAGTTAGAAGAAATGAGGACCAAATTTGCTAAATGTGAGGAACAAGCAAGAGAAAAGTACGGACCAGCTTACACATTAGTGCGAGCAATAGAATATTTTTATCAAAGCCAGGGTTGGACTAATAAGCCTGAGGAAATACTCTGTATAGCTGAAGCCTATATAGGACCACGATATCGCTCTTACCTTTATCTAAATACAGTAGAAACTATACAGGAGCTTCACAAACCTGGATTAATTCTTGGGATAATCTCTAATAATGGTTGCCCGGGATGGATTCTTGATAGAATATTAAAAGGAGTTGGCCTTTTAGATTTTTTCTCAATTCGCCTATACTCCGGGGAGGAAGGGGTAGAGAAACCTGATAAAGAAATCTTTAAGCGAGCAAAAAGATTAGCAAAAGTAGATACTAAAAAAATTCTTCATGTGGGGGATAGTATTAGAGCAGATGTTCAGGGAGCGAAGGCTATGGGCTGGAAGACAGCTTTCCGTCAATCAAAAAATGTTCCCTCAAGTAATGGATTAGCAGATTTCGAATTCGCTGATAACCAGAAGTTGCTTAATTATATCAAGGGAGGATAATAATTAAAATTTAGGAAAAATAAAAATGAATATCGTATTTATAATTATTGATAGCTTACGCCAGGACTATGTTGGTTATTATGGAAATGATTGGATTAAAACACCTCATCTTGATTCTCTGGCTAAAGAATCAATGGTATTTACTCATGCTTATCCTGAGTCTCTTCCTAGTTTACAAGCTCGAAGAGCTATCCATACAGGAAGTCGCGTTTTTCCATTTATAGTAGGTAAATGGGAATCTGATTTCTCTCAAAGACGAATCACTATTACTGAAATTCTAAAACAATATGGCTACCATACATCAATTATAACTGACGGGATTATACTTGATGGAATGCAATACCACTTTATTAAATTGTCTGGCTTTAATGAAAAAATTTGGATAAAAGGTAAAGAAGATGATCCTTTAGTGCCCGTTCCCTCACAAGAAGAGGTTGAAAGTCACATTCCTGAAGGTTTAAGAACAAAAGAGAATATAAATTCTTGCCGTAGACACTTAATGCATGTATATAATAGACGCTACGAAGAGGAGCATTCTTCTGCTTTAATTTTTAGAGAAGCAGTTAAATGGCTTGAGCGGAATCACAATAATGGAAAATTTTTCTTAGTCATTGATTCCTCCACACCTCATCCAGTCTGGCATCCACCTATTTTCTATAGAAAAATTTACGATCCCGAGGAGGATGTTATGGACTTTTGGATAGATAGCATTAGAGCTGATCTATTAACTCCGCGTCAGTTAAAGCGCCTTAAGGCAAACTATGCTGGAGAAGTAACATTAGTAGATTGCTGGTTAGGTTATTTCCTTGAAAGGATGAGGAACTTTGGGCTAATGGAAAATACCTTAATTGCATTAATATCGGATCATGGACATTGCATTGGTGAACACAATATAGTCGGAAAACAGGGACATCCCTTAAGTAAGGAAATTGCTGATTTAGTTTTAATGATTCGCCATCCAAAAGGAGAAGGAGCAGGCAAAATTTGTAATAGTTTTATTTACAATTATGATTTATCTCCAACTATTCTTAATAGATTAGGAATAAAGAAAGATAAGCTAATGGATGGAAAAGATGTGTGGCCTTTAGCATTAGGAAAAGAAAAAGAAATATACAACCATATTACCTGCGGCTGGGGACCATTTGTAATGGTCCGCGATAAACGCTACTGGTATAATGCCTATCTTTGGGGAGAAAGTGTCACTCTTTATAATTTAGAAAACGACCCGCACCTGAAGAATAATATTGCTCAGAGAAATCCTGATATTTGCCAAAAGATGAAAAATTTAGCTATTGCTGATGCTGGAGGCAAGATACCAAAATATTTATTAAAAAGAACAAAGAAGTTAAGAGGTAAAAAGCGTGGATGGACACCATTTTTAGGAAAGTGGAAATGATTCTTTTAATAAAAGAAAAATGTAAGTCCCAAAGTAATATCAAAAATATTGTGAGAGAGTTCTAAAAGATGGAATAGAGATGAGAAATTAATTTAGAGGAATTAATAAGATAACCAAAAGAGAAAGGGTTGTATTTTGTTTTGTACCTTTACCTGAAACAATAAAACTTTAAATGTCAAGTTAAAAAATCTTTAAACAGGAGGAAAAATGCCATTAAGAGATGATATATCACCTGCTGATTTAGTAAAAGCAACCCACAGATTAAGTGAAAAAGGAGAGAGGATAACTCATCTTTGTATTTGTCCGATGTCAGAGGAGCTTATAAGAGCACCTATTGAGTTAGCCTTAAAATATGATTTCCCTCTTTTCTTTATAGCCAGTAGAAACCAAGTTAGTGAGGAGGAAGGAGGAACCACCTCCATCAGTTAAAATGAATGAAGAAAAAATAATTAAATTAACTGTAGATTTAATTGAATTTACTGAGAGAAAAAGGATTTCTCTTAAGTCTTATTAAATTTAGCAGAAATTGAAGAAAGGGAGATAAATAAAGACACCTCTCATTTATATGAAGTTATGAGTAAGGTAGTATTGAAAAAGGCGCCGTTTAATAAGTGGTTAAGAAAAGAAGATAAATAGACTAGGGATGGGCTTCAATATATGCCGGCTGAGCTGCGTGCGGTAACAATCGTCTGTGGTCATTATGTTTATTATGACGAAAAAGTTAAAGAAGCAATTAACAAACTATACAGCAATTTGAAGAAGTATAAGCTTTTTGAGAATCCCGAAGCTTACATTATGAAGGCAGTGAAGAAAGCTATTATGAGATATGTTGATGCCTTTAACCTTAGGGGAAGCACTTCCAGGATACTTAAAACCTTAAAAGATTTTCCATTAGGTAACACTAAAAGTTTTATGAAAAAATCGGAGGAAAACTGATATTGACACTCCTTTTTGTATTTGCTATATTCAAGTAAGAAAATCTCATTACTAACAAGGAGAAATCTATGGCAAGAACAACTAAAATTGTAAACTTCTCTTTACCACCAGAAATATATAAACAAGTAGAGGAGTTAGCTAAACAAAAAGAGACTTCAAGAAGCCAGGTTTTACGAGAAGCATTAAAACAATATGTTGCCTCTGAAAAAAGATGGCAACAGATAAGAAAGTGGGGAGAAGAAACCACAAAAAGGTTAGGAATCAAGGACGAAAATAATGTAGAGAGAATAATTGATGAATATCGTGAAGAAAAATCCAGAACTAAAACTAGTAATTGATACAAATATTTATATTTCTGCCATTTTATTCGGTGGGAAACCAGACAAAATTAGAAAGCTATCCAAAGAAAAAAAGATAGAACTTTTGGTTTCAGAGGCAATTATTGCCGAAGTGGCAGAGGTCTTAAGGAAAAAGTTTAATTGGGAAAGTTGGCAAATCTCTCAAACAATTAATGAAATAAGAGAAACCGCTACTTTAGTTATTCCTTATCAAACTATTTCTGTAATTAAAAAGGATGAGGATGATAACCGGATTCTTGAATGTGCAGTTGAGGGGAAAGCTCAATATATTATTTCTGGAGACAAACACCACCTTTTACCTCTAAAGGAATATCAGGGTATAAAAATCCTATCACTAACTGAATTTTTGGAAGTTATACCGTTTAACCATAATACCAGTATATTGGGATCTTGGTCATATTTTTAGCAAAATATATAGTTTTTGCTCTTTGAAATAATTCCTGTTAAGCTTCCTTCTAAAAAGAAGGGGGCATTAGATGTCTAAAGATAGTAGAGGACTACAGATTAGGGTTATTAAACCCCGTATTCCTAAGTATTGCGTTTGTCCTTCTTGTGGATTAAAACAGCGGTTTAAGAAAGAAAATGAGCATTGGAAAATAGT
>JGI24025J20009_10000760_pt1 | contig 24973 bp, 25 predicted proteins | sample Cruoilmetagenom3_FD_20009 | JGI IMG/M metagenome (IMG submission 20009) | reverse complement strand
GAAAACGATCCAGACGTAGTTGCAATGATCGCTGCTTCGGCTGCGCTGACACTTTCCGGTGCGCCATTCCGTGGCCCGATCGGTTGTGCCCGCGTTGGGTTTGTTGATGGTGAGTACACACTGAACCCGTCTTGCGATGACATGCACAAGCTGCGGGAAAACCCTGAGCAGAAATTGGATCTGGTTGTTGCAGGTACCAAAGATGCTGTGATGATGGTTGAATCCGAAGCATACGAGCTGTCCGAAGCAGAAATGCTGGGTGCGGTTAAATTCGGCCACGATGCGATGCAGCCGGTTATCGATATGATTATCGATCTTGCCGAAGACGCCGCCAAAGACATGTTCGACTTCGTTCCAGCCGACTATTCCGAGCTTTACGGCAAGGTTGAAGCGGCCGGCGAAGAGGCCATGCGTGCAGCCTTCGCAAATACCGACAAGCAAGAACGCACAGCAGCGGTTTCCGCAGCACGTGACACCATCAAGGCAGCGCTTTCCGAAGAAGATCAGGAAGACAGCCAGCTTGGTAACTGCTTCAAGAAACTGGAAAGCGCCGTTGTTCGTGGTGACGTTATCAAAACCGGTAAACGGATTGATGGCCGTGACCTGACAACGGTTCGCCCAATCGTTTCCGAAGTAGGCATCCTGCCACGCACACACGGGTCTTCGTTGTTCACACGCGGCGAAACACAGGGCTTGGTTGTTACCACGCTTGGTACTGGCGATGACGAGCAGATGATCGACGCGTTGACAGGCACATACCGCTCCAACTTCTTGCTGCATTATAACTTCCCTCCGTATTCGGTTGGTGAAGCTGGCCGCATGATGGGCCCTGGCCGTCGTGAAGTTGGCCACGGTAAACTGGCATGGCGTGCGCTTCAGGCTGTTTTACCTGCTGCAACCGACTTCCCGTATACTGTACGCGTTGTTTCCGAGATCACTGAATCCAACGGTTCGTCTTCGATGGCGTCTGTTTGTGGTGGCTCGCTGTCGATGATGGATGCGGGCGTTCCGCTGAAATCGGCTGTTGCCGGTGTTGCGATGGGCTTGATCCTAGAGGGTGAAGACTACGCAGTTCTGACGGACATCCTTGGCGACGAGGATCACCTCGGCGATATGGACTTCAAAGTTGCGGGTACCGAAAGCGGTATCACGTCGCTTCAGATGGACATCAAGGTTGCCGGTATCACCGCCGACATCATGGAAAAAGCGCTGGATCAGGCCAAAGATGGGCGTATGCACATCCTTGCTGAAATGAACAAAGCTTTGACTGGTGCTGGTGATTTCTCGATCCACGCGCCACGTATCGAAACCATGAACGTTCCTGCGGACAAAATCCGTGAAGTGATTGGTTCGGGCGGCAAGGTTATCCGTGAAATCGTTGAAGTTTCCGGTGCCAAAGTCGATATCAACGACGATGGTGTCATCAAGATCGCGTCCGCCAACGGCGAAAGCATCGAAAAAGCCATGGCGATGATCAACGAGATCGTTGCGGTTCCAGAGGTTGGCAAGATCTACACCGGTAAAGTTGTGAAACTGATGGACTTCGGTGCATTCGTTAACTTCTTCGGCAAGCGTGACGGCCTTGTGCACGTCAGCCAGCTTTCGAACGAGCGTGTTAACCACCCGAAAGACATTCTGACTGAAGGTCAGGAAGTTAAGGTTAAGTTGATGGGCTTCGATGATCGCGGCAAAGTTCGCCTTTCGATGAAAGTTGTCGATCAGGAAACTGGCGAAGAGATCAAAAACGAAGGCTAATCCCGACGTTTGTGAACAAAAGAAAGCCCCGGTCGAAAGGCCGGGGCTGTTTTATTTGGGCAGTTTGGGCAGAAACTCACCGTTTAACTGAACCAGAAAATCCTGCACTTTGTCAGTTACGGGTGAGGATGCGGCATTGATCGGGCGCACCAGATGCCACTGTCGCATAATTGGAAGTCCGGGCATATCTATGGTCGCAACACGGCCACTTTCCAACGCGTCCACCACCGTATGGGCCGAGATCAGGGCAATCCCCAAGTCGGCAATCACCGCCTGCTTAATCGTTTCATTAGTGTTAAACTCGATTTTGTCATAGATGCGGCCTTCACCGACTCGGTCCAGAAACCGCTCCATAAGGATTCGCGTCCCTGATCCGGCCTCTCGCATGATGAATGTTTCGGCTAAAAGACGTTCGGGCGAAATGTCGCGGGTGCCAATGAGCGGGTGATCCGGTGCAGCAATAAGGATGTGGGGATGCTCGCCAAGCGCCATTTCCTCAACGGCTGGATAACGCGGTGGGCGGCCCATAATTGCCAGATCAACAGACCGGCTTTCCAGTGTTTTCACGATGTGTTGGCGGTTACCGATAATCAGATTTAGGCGGATATCAGGAAGTTGCTTTTTCGCGAGAGCAACCAGAGACGGCGCAAAATATTTACCCGTACTCACGACGCCGAGTGTCACAACCCCAGCCTTGCCGGCGTTGATTGAGTCGATTGATTTATAACAGTTTTCCAAGGCGGACTCGATTTGCGCGATCGTCGCCAAAACCTGCTGACCCTGACGTGTGATTGACCCCTTGCCATCACTGGCACGCACAAGGAGTTCGGCACCTATGTTCGCCTCGAGTTGCTTTAGCTGCGTTGATACCGCTGGGACCGTCAGGTGCAGCATATCTGCCGCCGCCGTAATCGATCCACGGGAGTCTACTGCAGCCAGTGCGCGGAGTTGTTTCAGAGTAATTGCATTCTTTGCCATAAATATAATTTAACACGAAGAAGAAAAAATTCAATTTCCTTTTTGATCTTCGACACCGAATATTCAAATAACCTAATATGACCGGAGAACCGATTAATGGCCGAGCATACGCTTATTGAAAACACAGCGGATATCCCTGCCGAACTCGTGCCTGTTATGCGCGCGCTCGCCGACGTATCCGAAAAGCTGGCACAGACGATCGCTGATGGTCCTCTGGCGGGCGATCTTGCAGCCGCGGTTGGAACCAACCTGGGCGGTGACGGCCAAAAGGCGCTCGATCTGATTGCGGACGATGCTTACATGGTTGCGTTAAAAGATACGCAGATCCGTTGGTACGCATCCGAAGAACAAGACGAAGCAGTCGAACTGAACCCGAAAGGCAATCTCGCTTTGGCGATTGACCCGCTGGACGGTTCCTCGAACATCGACGTGAACGTTTCCATCGGCATGATCTTTTCGATCTTCCCTGCGGTGGAAGATGCGAACGAAAGCTTTCTGCGTCCATCGCGCGAACAGATTGCCGGTGGGTACTTTATTTTCGGCCCACAGTGTGGGCTGGTCGTAACCTTTGGCGACGGCACGATGCAATTCACTTTGGATAGTCGCACCCGCGAATTCATGCTGGTTGAGCGGCGCGTACAAATTCCGGTCGAATCTTCCGAGTATGCGATCAACGCTTCCAACTACCGTCACTGGCCGCGCCCGATCCGCGCATTCATTGATGACTGCGTTGATGGCACCGAAGGCCCACGCGGTCGCGATTTCAACATGCGCTGGGTGGCTTCTCTTGTGGCCGAAACGCATCGGATTTTGTCGCGCGGTGGATTGTTTCTTTACCCGGGTGACGATCGCGAAGGCTATGCCCGCGGGCGCCTGCGGATGATTTACGAATGTGCGCCGATTGCCTTCCTGATCGAGCAGGCCGGTGGAAAAGCAACCGACTCCGTTGACCCGATCCTTGATCAACAAGCCTTCGAACTCCACGGTAGAACGCCGTTCGTCTTCGGGTCGGCCAATAAAGTCGACAAAGTTACAACCTATAACGACCTTCCAGAAAACGAGACGTCTGCCCTGTTTGGCAAACGTGGTCTCTTCCGCGGATAAAAGGACATTTTGACATGAGCAACAAGCACCCAATCATCTCCGTAACCGGTTCTTCCGGCGCCGGTACGTCGACCGTCAAAAATACCTTTGACCAGATTTTCCGTCGCGAAGGCATCAAGGCCGTTTCGATCGAAGGCGACGCTTTCCACAAATACAACCGTGCCGATATGAAGGCCGAGTTGGAGAAACGCCTCGCGGCGGGTGACCACTCGTTCAGCCATTTCAGCCTAGACGCAAACGAACTGGGCGAACTGGAAAGCGTATTCCGCGAGTATGGCGAAACCGGCGGCGGTAAGTCGCGCTACTATGTGCACAGCGATGCGGAAGCAGCCGAAATGGGGACGCCTTCGGGGGAATTTACCGATTGGGCACCTTTCGAAAACGGTTCTGATCTGTTGTTTTATGAAGGTTTGCACGGGGCGGTTAATTCCGACGGCGTTAACGTTGCACAACATGCCGACCTGAAGGTTGGTGTTGTACCGGTTATCAATCTGGAATGGATTCAGAAAATCCATCGTGACACCGAGGTTCGCGGGTATTCAACCGAAGCCGTGACCGACGTAATTTTGCGCCGTATGGATGCTTATGTAAAATGCATCACACCGCAGTTCAGCCAAACCAACATCAACTTCCAGCGCGTTCCTGTTGTGGACACCTCGAACCCGTTCATTTCGCGTTCGATTCCAACACTGGATGAAAGCCTTGTGGTTATCCGTTTTGCTAATCCACGTGGAATCGACTTCCCGTATCTGACTAACATGATCGAAGGGTCGTGGATGAGCCGGGCGAACTCGATTGTGGTGCCGGGTGGCAAGATGGACTTGGCGATGCAGTTGATCCTGACGCCTTTGATCTTGCGATTGGCGGACAATTCACGTCGCGCCTAACGGCATTCTGGGAGGGATAGACAATGACGAACACTACTGAAACAAATATGGCCAACGCGCTTCGTGCGCTTGCAATGGACGCTGTGCAGGCTGCGAATTCGGGTCACCCGGGTATGCCAATGGGCATGGCCGATGTTGCCGCGGTTCTTTTTAACCGATTCATGAACATTGACCCCTCGGCCCCGAAATGGGCTGATCGCGACCGCTTTGTGTTGTCTGCGGGCCACGGTTCTATGTTGTTGTATGGCATTAACCACCTGCTTGGTTATGCGGACATGGACATGGACCAGATCCGCAACTTCCGTCAGATGGGCTACCGCACGGCCGGTCACCCTGAGTACGGCCACGCCGATGGTATCGAAACCACAACTGGCCCACTGGGTCAGGGTATTTCCACTGCGGTTGGTATGGCTCTGGCCGAGCGTATGCAGAACACCCGTTACGGGGATGATTTGGTCGATCACTGGACGTATGTGATCGCTGGCGATGGATGCCTGATGGAAGGCATCAGCCACGAAGCAATCGATATGGCCGGACATATGGGCTTGGGTCGCATGGTTGTGATGTGGGACGATAACTCGATCACGATTGACGGTAGCACGGATATGTCCACCTCGACCGACCAGCAGGCGCGTTTTGCTGCGAGTGGGTGGCAGGTTCTTTCGGTAGATGGTCACGACAAGGAAGCCATCGCGGCGGCCCTGACGGAAGCGCGTTCGGACGAGACTCGCCCGTCGTTGATTGCCTGTAAAACTATCATCGGTTTCGGGGCACCAAACAAGCAGGGCACTTCGGCGACGCACGGCGCGCCACTGGGCCCTGACGAAATTGCAGCTGCACGCAAATTCCTGAACTGGCCACATGCGCCGTTTGTTATTCCGGAAGATGTTTATGATGCTTGGCACGCCGTGGCAGCTCGCGGTAAAGCGGTGCGCTCTGCATGGGAAGGCCGGGCAAAACAAAGCCCCGCGTCCGGCGAATTTTTCGCGGCGCTAGGTGGGACTTCGCGGGGCGGCTTGAAGGCAGCGATTGCGGCTTACAAGAAAGAGCTATCGGCAGACAAACCAAAGGTCGCGACACGTAAGGCCTCGCAAATGGCGTTGGAAATCGTGAACGCATCGGTGCCTAACATGGTTGGCGGTTCGGCTGACCTAACGGGATCGAACCTGACGAAAACTTCCGGAATGTCGGCGGTTTCCAAGGGCAACTACGGCGGCGATTATATCTTCTACGGTGTGCGCGAACACGGCATGGCAGCGGCGATGAACGGTCTATACCTCCACGGCGGCTTCATCCCTTACGGCGGTACATTCCTAGCGTTTGCGGATTACTGCCGTGGGTCGATCCGGTTGTCTGCCCTGATGGGTGTTCCAGTGACCTACGTCATGACGCACGATTCCATCGGGTTGGGTGAAGATGGCCCAACGCACCAACCAGTCGAGCAGGTCGCGAGCCTACGCGCTATGCCTAACGTTAACGTCTTCCGTCCAGCGGACGCTGTCGAAACGGCAGAAGCTTGGGAGCTTGCCGTTATGGAAAATGGCATTCCTTCGGTGATGGCACTTTCGCGTCAAGGTTTGCCAACTTTGCGTACTGAGCACACGGACGAAAATAAAACTGCAAAAGGGGCCTATATTCTGCGGGATAGTGATGGAGATCGGGACGTTACCCTGATAGCTACGGGCTCAGAGGTCGAGATTGCGATGAATGCCGCGGATATGCTGGCGGAAACTGGCATCAAAGCGGTGGTCGTTTCGGCCCCTTGTTTTGAGCTGTTTGCGCAGCAGGACGCAGGTTATCGCGCTTCTGTTTTGGGCAGCGCGCCGCGCGTTGGAGTGGAAGCCCTAATCAAACAGGGCTGGGGCGAGCTGCTGGGCGACAATAGTGCCTTTGTCGGCATGACCGGCTTTGGTGCTTCTGCCCCTGCCGAAGAGCTTTATGAAAAATTCGGAATAACCGCCAAGGCGACGGCACAGGCTGCTCGCGATCTGTTGGCTAACTAAAAGGAAGTATAGAAACATGGCTATCAAAGTAGGTATTAACGGATTTGGCCGCATCGGCCGCAACGTTCTTCGCGCAATCATCGAGTCCGGCCGTACAGACATCGAAGTTGTTGCGATCAACGATCTTGGCCCAGTGGAAATGAACGCACACCTGTTGCAGTTCGACTCGGTTCATGGGCGCTTTCCACAGAAGGTTACAGTCGACGGCGATACAATCGACGTGGGCCGTGGCCCGATCAAAGTTACAGCAGAACGTGACCCAAAGAACCTACCTTGGGGCGATGTTGATATCGCGCTGGAATGTACTGGCTTCTTTACAAAACGCGAAGCCGCTGCGACACATTTGGAAAATGGTTCGAAACGCGTGCTGATCTCCGCACCGGGTGCGGGCGCTGATCAGACTATCGTTTATGGTGTGAACCACGATGTTCTGACATCTGATGATGTTGTTGTTTCGAACGCGTCTTGCACAACAAACTGCCTGTCGCCTGTTGTTAAAACATTGAACGATGCAATCGGCATTGACCACGGCTTCATGACAACTATCCACTCCTACACAGGCGATCAGCCTACACTGGATGCGATGCACTCTGATTTCTACCGTGCGCGTGCGGCTGCGCTTTCGATGATCCCGACTTCGACTGGTGCTGCGAAAGCCGTTGGTCTGGTTCTGCCGGAAATGAATGGCAAAATGGACGGTGTTTCGATCCGCGTTCCAACACCGAACGTTTCGGTTGTTGATCTGGTGTTCACGGCAAAGCGTGCAACAACTGTTGAAGAAATCAATGACGCAATTCGCGCATCCGCTGATGGCGCGATGAATGGCGTTCTTGGATATACCGATCTTCCAAATGTTTCGATCGACTTTAACCACGATCCGCATTCTTCGATCTTCCACATGGATCAGACCAAAGTTATGGAAGGCACGACGTGTCGCATCCTGACTTGGTACGACAACGAGTGGGGCTTCTCTAACCGTATGGCTGACACAGCCGTCGCAATGGGTGCTCTGCTGTGAGTGATTTGAACATCATTTCTGCTGAAGGTGTGGCCGGACAACGACTTGTTGTTCGCGCCGACCTGAACGCACCGGTTCAGGACGGCAGGGTTTCTGACGGCACCCGCATCGAGCGGTTCGCGGCGGGTATCAAGCCACTTCTGGATGCTGGTGCGCGCATCACGGTTCTTTCCCATTTCGGCCGTCCCAAGGGCGAGCGGAACATGGATTACACCATCGCGCCTATCGTTCCGGCGCTGGCCGAGGCTCTCGGGCAGTCGGTTAGCTTTGCGGATGATTGTAAAGGTGCGGCGGCTGTTTTGGCCTCCGAAAATCTGGCAAACGGCGAGATCATGCTTTGCGAAAACGTGCGGTTTTATCCGGGCGAAGAAGCCAATGATGCTAGTTTTGCGGCTGAATTGGCCAAGCTTGGCGATGTGTATGTGAATGACGCCTTCTCGGCAGCGCACCGTGCGCATGCTTCGACGGCGGCCATCACAACGTTGCTTCCAGCCTATGCAGGGCCCTTGATGGCCGAGGAAATTGCGGCGCTTACCGCAGCATTGGAAGACCCGAAACGTCCGGCAGTTGCCGTTGTTGGTGGCGCTAAAGTTTCATCCAAGATCGCGGTATTGAAAAACCTTGTTGGTAAAGTTGATGCGGTTGTCGTTGGCGGTGGTATGGCGAATACGTTCATGCTGGCCGATGGAAATCCAATCGGTAAATCGTTGAGTGAGCCGGATCAGGTTCCAACTGTGCATGAAATTCGCGAACTGGCTGCCAAGGCTGGTTGCAAGATCATTCTGCCTGTTGACGTGGTTTGCGCCTATGATTTCGCGCCAAATGCCAAGAACATCACCACCGATCTGGATGGTTGTCCGGACGATGCGATGATTTTGGATGCTGGCCCTAAGTCGGTTGAAATGATTTCCGAAGAATTCGCTAATGCCAAAACGATCCTCTGGAATGGTCCGATGGGCGCGTTCGAGATGGAGCCGTTTGACATGGCGACTGTCGCGCTAGCCAAAAAGGCCGCCGAACTAACTAAGGCTGGAACACTGGCATCCATTGCAGGCGGTGGAGATACCGTTGCTGCGTTGAATGTTGCCGGTGCCGCTGATGATTTCACATATGTCTCCACCGCTGGTGGTGCTTTTCTTGAATGGCTGGAGGGCAAAGAACTGCCCGCTATCGCAGCCCTACGCCGCGCAGCGGCAAAACTAAAGGATAATATCAAATGGCCCTTATTACCCTTCGCCAATTGCTGGATCACGCAGCCGAGAATGACTACGGCATGCCTGCGTTCAACATAAACAATATGGAACAAGGCATCGCCATCATGAAGGCGGCACAAAAGGTTAACGCTCCGGTTATCATGCAGGCATCCCGCGGTGCGCGCTCCTACGCCGGTGACATCATGTTGCAGCACATTATTCAGGCGCTTTCCGAAATGTATCCGGATATTCCTGTGTGTATGCACCAGGACCACGGCAACAACGAACAGACTTGTATGTCGGCAATCAAATACGGCTTTACGTCGGTGATGATGGACGGCTCGTTGAAAGCTGACATGAAAACGCCAGCTGATTTCGAGTATAACGTTGATATCACCGAGCGCGTTTCGCGTATGGCCCACTGGGTTGGTGCTTCGGTTGAGGGTGAGCTGGGTGTTCTCGGTTCGTTGGAAACTGGCGAAGCGGCCGAAGAAGACGGCTCCGGTGCTGTTGGCAAGCTGTCGATGGAGCAGCTGCTGACTGACCCAGACGAGGCCGCCGATTTCGTTCGCAAAACCAAAGTGGACGCGTTGGCGATTGCTTGTGGTACGTCGCACGGCGCTTACAAATTCTCCAGCAAACCAACTGGCGATACACTTGCAATCAGCCAGATCGAAGCGATCCACGCCAAGATTCCTGATGTTCACCTCGTAATGCACGGATCTTCTTCGGTTCCTCAGGAACTGCAGGACCTGATCAACGATAACGGTGGAGACATGGCGCAGACTTACGGCGTGCCAGTTGAAGAAATCGAGCGCGGCATCAAATCCGGTGTGCGTAAGGTTAACATCGACACGGACAACCGCATGGCGCTGACTGGTCAGTTCCGTAAAGTTGCCAAGGAGAGCCCGAAAGAGTTCGACCCACGCAAATTCATGATTCCTGCCATGAACGAAATGGAGAAACTCTGTATTGACCGTTACGAGCGTTTCGGCGCTGCTGGTCAGGCTTCGAAAATCAAGGTCATCCCGTTGGACGACATGGCCAAGCGTTATGCTGACGGCTCGCTCGATCCAGTAACCGGATAAATCACACCTGTCCCGTTATTCGGGGCTTAATTCAAAACGTTGTCGCCCCTTTCAAAGGGGGCGAGAGCCCTTTTTTGTCAAACGAGGATCATCATGGACCGTTCTATCAAAATCGCCCCCTCCATTCTGGCGTCTGATTTCGCCAATTTTGGCGCGGAAATTCGTGCAATCGAAGCCGAAGGCTGTGATTGGGTCCACGTTGACGTGATGGACGGGCATTTTGTGCCAAACATCACTTTCGGACCGGATACCTGCAAAGCAATCCGCCCGCATATCAAGACTGTCATGGACGTACATTTGATGATCGCGCCGACGGATTTGTATCTGAAGGCATTTGCGGATTCTGGCGCTGATTACCTGACTATCCACGCTGAGGCTGGCCCGCATTTGCACCGTTCGCTGCAATACATTCGTGATCTTGGCTGTAAAGCTGGTGTTGCGCTGAATCCATCGACTCCGGCAAGTGCGATCGAATACGTAATGGACTTGATCGATATGGTTTGCGTGATGACTGTGAACCCCGGTTTTGGTGGTCAGAAGTTTATCCATAGCCAGATCGACAAAGTTAAGGAAATTCGCAAGATGATCGGTGATCGTGATATTCATATCGAGATTGACGGCGGCATAACTCCGGAAACCGGCCCACTTATGGCGGCGGCGGGTGCTGACGTTCTGGTTGCTGGTTCGGCTGTGTTCAAAGGCGGTTCGGTTGAAAACCCTGCGCCATACGGCGAAAACATCCGTGCTATTCGTGATGCTTCGGAAGCGGCGCGAAAGTGAGCATTAAAGCGATCATATTTGACGTTGACGGAACGCTTTCGGAGACAGAGGAAGCGCACCGCCAAGCGTTTAATCAAACGTTTACCGAATTTGGTCTGCCTTGGGTTTGGTCACAAGAACTATACGGCGAGTTGCTAAAAACGACCGGCGGCAAGGAGCGGATGACGACCTATCTGCAAAATCACCTGAACGAGCCAGCCGACCAAAACAAGATTGCCGAAATCCACAAACGCAAAACCGTTGTTTACGGCGAACTGATCGCCAGCGGAGCCGCTGCGTTACGCCCCGGGATAGCGGATTTGATAGAAGACGCGGCAAGAAACGGGGTGCGAGTTGCGGTCGCCACAACCACCAACCGCCCAAACGTAGATCGTTTGGCGGAGGCCTGTTTCGGAAAAGCTGCCGGTGAGGTTTTCGAAGTCATTTCCGCAGGCGACGAGGTTGAAAACAAAAAGCCGGCGCCTGACGTCTTTAATCTGGCGGTGAGGGGGCTCGGTCTTGATCCGTCGGAATGTGTTGGCCTTGAAGATTCGCGCAATGGCCTGCTGTCTTGCATTGGTGCAGGCGTTCCTTGCGTGGTTTCACCGGGCGTCTACACGCTTGGTTCCGACTTCACCGAAGCGGTTGCCGTGATCGACTGTTTTACGAAAATCGACACCGTCGCGAAACTGAATGCGTTGTTAGGAGAATAATTATGGCTGCTATCCCCCCGGTTTGCGACTTTGGCTGGCAAGCGCCCGACTTCAATCTGAAAAACGTCGATGGAAACATGGTTTCGTTGAGTGATGTTGCGGGGCCGAACGGCACCTTGGTTATGTTTATCTGTAACCATTGTCCCTATGTGAAATCGATCCTTGACCGCATAATCCGCGATGCGAACGACCTGAAAGAGATGGGAATTGGTGTGGTCGCGATAAATGGAAACGACGCCGAAGGATACCCCGAGGACTCCTTTGAAGGTATGCAGGAAGCCGCCGCGAAGAACGGTTTCCCGTTTCCATTCCTACACGACGATACTCAAGAGATTGCCAAAACCTATGACGCAGCTTGCACGCCAGATTTCTTTGGTTTTAACGCTAAAGGCGAGCTGCAGTATCGCGGGCGTCTGGATGCGTCGCGTAAAGAAGCCGGTCCGACCGATCTTCGCCGCGACCTTTTCGAGGCAATGAAACAGGTAGCAGAAACGGGGCAGGGTCCGACCGATCAGATCCCCTCGATGGGCTGCTCCATAAAATGGAAGGATGCGTAATGCGCGCTGTAATATTTGACCTGGATGGAACGCTTTGTGATTCCGCACCTGATTTGCGGGCAACATCTAACACGTTGCTACGCTCAATGGGTTATCCGCCGCTTTCGCTGGAAGTTGTTCGGTCGTTTATCGGCAACGGTGTTCCGAAGCTGGTGGAGCGGGTGATGAAAGAGTCCGACATCGAATTCACCCAAGAACGTCATGCGGCAATGACCGAAACTTTCGAGAGGCTCTACGCCGAGAAACCGGTCGTCGGCACGGTTCTATATCCCGGAGTTCTAGACGCTTTGGATTTGTTAAAGTCCCGGGAGTACGTTTTGGGAGTTTGCACGAATAAGGTACACAGGATCACCTTGCAGGTGCTGGCTGGCTTGAAAATCGACAAATATTTTAATGCGGTGGTTGGCGGAGATAGCCTGCCGACACGCAAGCCCGACCCTGCAATGTTGCTGGATTGCGCGCGCCAGTTGCAGGCGGAAGATGTCTGGTACGTCGGCGATAGCGAAGTGGATTCCGAAACGGCGCTTGCGGCAAAAATCAAATTTTCGCTTTTCACAAATGGCTATCGTAAAAGCCCTGTTAGCGAGATTGCGCATGACACCCGCTTTAGCACATTCGCTGATCTGGCAGGGTTTTTGTCGGCGGTTGGTGAAAACTCAGTGCAGCTTTGACTGGATTAGCCTAATATTCCGTAAGACTTTGTTCTGAAGGAACCGGAAATGGGCGATCACCACCACCATCATCATGCCGCATTTGACGGTATGTCTGCGGATTACAAGCGCCGGCTATGGTGGGTTATTGCCATTAACGCCGCGATGTTCGTTGTCGAAATGACCGCCGGTCAACTTGCCGGATCTCAGGCATTGCAGGCCGATGCGCTGGATTTTATTGGTGATGCGCTAACATACGGGATTTCGCTTGCCGTCATCGGGTCTTCGATCAAGGTGCGCTCTTCGGCTGCGTTGGTCAAAGGATTCAGTTTGCTTTTGATGGGGCTCTGGGTTGCTGGCTCCACAGTCTACCGCGTCTTTGCTGATGGCGTGCCCGAGGCAGAAATTATGGGAGCTATCGGATTTTTGGCGCTGNTGGCAAATGTGACCAGCGTAGTTTTATTGATGGACTTCAAGGACGGTGATGCGAATGTGCGGTCGGTTTGGCTGTGTTCGCGAAATGATGCGATCGGAAACGTTGCCGTTATGATCGCTGCCTTGGGGGTCTGGGGAACAGCAACCGGCTGGCCCGACCTGATCGTCGCCGGCATTATGGCGGGGCTATTTTTGTCGAGCGCGTTCCAGATTGTGCGACAAGCGCTTCGAGAAAAAGCCGAGGCGGGGCAAGCCAGCTAGAAAGTCCACGTTGGTGTGCAGCCAAACGACGTCGCGACGATATCAGCGAATTCGGGGTCGTGGGTCAGGTTGTCGTAAACCTCTTTGGCGATACCAATCCCAAGCGCGGCGAGACATCCTTTCCACGGATCACCCGTCATTTCGGTAACAAACGACGACGTCATCGATCCCGCCGAAAAATGCGCGACTTTATCCTGTGCGCATCCGGACACTAGCAACACGAAAACCAACCATTTCATCAATAAAACCCCTGAGTGATTCAGGAGGATTATTGATGATGAACCTTAAAGCTGTGTTGTGCAGTGCCGGAGTTTCTTCCAACAAATTAGTTAAAATTATTCCTACAAATCCACAGCCGCACCAAGACTCATCGTGTGCTTGTCGGCTTCGTAGTTTTTGTACCAGTTCAGTTTGTCGCTAAGTTCAACCACTGATCCGATGATCACCAAAGCAGGACCGGGAAGGTTGGCAGCTTCGGCTTTTTCGAAAAGATTTGAAAGCGTGCCTTTGACGACCTGCTGGTTCGGACGCGTACCATTGTCGACGATAGCCGCAGGAGTGTTCGGATCGACACCGCGACGGATAAACTCTTCGGTGAGGAAATCGAGCGACGAGCGACCCATGTAGATCGCCACCGTTTGGCCCGGTCGCGCCATCGTTTCCCAGTCCAGTGACAAAACACCATCGCGACCATGCGCAGTTACGAAAACACAGGCTTGTGCGTGATCGCGGTGCGTTAGTGGAATACCGGCATAGCTGGCACATCCGGAAGCAGCGGTAATGCCCGGGATAACCTGAAACGGAATACTTGCGGCCGCTAACGTTTCCAGTTCTTCGCCGCCACGACCAAAGATGAACGGATCACCGCCCTTAAGGCGCAACACGCGTTTACCTTCGCGGGCGAGTTTGACCATCAGGTCTGAAATCTCTTGCTGATCCATCGCGTGGTTTTGCGGGCTTTTACCCACATAAATCCGTTCCGCATCACGGCGAACCAGATTTATAATGCCGTCGCCAATCAGACGGTCATATAATACCACATCGGCGCGCTGCATCAGGTGTAAGGCCCGGAACGTCAGCAGGTCGGGGTCGCCCGGCCCAGCGCCAACCAGATAAACCTCACCGACTTTTTCGATGTCTTGGCCTAAGGCAGTAGCATCCAGCGCCTTGAGAAACTGCTTTTTCGCGCCCTTCACGTCACCCGCAAGGAAGGTATCCGCGACTGGGCCATCAATGGTTGATTCCCAGAACATGCGGCGTGATTCCGGTGTTTTCAATTTTTCCATAACCCGTTCACGCAAACGACCGGAGAAAGCAGCGAGATTACCATAGGCAGCTGGCAAAATGGCCTCGATCCGGGCGCGCAGAATGCGGGCGATGATCGGGGCAGCGCCACCGGAAGAAATCGCAATTACCAGCGGTGAGCGGTCGATGATCGAGGGCGTAATGAAATCGCAATACTCGGTCACGTCTGCAACGTTCGCGAGAACATGATGATGGTTCGCCATATCGTATAGATGGCGATCACGCTCTTCGATTTCGGTAGCCCCATATGCAACAGCCGCCCCGATGAAGTCGGGTAGGCGCGGCGCTACAGTATGGTGAATTAACGATGGGCGGTTTTTCAGGTCGCGAAACTCGCCACTAAGCTCCTCGGCATAAACATGGACTTCCGCACCCGCATCCAGCGCCCGTTCAACACGACGTGCTGCAAGTGTTCCACCGCCATCAACGATGACTTTCTTGCCCTTGACGTCAAGGAATATCGGTAAGTGGTCCATGTGTCGCCTTACTTGTTTTCTTCAGCCCACGCCAAAAGCGATTCTGCCAGTTCGGTTGCGCTGGTAGCGTCGAGGTCTATCATTGTGAAACGTTTACGTTCTTGAAACGTCATCCGCAACGCCTTCATGCCACCTGGAAAGGTGACATCCTTCAAGCTGCCTTTGCGATGAAATGGCAGATCGAAGTTTTTGATCAGAACGATATCTTCAGTCTCGGTCATATTTAATTCCACGTGTGAACACAGCCTCAAGCCGCCATTCCCATTTTTTGGGCGTATCGCGATAGTCGGGCTTAATATCATATTCCATGAACATTACACCTGACTCGCCAGCGTGCGCCACTAGACGCTCCAGCTGTTCAAAGCTGTCTACTTCGGGGTGCCCGATGATCAGATCTGATAACATTGCCATTTTACTTACTCCCAATTCTTTTGTTGAACCGTACACGATACATAATGCGTCGGCTATCGTTTCCAACCTCGTTCGGATCGAACGCGGTGCGATTGTGCAGGACGTTGTTGTTGAAGACGCCCTGACCCGGTTGCAGTTTTACTTCGAGCATCAAGGGGTCGCCCTCAATTAGCAGGTTTTGCAAAAACGCCACTGCATCGCGTGTGGTTTGATCATCCCGCCATTCAATCGAGCGGGTGCGCGCCGTATAGCGCATAATCAGGTCATCGCCCTCTATCGAAAACACCGGTCCGATCGAGGCGGGGCGCAACGTGCCGTCTTCCTCGTGGGTTTCCGGGATAGTCATCGCTTCGGGGTGCATTAGGGCCACTATATAGTCAGGGTTTTCGTCGCGCAGGCGGATATAGGCAATGTCATTGTCCAAAACCTGATTNATTCCGCCCGCCATCGCGTCNTGAACGCAATGCAGAATAAACCCGCGGATCGTGTTGTCTGGCGCATTATANTATCCGTCGGTGTGCCAGTTCAGGGCTTTGCGCGAATACGGAATAAAACCACGCTGGCTCGGGCGGTTGCTGACTGTAAGTGCGACTATGCTCTTGTCGCCCTTGGAGCGATGCCCTTCCGGATCGCCCATGCCAAGACTTTCGGCCATCGCCCGCAAATTTGCCCGCAAAGTCGAATCGTCGGATTCGGGCGGGGTCGAATAGAGCGCGATATTAGTGGCCTCGCAGCGCGAAAAAATCTCGTTTCGTTCAGAATCGGTAAGATTTTTCGGGTCTGAAATCTCGATGAAACCGGAATTCAGGGCCTTTTCGGCATCGGCAAGTTTTTGCGCACGCCACGCCGCGTACGCAGTTGCGCTATTTAGATCAAACGGGGATTCTGTAGTAAATCCAGTAAGTTTTTCCATTACACCATTTCCGAGTAATATTGTCAAGTTTAACAGAATATTGGCCTACGTGCACGATGCACGAAACTCTGTTATTATTTGACAACGTTTTCCTTTACATTCGATTATCGTAATATATAAATGTACGGTGAAGCATTGCAAATTAATTCACGTATTACGTGGAACTTAGTGAACTAAGAGCAAGAGCCGCACAAGCTGGCCGCAAACCAGAAACGGCTCAATGGGAGGAAGAAGACATGAAAGACGCAAACGAAGATAAGGTGACCGGTCAACACGAGACCCCGATGCTGGATCAGCTCGAAGGTGGCGTATGGCCAAGCTTCGTTACTGGTATCAAACGCCTTCGCGATACACAGGGTGCACAATACGCGCCAATGATGAACGACCTTCTTGGTCAGTTGAACCATTCGTACGAAGAGCGCCTCGGCTTCTGGAAGGGCGGCACGCTGTCCGTTTTCGGTTATGGCGGCGGTATCATCCCTCGCTTCTCCGAAGTGGCTGCCGACTATCCTGCCTCTAAAGAATTCCACACGCTGCGCGTTATGCCGCCAGCGGGTAACCACTACACCACAGACATCCTTCGCGACCTTTGCGACATCTGGGAAGAGCATGGCTCGGGCCTTATCGCTTTCCACGGTCAGTCCGGCGACATCATGTTCCAGGGTTGTACTTCGGAAAATGCTCAGCCAGCGTTTGATGCGTTCAACGAAATCGGCTTCGACCTTGGTGGTGCTGGTCCAGCACTACGTACGGCGATGTCCTGCGTTGGTCACGCGCGTTGCGAGCAGTCCTGCTTCGACGGCGTTAAAGCGCACCGCGGTGTTATCAATCGTCTTTTGGACGAAATGCACCGCCCGGCGATGCCATATAAGTTCAAGTTCAAATTCTCCGGCTGTGGTAATGACTGCGTGAACGCGATCCACCGTGCTGACTTTGCCGTAATCGGCACTTGGCGCGATGACATCAAGATCAAGCAAGACATGGTTAAAGAGCACATCGAAAAAGTTGGCCGCAAGTACACAATCGACACGGTTGTTTCGATGTGCCCAACACGTGCGATCTCGTTGAACGACGATGACACCATGGAAATCGACAACAAGTCCTGCGTACGCTGCATGCACTGTATCAACGTTATGACCAAGGCGCTTAGCCCGGGAGATGACCGCGGCGCATCCATCATGATCGGTGGTAAACGTTCGCTTAAAGTTGGTGACTTGATGGGAACAATGATTGTTCCGTTCATGAAGCTGGAAACAGAAGAAGATTTCGAAAAACTCGAAGACTTCGCTGAAGAAACAATGGAATTCTTCGCTGACAACGCACTAGAGCACGAGCGTATTGGTGAATGTATCGACCGTATCGGCGTTCCAGCGTTCCTCGAAGCAATGGATATCGATGCTGATCCGAACATGGTGAACCATCCGACAACTTCAAGCTACGTCCGTACGGACGATTTCGACATCGAGGCCGAAAAGTTCTTCGAACGTAAAGCGCGTGAAGCAGGCATGGTGGTAGGTGCCGACAACTAAGTCGGCCCCCACACTCGATTTTAAATTTTATGTCCCCGCGACCTGACGGCGCGGGAGGGAGGAACTAAAATGAACGATATGAGCGTAAAACCACGGATGCCAGATGAGTGCGGTGTACCGGATCCATTCCAGTACATGCACCCGACATCTATCGCTAACTACGGCAACTGGGACTGGCACGAGCGCGTAAAGCCAGGCGTTTTGCACCACGTTTCCAAGTCCGGCGACGACCTTTACACTGTTCGTGCTGGTACACAGCGTCAGATGGACGTTTACACGATCCGCAAGCTTTGTGACATTGGCGACGAATTTGCTGACGGCCACGTGCGTTTCACTACACGTTCGAACATCGAATACATGGTGTCCGACGAGACTAAAATTCAGCCGCTAATCGACGCATTGAACGAAGCAGGCTTCCCAATCGGTGGTACTGGTGGTTCGGTTTCCATGATTTCGCACACGCAGGGCTGGTTGCACTGCGATATTCCGGGCACAGATGCGTCCGGTGTTGTGAAATCCTTGATGGACGAGCTGCATAAAGACTTCATCACCGAGCTGATGCCAAACCGTGTTCGTATCACGACATCTTGCTGCCAGATCAACTGTGGTGGTCAGGGCGATATTGCGATCAACGTGCAGTACACCAAGCCACCAAAAATCAACCACGATCTGGTTGGTAACGTATGTGAGCGTCCGGCAGTTGTTGCCCGTTGCCCGGTTGCGGCTATCCGCCCTGCCATGGTTAACGGCAAGCCTTCGCTGGAAATCGACGAGAAGAAATGCGTATGTTGCGGTGCTTGTTACCCTCCATGCCCACCTATGCAGATCAACTCCGCAGAAAGCACGAAAATTGCTATCTGGGTTGGTGGTAAGCACTCGAACGCTCGTTCGAAACCAACATTCCACAAACTTGCTGTGGCCAACCTTCCAAACAACCCGCCACATTGGCCGGAAGTTACCGAAGTTGTTCGCAAGATTCTGGATGCCTACAAAGCCGATGCGAAGCATTGGGAGCGCGTAGGTGAGTGGATCGAACGTATTGGTTGGAGCCGTTTCTTCGAAATGACTGACCTCGCGTTTACTAAACACCACATCGATACATGGACCGGTTCTCGTAAAACGATGAACGCTTCGGCCCACGTACACTTCTAAGGAGTGAATTGACGTGAAATTCGGAATCGTAGTTTCAGAAGGGCCGTACACGCACCAAGCGTCGGATTCAGCTTACAACTTCGTCAAAGCCGCATTGGCCAAAGGCCATGAGGTTTCGCGGGTGTTCTTCTACCATGACGGGGTTAACGTAGGCACACGCCTATCGATCCCGCCACAGGATGATCGCCAGATTCAGGAACAGTGGACCGCACTGGCCAAAGAGCATGATCTGGATCTTGTGATCTGTATCGCTGCTGCCCAGCGCCGCGGTCTGCTGGACCAAAACGAAGCTGATCGTCAAGGTAAAGACGCCAACAACATCGCCGAGGGTTTCCGGATTTCCGGCCTCGGCCAGTTGATCGAGATGGGCATTCAGGCCGATCGCACGATCACGTTTGGCGACTAGGAGGAATTGAAATGAGCGAACAAGTTAAAAAATTCCTCTATGTAAATCGCAAAGCGCCTTACGGCACGATTTACGCACAGGAAAGTCTTGAAGTTGTGCTTATCGGCGCGGCTTTCGATCAGGATGTCAGCATGGCGTTTCTCGATGATGGTGTGTTCCAGCTGACAAAAGGCCAGGACACCAAGGGCATCGGCCTCAAAAACTTCTCGGCGACATTCCGTGCGCTGGGCGATTACGAGGTGACCAAGCTATACGTCGAGAAAGAATCCCTCGACGAGCGTGGTCTGACTTTGGACGACCTGCAAAACATCGAATACGAGGACGAAGACGACGATTATGCTGAAAAGCCGTCGATCCGTTTGGTTTCTCGCGCTGAAATGGCTGATGTAATGGCCGAACAAGACGTCGTTTTGAGCTTCTAGGAGGGTATCATGGCAACTTTACACACAGTTAACAAATCCCCGTTCCAGAACCCGACACTTATAAGCTGTCTTGGCCACGCCAAAGCTGGTGATGCAGTTCTGATGATCGAAGACGGCGTTTACGGCGCCATGAACGGAACGGCACTAAGTGACGCAATGGCTACATTAGGCGGCGATGTGTCCCTATATGTATTGGGTGACGATTTGGCGGCGCGCGGCATCGATGCGGCGCGGTTGGCTGATGGCGTGACTTCGGTGGATTACGACGGTTTCGTCGATCTGGCCGCAAACCACGATCGCACACAAAACTGGCTCTAACTAACCACAACAACCCGGAATGTTCCGGGGGGTAAAAACAACATAAGGAATAGAAAAATGGCTGCATATGACGTAAACGGCTCCGCTGTTGAACACGACGAAGAAGGCTACATCACTAACCTGAGTGAATGGTCTAAAGACTTGGCAGACGTTATCGCTGCTGCTGAAGAAGTCAACATGACTGACGAGCACTGGGCGGTTGTGAACTTCCTTCGTGACTACTACGAAGAATACCAGATCGCTCCTGCGGTTCGCGTTTTGATCAAAGCGATCAAAAAGTCGCTTGGCCCGGACGTTGGCAACAACAAGTACATGTATGAACTTTTCCCTTACGGTCCAGCGAAGCAGGCTTGTAAAATAGCCGGTCTACCTAAGCCAACTGGCTGCGTATAATCCGCACTTAACGCCCTGAAATAAAAACAATAAAATCGGGGTACATTATTACTTGGCTCGGTTCCGGTGTCTCCGGAGCCGGACTAGCCAATGGGAGGAATTGACGTGATAGCCACGTTGTATGCATTGCTGTTCTATGTCGCTACGCTCTTGCTCGTTGTTGGGCTTGCGTTGAGAATCCGGCGTTATGCGAAATCTCCTGCGCCATTGAAAATCCCGACGATGCCCGCCCCGCGGACACAGTCCGGCGTCTACTTCCGCATGTTCCGGGAAGTGGTTCTGTTCGAAAGCCTTTTCAAGTCCAATAAATGGATTTGGCTGTTCGGATACCTTTTCCACTTCGGTATGCTGGTCGTATTGCTACGCCATATACGCTATTTCACATTCGACGTCTGGTGGTGGGTCGAAATCATCCAGCCATTCGGAGTTTACGCAAGTTTCGCGATGATTATCGGGCTTGCCGGCCTACTGGTCCGCCGCTTCACCGTTGCACGCGTTCGCTATATCTCGAGCCCTTCCGATTATTTGATGCTTCTATTGCTGATTATGATCGCTGGCAGCGGCATGATGATGAAGTTCGTCGCGCACACAGATATCATTTCGGTTAAAGGGTTCTTCCTTGGCCTGATGCGCTTCCAGTTCAACCACTTGCCAAGTGATCCGATCTTGCTGGTGCACCTTGGTTCGGTCGCGGCTTTGATGATCATCTTCCCGATTTCGAAACTGCTGCATGGCCCGGGCGTCTTCTTTAGCCCGACACGCAACCAGATCGATAACTCGCGTGAAAAACGCCACATCGCCCCTTGGGCGAAGAAGCTAGAAGAATAAGGAGGGCCGGAGCATGGCAACATTAGACATGGATGCTGAAGATGGTCCCAAGTTCATTCCGGACCCTCTAGCAATACCAAAACTACAATGTGGCGCGATGGAGGATCTCGAATCCTACGTGGCCCACCCAAAGCACAACACTGACCTCGGCTTTCCGGGTGAATTGATCGACAACTGGCAGGAAGTTGCAATCGCGAAGATCGGCGAGCTTGCCGAGAAGAACCGCGCGTTTCAGGTTTACCTCGATAGCTGCGTGAAATGTGGTGCTTGTACTGATAAATGCCACTACTTCCTTGGCACCGGCGATCCGAAGAACATGCCGGTTGCTCGTCAGGATTTGTTGCGTTCCGTTTATCGCCGTTACTACACATTCGCGGGCAAAAATTTCCCGTGGTTGGTCGGCGCACGTGATCTGACACGCGAAGTTCTGGATGAATGGTATAACTACTATCACCAGTGCTCCCAGTGCCGCCGTTGCTCGGTTTTCTGCCCATACGGCATCGATACCGCAGAAATTTCTATGGCCGCGCGCGAGATCATGGATACGGTTGGCCTTGGTCAGAAGTACTGTAACGAAATTATTGCCAAAGCCTCGACGGTTGGTAACAACCTCGGCCTGAATCCCAAAGCTTTGCGTGCGACGCTTGAGGATCTGGAAGAAGATCTCGAAGATGAAACCGGTATTTCGGTCCGCATCCCGCTTGATGAAAAGGGCGCCGATGTTCTATTGATCACGCCTTCTGCCGACTTCTTTGCCGAACCACATATCGACGGCCTTCTGGGTTATGCGAAAGTGTTCCACGAAGCCGGTGTAAGCTGGACCGTCAGTTCCTACGCATCCGAGGCTGCCAACTTCGGTATGTTCATCGGGTCCTACGAAAATATGCGCACGTTGGCGTTGCGAATTCGTCAGGCCGCTGAAGACCTCGGCGTTAAGCGGATTGTTTTCGGAGAATGTGGCCACGCCTGGCGGGTTGCGTATAGCTTCCTTAACACATTGGCTGGGCCGTTTGACTTCCTCGACCAGAACTACCCGATCCCGCAGCATATTATGGAATTCACCTATGATATGATCCAGAAGGATCAGTTGAATTTCGACAAGTCGAAAAACGACCACATCCGTCTGACATATCACGACAGCTGTAACGTTGCGCGTGGTGCGGGTATGGGCGGCTTCGAGGGTGGACAGTTTGAACTGCCACGCGAAGTACTCAAGGCTTGTTGCAACAACTATTTCGACATGGAACGTGACACCATCAAGGAAAGCACTTTCTGTTGTGGTGGTGGCGGCGGTCTGTTGACTGACGAATTGATGGACTTGCGTACCAAAGGTGCCAGCCCACGTATGTCAGCCTTGCAACAAGTAACCGAGGACCACGGGGTGACCCACATGGCCGCGATCTGCGCCATCTGTAAAACCCAGTTCTCGAAAGTAATGCCGAAATTCGGCTACGAGATGGATTCGATCTTGTCGGTCCACCAACTCGTAGGAAATGCCCTGATTTTGACGGGGCAAGAAGTAGAAAACGAGGCCGCGCCCGAAGGGGAAGCAGCCGTAGCGGAGGTAAATCCATGACTGAAATGAATCCGACATTCCGGCGCTATGAAGATGGCGAAATGCCGAGTGATATCGATCTGGAAGAGAAAATTTTCCAACAGGATAAGTCGTACAAATGCCCGACATACATCCAGAAAACCGCGCCTTGTTCAGGTTCGTGCCCATCAGGCCACGATATCCGCGGCTGGTTGGCAATTGCCCGTGGCATGGACAAATCCCCCGTTGAAGGCATGGCTTGGCAGGAATACGCGTTCCAACGCATGGTAGAAGCCAACCCGTTTCCGTCCTCGATGGGTCGTGTATGCCCGGCTCCTTGTGAATCCGGCTGTAACCGCAACGAAGTTGACGACTATGTTGGCATCAACGCTGTTGAGCAGTACGTCGGCGACTGGGCCAACGAAAACAATCTGAAGCTAGCCGAAGTCGGCGCAGCAACAGGCCGCAAAATCGCCGTTATCGGTGGCGGCCCTGCTGGCCTATCGGCTGCGTACTTCCTGCGCCGCGCTGGCCATGAAGTTGTGCTTTACGATGCGAACAGCAAACTTGGCGGTATGATGCGCTATGGTATCCCTGGCTACCGTACCCCACGTGACATGCTGGACATTGAAATTGGCCGCATTACCGAAATGGGCGTTGAGGTTCACCTGAACACCACAGTTGGTAAAGACGTTGCCATTGAAACACTCGAAGCTAACTACGATGCTATTTTCTGGGCACTTGGCGCACAAAAGGGTCGCCCGCTTCCAGTTCCGGGTTGGGAAGGCACGGAAAACTGCATCGACGGTGTAGAATTCCTCGACGCCTTCAACAAAGGTTGGGTCGTTGGTACGGCGCAAAAAGTTGTGGTTGTTGGTGGTGGTGATACATCCATCGATGTTGCATCCGTTGCCCGTCGTCTTGGTCACGTAACAAACGTTGCTAAAACCGAGCATTCCGATGGTTCGGTCGTTGACTTCACTGCACAAGACGCCGCTGGCGTTCTATCGCGCGAAGGTATGCAGGCGACTTTGACATCCTTGTTCCCAATCGAACAAATGACAGCTGCCGAGCATGAGCGCGAAGATGCGAAACGCGAAGGTGTTGATATTCGTGGCAGCGTAATGCCGCTCGAAGTTATCAAAGATGAATCCGGTAAAGCGATTGCGCTGAAATGTTGCGAATGTGACATGAAAGGTAACGCACCCGTTCCTCGTGAAGGTACCGAATTCGAAATCGAAGCTGACATTATCATTTCGGCCATTGGTCAAGCTGGCGACTTTGACGGCCTTGAGGGTTTCGACAACGGCCGCGGTTTCATCGACACTGACGCTGGTTACACTGTTAAAGGTCATGCCAAGCATTTCGCTGGTGGCGACATCATCAAGCCCCACCTGTTGACAACTGCTATCGGCCACGGTCGTGTGGCTGCTGCAACAATCACGGATTTCCTTGATGATGGTGAAATCGAAAAGCGTCCAACAATCGACCTGCACCAGTTCAACCTTCTGGAAGAACTGCATGCTCGCGGCAAAGACCCGTCGGAGTACGATCACCAGCCAACACGCGGTACGGACAGTGACGATTTCGCGGTCCATAACTTCGATAACCGCTCGGACAGCCAGATCGTTAAGCACACAGAGCTTTATAAAGGTCACTTCCCTTATGAAGCACGCGGAGTTCGCGACGAAGTTCGCATCGAGGGCGACAATGTTCTTGGTAACTTCGAAGAACGCATCATCGCATACACCGAAGAGCAGGCCCAAAAAGAGGGCGAGCGCTGCATGTCCTGCGGCATGTGTTTCGAGTGTGATAACTGTGTGATTTACTGCCCACAGGATGCTGTATCTCGCGTCAAGAAAGCCGATCGCACCGTTGGTCGTTA
>JGI24025J20009_10000759_pt1 | contig 24999 bp, 22 predicted proteins | sample Cruoilmetagenom3_FD_20009 | JGI IMG/M metagenome (IMG submission 20009) | reverse complement strand
CACCAGATCGGCGCAGAGATTATGGGCCAGCTCCCGCAAATCCGGATCGGCATCCCGGATCAGTGCGAGAAGGTCGGTGGCGTCGAAGTCATCTCCTTGCGTCTGGCAACCGGCCATCGCAGCCACAGCTTTGCCCGCATCGGACAACACCGCCACCCGCAGTTCGGCCATCGTGACATTGGCAAGATTGCTACAAGTCTCTGCTGCCAGCAGATCGGCGAATTCAGGTGTGGTGGCATTCATGCCGCCAACGATAGGGTGGCAAGCCTTGCCAGATCGTTAGCTTCCGCAAGAATAGGAAAAAATGGTGCACCCGGCGCGATTCGAACGCGCGACCTCTGCCTTCGGAGGGCAGCGCTCTATCCAGCTGAGCTACGGGTGCTGATGCGCAGCGGCGATTAGCAATGCCTTTGTCCCGCGCCAAGTCAAAAGCACCGCAGCCAATTCAGGACCAGCCTTTTTCCAGGAATTCCACCGCGCAGCCTGCCAGGAAGGCGGAGCCCTTGGGCATGACGCTTTCGTCCACCACCATGCGGCTGGAATGCAGCCCGCAGCAACCTTGCCAGTCGACGCCTTGCGCCGCCACGCCGAGGAAGAACATCGCGCCCGGCACCTTTTCGAGCACGTAGGAGAAGTCCTCTGCGCCCATGGTGGGCGCGGGGCGGGTCGCCCATGGCTCTTCGCCACCCAATTCGGTCGCGACCTGCTGACCGACGTTAATGGCGCGCGCATCGTTGATGGTGGGCGGGAAACCGGGGGTGAAGCTCACTTCGGCTTCGCACTGGTGAGCCTTGGCGATGTTTTCTGCAACCTGCCGGATCGCTTCCTTCATCGCACTGCGCCGTTCGGCCGAGAGGTTGCGCATCGTGCCGAGCAGATAGACGCTGTCGGGAATGATATTGTTGTTGGTGCCTGCCTCAATCTTGCCGATGGTCAGCACGCTGGCCTCGGTCGCGGCGAAGCGGCGGGTCACCATGCTCTGCAGCGCGAGCACGATTTCGGCACCGACCGGCACCGGGTCGATCGCGTCATAGGGCATGGAGGCATGGCCGCCGCGCCCTTTGATGGTGATTTCCAACACATCGGCCGAAGCCATCATGGCACCAGCGCGGCCTTCAAGCCTTCCATGCGGAGCGTTGGGCCAGACATGCAAGGCAAAGGCGGCATCGGGCAGCGGATAATCCGCCGTGCCGCCGAGTAGGCCATCATCGAGCATGTGGCGTGCGCCGTGGAAGCCTTCTTCTCCCGGCTGGAACATGAAGCGTACTTCGCCCTTCAGCTCGCTCGCCCGTGCGGCAAGAATACGCGCCGCGCCGGCCAGCATTGCGGTGTGGGCGTCATGGCCGCAGGCGTGCATTCGGCCCGAAATGGTTGAGGCGAAATCGAGCCCGGTGTGCTCATCCAACGGCAGCGCGTCCATATCGCCGCGCAGCAATACGGAAGGCCCGGCCCTCGCCCCTTTCAGGACTGCCACGGCTCCGGTGCAGGACGGCCCCTCGTGCCAGGTGAGCGGCAGATCGGCGAGCGCCGCCTTGACCTTGGCCAGCGTCTTGGGCGTTTCCAAACCCAGCTCAGGCTCGGCATGGATGGCGCGGCGCAGCGCGGTAATCGCATCCGCTTGGCCTATTGCGGCGTCAAGCAGCTTGGCAGTCAGCATCGGTTCACTCCAGAATGATCAGGGCCGCAACATCATACAGGCCGAACGGTTGCAACTTGCTACGCAGACCCCATCTTCGCGTGCCGCACCATGTAGCCTTTTGCGCGCGAATAGCGAAGCCTCAAGCAACAAGCCCTGTTGTTGCATGGTGACGACAGTTTCGCGGCAAATGTCAAAAGGGCGTAGCAAATACAGCGAGGCCATGTGTAAGGCGACTTCGTAATGCAGCGTAGCATCCATCTTTTTGAGCGCCTGCCGCAAATCGACGCCAGTCCGGCGCCCGCCAATGATGGTGCGCTTTCGCCTGTCCGCAATACGCCGCTCGTTGGCCTGATCCGCAACAGCCGCAGCTATCACAATGGTGGTGGATCGGGCGAAAATGGAGCAAAGCCGCATGGTGCGAGCGAGGACGTGATTGTCACGATGCCGCAGCGGCGCAGTGAACTGGCAGACATACTGTCCGATTTCGCCACGCGCCGGGTCGATTGCATCGCTATCGACGGCGGTGACGGGACGGTGCGCGATGTCTTGTCCTGCGGAGCTGGGATCTTCGGCGACAGCTGGCCCACGCTCATCATTCTGCCGCACGGCAAGACCAATGCCCTCGCGCTCGATCTTGGCATTCCGACCGACTGGACGCTGGAGCAGGCGCTCGCCGCCATTCGCGGTGGCAATATCGAACGCCGTCAACCGCTCGTCATCACGCAGATGGACAATGCCGGTGCGCAGGTGCGCGGCTTTATTATGGGTGCGGGCGTATTCACGCGCTGCATCGCGCTGGGGCAGCGGTCGCACGATCTTGGCGCATTCAACGCCGCTGTGGTTGGCATGACTACGGCATGGAGCGTGTTGCAGGCGTTCTTCGGCAATGGCGACAACCCTTGGCGCAAGGGCACGCGGATGCATTTGCGCACCGGCGATGGCAAGGATGTGGAACATCTTGGCGGCCTGCCTGAGAACGAACGTTATCTGCTGTTCGCATCCACGCTCAAGAAACTGCCTGCTGGCCTCAATCCGTTCCGTGGCATCAACGAAACACTGCGCGTTGCCCTGCTCGACAATCCGAGCCGCGGCCTCCTTTTGCGAATTGCTGCGTTGATGCGCGGCACTGCGAGTGCTGCCACACGGCGGCGCGGCGGACATGTGTTCGATGGCGAGGACATGGACCTTGAATTGAGCGGCAGCTTCATTCTTGATGGCGAAGCCTTTCCCGCAGGCCATTACCGGCTGAATGCGGGTGCCAAATTGCGCTTCGTTGTGCCGTGACCCTGCTTGTCCGCGTCAATACGGCGCTGGAACAGCATGTTGACCCTGCCGTAACCCGATTTGCCGCACGCATTGCCGAAGAGGCGGATGCACAGGCTGTGCTGTTCTACGGCTCCAATCTCAGAACCGGTTCGCGCGAAGGCGTGCTCGATTTTTACGTGCTCCTGCCGGGAGAGGCGGAAACGGGCATGTGGCCGCGTGTTTCCTATCGCGAATGGGAGCATGAGGGCGAGGTGCTGCGCGCCAAAATTGCCACCATGACATGTGCGAAGTTTGCTGCCGCCGCTGCCGGAAATTCGCGCGACACCACGATTTTTGCGCGCTTCGTCCAGCCCAGTGCGCTGGTGTGGAGCCGCGACGGAGCAGCGCGAGAAGCGGTCGCCCAAGCTGTTCGGGCCGCGAGCTTGACTGCCGCAAGGCTGGCTGTTGCTGCCGGACCGGAAGAGGGCGGAGAAATCGATTATTGGCGAGCACTGTTTCGCGCGACGTACAAAGCCGAATTGCGGGTAGAAAAGCCGGGGCGGGAGGATTCTATCATCTCGCTCAATCACGCGCATTTCGACGGGCTGTTGCCCGATGCGATGGCGGAAGCGGGGATCGCTTTCAGCACAGCTGGAGACACACTTCGGCCCTTTATGGACAAGCGAGAGCGCCGAAAAATCATGCGCTGGTGGCACCAAAGGCGGCGGCTGGGCAAGCTCATCAATATCGCGCGCCTGCTCCGCGCGACCCATACGTTTGACGGTGCGGGGCGCTATGCCGCGTGGAAGGTAGAGCGCCATACCGGCGTGAAAGTCGAAGTGACGCCATGGCGCGAAAAGCACCCGGTGCTCGCCGCGCCTGGTGTGCTGTGGAAGGTCTGGCGCGCAAAACGCCAGACTTAGGCTTCCTACATATAACGCATACGGATCGTCATTGGCTTCACTTCGTGGCCGATGGAAAAGCGCGTGCGATTAACGCTTGGGCGGCCCAGGTTGAAGATATTGATACTGGGATTGTTCGACATGCCGCCGCCATCGGTGGTGATATCGGTCCTGCCATTGTCATTGACGTCATGCCGGATGGCAATGGCATAGCTGCCGGTCGCGGGGACCGGCATACAGACCTGACGCGATCCTTCGTGGGCTGGTACTTCGATGCGGTGCAGCCAGCGGCCTCGTTCAAGCCAATCGGCGCGCGTTCCGCGATAGAGCTGGATGCGCAGCGTCCCGGTTGCTGCCTCGATATCGGAAATGTTGATCCACACGGCAGGGCCATCGCCCTGGCACGGNGCGACCGAATGGCGCANTTCCTGACGATATTCCTGCGCGCTGGCGGGANCGGCGAGGCCAAACGCGGCCACCGCGCCAAGCAGCGTGGCGCCACAAAGGCGAAGATTGCGGGTGGTCATCATGTTTCGTCTTAAACCCTGTTCTACGTTAGCCGGTTTCCAGTCTGAATCGCATTATGTTGTCTTCTTTGCGCAAGAATGCCTGCCATGAAGCAAAAGTCCTGCATTCATGTGACCGCATTCAAGGCTGGTCCGTGATTGCCGCTGTTTTGGACAATTTCCACTGAACAGCGCCTGAAGAACTCTGTCAGCTTCGTAAAACCATGAGTTTTCCCCCGCGATTGTCGCATATTACCCCCTCGCGTGCTTGAGCCGCGATTCGCGCATCTTTATCTTGCGCTATGCCCATGACCAACCCACTGATCTCTCCTTCTATCCTCTCCGCCGATTTCGCGCGGCTGGGCGAGGAAGTCCGCGCAATTGATGAAGCGGGCTGCGACTGGATCCATGTCGACGTGATGGACGGGCATTATGTGCCCAATATTACCATCGGGCCTGACGTCGTGAAGGCGCTGCGTCCGCACACGGCAAAGACCTTTGATGTCCATCTGATGGTTTCCCCGGTCGACAATTGGCTGCAAGCTTTTGCCGATGCGGGCGCGGACATTATCACTGTCCACCCGGAAGCTGGCGCGCATACGCACCGCACGGTGCAGGCGATCCGGGGGCTGGGAAAAAAGGCGGGCATTTCACTCAATCCGGCCACGCCAGCCAAAATGCTCGACTATTTGCTCGAAGAAATCGACCTTGTGCTCATCATGAGCGTCAATCCCGGCTTCGGCGGGCAGAGCTTCATTTCCTCGCAGCTGCGCAAGATCGAAGCGGTGCGCAATATGATCGACAAGGCGGGGCATGACGTCATGATCGAAGTCGATGGCGGGGTGAATTCGGAAACCGCGCGGCAGTGCGTGGATGCAGGAGCAGATGTGCTGGTCGCTGGTTCTGCCACGTTCAAGGGCGGCCCGGACCACTACGCTGCCAATATCGCTGCTTTGCGCGGGAGTCCGGCGTGAATGCTGAAGCGCCCGGCCTGCGCCGCCGTGCGCGTGAGGCGGAAAACGGCGCGCCGGAGCAAATGGCGATCCCGCTCGATATGCCGGGCGAAGAATTGCTGGTTGAGCCTGAGGTGCATGCCTCTGCCGAAGCCGATTCCGAAGAAGCCGCGCCCGACACGCATGAGACCATTGCAGCGGATCGTGCGCTTGTCCTGACTGATTTCGATCCGCCCGCCATTTCGGTGGGGGATCGCTTTGTGCGCATGGCCTATCGCTTTGGTGTTTCCGGCAGCACATTGGCCTCCCCGTTCCGCAAGCCCGCTCGCACGCGCTTGCTGGCGACTGTCGAGAGTTCGCTTCACGGTGACCGTGCGGCGGGCATGGCGCTGCGAGCGGGGCATTTCTTCGTGCATGGCGTCAAATCGCCCATCGCGCAGGTCGATTTCGGGCCAACGGCCAAGGTCAGCCCGCCGTTTGAGCGGGTGGTGCATGGTTTCACCTGGTTGCGCGATCTCGATGCCAGCGCGCCGCGCCCGCAATGCACCGCTGTTGCTGAACGTATTCTGCAAAGCTGGCTCAAGGCCAATCCGGCTCCCGGCAAAGGCCCTGCTTGGAAAGTCGAACATGCTGGCTTGCGCCTGCTCGGCTGGCTGGTTCACGCACCGCTGATCCTGTCTGGCGAAGGCAAGTCCTTCCGGCAGGATGTTCTGACGACGATGGAAGACACTGCGCGCTGGCTTGATCGCAATGTCACCCGTGCGCCCGAACGCATGGCCGAGATTGCCGGCTGGTGCGCAATAACCGCTGCCGGATTGCTGTTGTCCGATGGCAAGCCGCGCCGCCTGTTTGGCGAGGCCGGACTGGCGCGCGCGCTGGGTGAGCTGGTCGGCGATGATGGCGGCGTGCTGTCGCGCAGTCCGCTGGCGCAGATGCAGGCGATCGAACTGCTGGTCGATTTGTCGGCCTGCTATCGCGCCGCGAAGCGCGAAATTCCCGAAGCAATCGACGCGGTTCTTTCGCTGCTGGTTCCACCGCTGCTGGCGCTGACCCACAGCGATGGCGGGCTTGGTAGCTGGCAAGGCGGCGCGGCGGTGCCACCCGACCGGCTGGCCGCGCTGATCGAGGCAAGCGGCGTGCGCGCACGTCCACTGCGCGAACCGCGCGGGTGGGGCTATCAGCGCCTGACCGCCAAACCAGCGGTGCTGCAAGTCGATGCTTCTCCGCCTCCGCTTGGTCGCCACGCGCGCAATGGCTGCGCGTCAACGCTCGCGTTTGAATTCAGCCATGGCGAACATCGACTGATCGTGAATTGTGGCGGATCGGCGCTCGCGGGCGGGCAAGTTCCAATCCGCATCGAGCAAGGCCTGCGCGCCACTGCGGCGCATTCCACACTGGTGCTGGGTGATGCCAATTCCACCGCCGTGCTGCTGCATGGCAAGCTGGGCGGCGGCGTGGGCGAGGTCGAAGTGGATTTGCGCACAGTAAAACTCGACAGCACCAAGCTGGGCGGCGGCGGTGCGCGGAGGCTGGAGGCGAGCCATGATGGCTATGCCGGGCGCTTCGGCCTGCTGCACAAGCGCATATTGATTCTGCGCGACGATGGCAGCGAATTGCGCGGCGAAGATGTGCTGGTGCCTTCAGGGCGCAAGGGCAGGCGCGGCAAAGTGCCGTTCGCGATCCGCTTCCACCTTGGCCGCCATGTCGAAGCAACATTAAGTGAAGGCGGACGCAGCGCCAGTCTGGTCCTGCCCGACGGCAGCCTGTGGCAATTCGCCACCGGCGCGCCCGAGCTGGAAATTGAAGAAAGCATTTGGGTCGATGGAAACGGACGCCCGCATCCGGTACAGCAGTTGGTGATCCAGGGCCTCGCCTCGCGCGGCGGGGGCAATTTCGCCTGGCTGCTCAAACGCATGGGATAGATTTGACGCATGACTGACGTTGCAATCAGGCGGGCACTGCTTTCAGTGTCCGACAAGACCGGCATTGTCGAACTCGCCAGCCGCTTGGCGAAGGCCGGTGTAGAGCTGGTGTCCACCGGCGGCACGGCCAAGACTCTGCGTGACGCGGGCCTGCAGGTGCGCGATGTTTCTGACGTGACCGGCTTTCCGGAGATGATGGATGGCCGCGTAAAAACGCTCCACCCGATGGTGCATGGCGGCTTGCTGGCAGTGCGCGACGATCCCGATCATGCCGAAGCGATGGACACGCACGAGATCGGTGCCATCGATCTGGTGGTGGTGAACCTCTATCCTTTCGTGAACACGGTGATGAGCGGCGCGGATCGCGACACGATTATCGAGAATATCGACATTGGCGGGCCGAGCATGGTGCGCTCCTCGGCCAAGAACCACGCCTATGTGACGATCCTGACCGATCCCGAAGATTATCACGGCCTGTATGATGAACTGGCCGAACATAACGGCGCGACCACATTGACCTTTCGCAAGCGCATGGCAGCCAAGGCCTTCGCTGCTACCGCTGCTTACGATTCGGCCATCAGCAGCTGGTTCGCCTTTGCCGATCAGGGCGCTTTGTTCCCAGAGGCGCTGACCGTCGCGACTCAGCTTGGTTCAACCTTGCGCTATGGTGAGAATCCGCACCAGAAAGCGGCGCTCTATTTGCCCAATGGCCCGGCGACGCCTGGCGTGCCGCAAGCAGAGCAAGTGCAGGGCAAGGAGCTGTCCTACAACAATTTGAACGATGCCGATGCGGCGCTGGGGCTGGTGGCGGAATTTCCTGCCGACACGCCTGCCGTGGTGATCGTAAAGCACGCCAATCCCTGCGGAGTTGCGCAAGGCTCAAGCCTGCTTGAGGCATGGCAAAAGGCGCTCGCCTGCGACAGTGTCTCAGCCTTCGGCGGGATTGTCGCATCGAACGTACCGCTGGACGGGCCGACTGCCGAGGCAATCACGCAAATTTTCACTGAAGTCGTCATCGCCCCCGGCGCAGACGATGCGGCGCGCGCTGCATTTGCGAGCAAGAAAAACCTGCGCTTGCTCCTGCTCGACGAATTGCCCAACCCGGCGCGTCCGGGCCTTGAGATGAAGAGCATTGCGGGCGGAATGCTGTTCCAGTCGCGCGACAATGGCGTGATCGGGGNCGCTGATCTGAAGGTGGTCACCAAGCGCCAGCCGACGCAGCAGGAAGTGGCGGACGCGCTGTTCGCNTGGAAAGTGGCCAAGCACGTCAAATCGAATGCCATTGTCTACGCCAGGGACAATGTGACAGCGGGCATTGGCGCAGGCCAGATGAACCGACGCGATTCCTCTCGCATTGCCGCCATGCGCGCAGGCGAAGCCGCCGAAGCGGCGGGCTGGGATGCGCCCATGACTGTTGGCAGCGCCGTGGCCTCGGACGCCTTCTTCCCCTTCGCTGACGGCCTGCTGAGCGCGGTTGAGGCGGGGGCGACAATGGTGATCCAGCCGGGCGGTTCCATGCGCGATGAAGAGGTCATAGCTGCGGCTGACGAGGCGGGCATCGCCATGGTCTTTACCGGGATGCGCCATTTTAAGCATTGATCGGTCTCTGATCGGTCTCTGGCCGTTCTTTGGGGGCAAAAACCCACTCATGCGCGGCGAACGGTGGCGCATGAACGGTAAATAGCGCGCAAATTCAGTCCTTGGTAAGTAACCAGACCCTACATTGGGTGCGAATTAGGCCATAACTGACATCTGCTTCGGACTTCCCCCCAATGACGCTTTTCTCCTCTGACTTGTTCCGCTCCTTTTTTCTGGGTTTTGGCGTAACCGCTACCGTGCTTGTGGCGAATATCGTGCCACAACTCGGAGGAGCTTGATGCGCGCAAAGACGTTTTTGGTTTCCATCGCCCTGGGGGTTAGCGCCCTCTCCCTGACAGCCACCGGCGCTTCTGCCGAAGTGTTCGATGCACCGACGCCAACGCGTCAGGCTAATGAACAAGGTCTTCAAACCGCCATCTTCGCAGGCGGGTGTTTCTGGGGTGTCGAGGCAGTTTTTAGCCATACGCGCGGTGTGACCAGCGCGGTATCGGGCTATCACGGCGGCACGGCTGACAATGCTGAGTATTCGCGCGTTTCGGGCGGATATACCCGCCATGCAGAAGCCGTGCGGGTGATCTATGATCCTTCGGCCGTGCGTTATGACCAGCTGCTTGAAATCCTTTTTTCGGTCGTGGCAGACCCAACGCTGCTCAATCGGCAGGGGCCTGATCGTGGATCGCACTACCGTGCAGCGCTCATTCCCGTGAACGAGGAGCAGCGGGCTGTGGCGCAGAGCTATATTCGTCAGATGGGCCGTTCGCGCGTGTGGGACGATCCGATTGTTGTGCGCGTCGAGGACCATCGCCGTTTCTACGAAGCCGAGGCCTATCATCAGGATTTTGCGCATCGCAACCCGAATCAGGCCTATATCCGGCGCTGGGACGCACCCAAGATTCGCGCCTTGCAATCGAACTTCCCGCAGCTCTATCGCGCGCGCTTCCGCACAGGCTGATTAAAGGCGCAATTGCCGATTAGGGAGCCAGCGCCTATGTTGGCTCCATGGCAACGCATCATCACCACCACGAACATTCCGGCGACAAGCTGATCGAAGAAGCCGCAGCGGTCCTGACCGATGCCAGCGAACAATGGACCGCCATGCGCGCAGACGTGTTTCGCGCGCTCGCGGCGCAGGATCGCCCGGCATCGGCCTATGATATTGCAGAAGCGGTGGGCAATGCGCGCGGCAAGCGCGTGGCAGCCAACAGCGTCTATCGCATTCTCGACCTGTTCGTGCGCACCAATCTCGCCAACCGGATCGAGAGTGCAAATGCCTATCTCGCCAACGCCCATCCGGGCTGCCAGCATGACTGCATTTTCCTGATTTGCGACGATTGCGGTCAGGCCGACCATTTTGATGATGATTCGCTCACCGGCGCGTTGCGTAAGGCCGGACGCGATCATGGCTACACAGACGTGCGCCCAGTGGTGGAATTGCGCGGGCTGTGCCGCGAATGCGCAGGATAACCAACGACAAACCGTGCATTTTCATCGATAAAGCGTTCATCGACAGTCCAGAATTTCGCGTGTAGAACTCACGGCCATGACTGCTTCACGTCCGCAAACGCCGCTCCTCGATACCGTTGATACGCCTGAGGATCTCCGCAAGCTCAAACCAGAGCAATTGCGCCAGCTTTCCGATGAACTTCGCACTGAAATGATCGATGCCGTCGGTTCGACTGGCGGGCATCTGGGATCGGGGCTGGGCGTGGTCGAATTGACCACGGCCATCCATTACGTCTTCAACACTCCGGAAGACCGGTTGATCTGGGACGTGGGCCATCAGGCCTATCCGCACAAAATTCTGACCGGGCGGCGTGATCGTATCCGCACTCTGCGTCAGGCTGGCGGTCTGTCTGGTTTCACCAAGCGCAGCGAAAGCGAATATGATCCGTTTGGCGCGGCGCATTCCTCAACTTCGATCTCCGCAGGACTTGGCTTTGCCATTGCTAACAAGCTGAATGACAAGCCGGGCAAGGGCATTGCGGTAATCGGCGATGGCGCGATGAGCGCGGGCATGGCCTATGAGGCGATGAACAATGCCGAACAGGCAGGCAATCGGCTCGTCGTCATCTTGAATGATAACGATATGTCCATCGCCCCACCGGTGGGCGGCCTGTCTGCCTATCTGGCGCGCATGGTCTCCTCTAGCGAATATCTTGGGCTGCGCTCGCTGGCATCCAAGGTCGCTGCGAAAATCAGCCGCCGGGTGCATCATTCGCTGGGCAAGGCAGAGGAATATACGCGCGGTCTGGTAACCGGCGGCACGCTGTTTGAAGAGCTGGGCTTCTATTATGTCGGCCCGATTGACGGTCACAATCTCGACCATTTGATCCCCGTGCTGGAAAATGTGCGTGACAGCGAACAGGGCCCGATCCTGGTCCATGTCGTCACCACCAAGGGCAAAGGCTATGCTCCCGCCGAAGACAGCGCGGACAAATATCACGGCGTGCCAAAGTTCGATGTCGTCACGGGCGAGAAGAAGAAAAGCGCCGCTGGCCCGCCCGCGTACCAGAATGTGTTTGGCGAAACGCTCGCCAAGCTGGCGGACAGCGACAGCCGCATTTGCGCCATCACCGCCGCTATGCCGAGCGGCACGGGTGTCGACAAATTTGCTGCGGCTCATCCCGATCGTGCCTTCGATGTCGGTATAGCCGAACAGCATGGTGTGACCTTTGCTGCAGGTATGGCCGCGCAGGGAATGCGCCCATTTGCTGCGATCTATTCCACCTTCTTGCAGCGCGCCTACGATCAGGTGGTACATGATGTGGCGATCCAGAACCTGCCGGTCCGCTTCGCTATCGACCGCGCTGGTCTTGTTGGCGCCGACGGCGCGACCCATGCGGGCAGCTTCGACGTTACCTATCTCGCCAGCCTGCCCAATTTCGTGGTGATGGCCGCAGCGGATGAGGCCGAGCTTGCGCATATGACCTACACTGCTGCCGAGTATGACAGCGGCCCCATCGCCTTCCGCTATCCACGCGGCAATGGCGTGGGCGTTGAAATCCCGGAGACACTGGAGAAGCTCGAGATTGGCAAGGGCCGGATCGTGCGCGGCGATGTGAGCGGCGGCAAAGTCGCCATCCTCTCGCTCGGCGCGCGTCTGGGAGAGGCCAGGAAAGCCGCTGACCAGCTCGAAGCCAAGGGCCTGACCACCACCATCGCCGACATGCGCTTTGCCAAGCCGCTCGATGAAGACATGATACGCAAACTGGCGGCGACGCATGATGTGCTCGTCACCGTAGAAGAAGCCGCGATTGGCGGGCTGGGCGCACATGTGCTGACGATGGCGAGCGATGAAGGGCTGACCGATGGGGGCCTGAAAATCCGCACCATGCGCCTGCCCGATACATTCCTCGATCATGACGATCCGGCCAAGCAGTATGACGAGGCTGGGCTGAACGCACCGCACATCGTTGAAACCGTGCTGTCGGCATTGCGCCACAACAGCGCCGGAGAAGGCCAACGCGTGGAAGAAGCGCGGGCCTGAGGGGTAGTATGTGCGGCGGGGCTTGCGGATGATTGGCTATGTCATTCTTGGGCTGCTGCTCATTTACGGCGGGCTGATCGCGCTTGTTTATCTCAACCAGCACCGGTTGATCTATGCGCCGCCGGTCGCGCGCGGCGATATCCCGGCGGGGTTTGCATTGGTTAGCTATGACACGCCCGACAGACTCGATTTGAGCGCTGGCTATCTGCCCGCGCGCGAAGGCATGCCGACGCTGCTGTTCTTCCACGGCAATGCCGCGAGCTGGCAGTCATCTGCCATGGTGACTGCGCGGCTGGCGGAGAATGGTTATGGCGTATTGGCGGCAGAATATCGCGGCTATTCAGGCAATCCGGGCACGCCGTCGGAAAACGGCCTGTACGAAGACGCGCGCGGTGCATGGCGATTCCTGCGCGAGGATCAGGGGTTGGCCGAAAGCGACATCGTGCTGGTCGGCAATTCGGTTGGTTCGGGCGTTGCCACCCAGCTCGCAACCGAAGTGCGCGCCCGCGCGCTTGTGCTTATTTCACCTTTCGACAGCATGGAAGAAACCGCCGCGCGCAAACTGCGCTGGCTGCCGGTGCGGCTTTTGCTGAGCGACCGCTATGCTAATGATGAGAAGCTGCCCGAAATCGGCGAACCCATTCTGATTCTGCACGGCGAACAGGATTCGCTCATCGCGCTGGAACAGGCACAGTCCCTTGCGTCAGTGCGCGATGATACGGTGATCGAGATTTACCCCGGCTGGGGTCACGATCTGGTCGTGCATGAACCTGTGCAGGACCGGATTGCGGAGTTTCTCGAAGCGCCCGAAAGCTAGATCCAGCGCCAAATCCCGGCGGGAATGCCCGCCACGTGGATATGCGCAAAATGGGTACCGACAAAGGTCTCGCTGGCGGCGGCGAGCGAAGTGAGTGCCTGGTCCATGGCCTTTACCTGCGATAGGCCGGGGGAAGCTCGCTTTCGTCCAACGTGCGATAACGATCGCGCAGGCGCGTCTGGTGGTTGTCGAGCGGTTGTTCGACGCCGTCGATAAAGACGCGCAGCGGTGCCGAGCTGACTTCCAGCGGATCACCATCCCACACCACAAGGTCGCCATGCGCGCCTGATGCCAGCACTCCGGCGCGGCCTTCCAACCCGCCAATGCTCGCCGGGACGGACGTGATCGCGGCGAACGCTTCGCCCCAGCTCAACCCGGTCGCTCCGGTGACTTGGTTGAGTGCCACCAGATTGCCCGCCATTTGCGGCAGGCTGCGCGGGTGATCGCCGCTGCTTTCATAGCCGCCGATGGCAACTGAAACACCTGCATCGACCATGCGCCCAACATTGCTTTGCGTCGCGGCGAGCCGCTCAAAACTTTCGGGCAGATCGCTTAGCGCGGCGGTGATGACCGGTATGCCCGAGGCGGCAATTCGGTCTGCGACCATCCAGCCCTCGGTCACGCCGACCAGCACCATGTCGAGGTTGGGAAATTCTTCGCGCAGGGCGAGGACCGACAGGATATCGGCAGCGCGGTGGACGGTGACATAGAGCTGCTGCTCTCCGGTCACGACGCGCGACAAAGCCTGTGCATCGAGGCGGGAAAGCATACCGTGCTCGTCCCACTCACCTTGCTGAGCGTAATATTGCGCTTCGGACAGCGCGTTGCGCACCATGGCGTGGACCGAGGTGCGGCTGCCGCCTGCCAGCGAAGCGCCGCGCTCGCCCATTTCGACATGCTGGAAAGCGCGCCGCTGAGTGACCGCATCAAAATCTGCGCCCAGATCCACGACCGCGCCTTGTCCGGCAAAGATGCCCGAGCTTGCAACGGGCGTGACCGTGGCACGGGTAACACCGCCTGCGCGGCTGTAGCTGAAATCTTGCGCTGCTGGATTGATGGCGGGTGCCACATCGAGCGCGGCATCATAGGGCGAGTCGCTCGCCCTGACATCATTGCTGGAGCTGACCGCGCTCACATCGACAAGCCCGAGATTGGTGATCGAGGCGAAAATGCCCGGCGTTACCCAGGTGCCTGTTCCGTCCAGCGCGGGAACGCCTTCGGGAACGGCCACATCGGCGCCGGCAGCGACGATTCGGCCACTGCGGACAACGACGGTGGCATTCTCGATAGGAGCGCTGCCATCGCCGGTCGCGACAGTCGCGCCGGTTATGGCGATATCCTGTGCGGCGAGCGGAGCGGCAGTTAGCGTGAGGCCAGCTGTGGAGAGGACGGCGGCAGAAAGGGCAAGGAAGCGCTTCATTTTACGTCTCCTTCGCCCGGCTGACCAAGCTCGAAATCGCTCACCGGACGCAGCATCGGATTGTCCATGTCATACATCAGCGCGCCATCGATCCAGACCATCTGGGGCCGGGTATAGACGCTCAGCGGATCGCCATTCCACAGCACGACATCGGCCATCTTGCCGGGCTCCAGACTGCCGGTCATGTGATCGATACCCATGGCGCGCGCGGCGTTGAGGGTGATCCAACTGATCACATCGGCGTCGGGAATGTCGATCCCCATGCGGCGGCCATCGGCCTGCGCCTTGGCGGCTTCCTGATTGAGGCGCTGAATGTCGTTTTCATTGTCCGAATGGATGACCACGCAGGCCCCGGCATTGTGGATCATCGCGGCATTTTCAGGGATGGCGTCATAGGCTTCCATCTTGAAGCCGTACCAGTCCGCCCATACTGCCGAACACACGTCGTTTTCGCGCAGCAGATCGGCGATCTTGTAGCTTTCCACCGCGTGGTGGAAGGCGCTGACCTGATATCCAAACTCGTCCGCCATATCCATCACCAGCGCCATCTCATCGGCACGGTAGCAATGGTTCTGGATCAGAATTTCACCGGCAAGCACGCCCGCCAGCGTTTCCATCGCCAGATCGCGGTCGGGNTCTTCCTCCTCGGCATAGGCTTGCGCTTCGAGCCATGTTTCACGGTTGACCGCGAAATTGCCCATGCGGGTGGAGGGCATCCGGCCTCTACTGCCATAAACGCGCTTGGGATTTTCGCCGCAGGCCATTTTCATCGAATAGGGCGCGCCGGGGAATTTCATGCCCTGCACCGTGCGGCTGTAGACGTTTTTCAACGTGACCGAGCGGCCACCCATGAGGTTGGCCGAGCCGGGCAGGATTTGCAGCGAGGTGATCCCGCCATTGGCCAGCGCGCGGCTGAAGCCGGGGTCTTGCGGCCACACCGAATGTTCGGCCCAGACTTCGGGCGTGGTCGGGCTGGTCGCCTCATTCCCGTCGCTATGCGCAGGCACCGAAGGTGTGGGGTAATCGCCAAGGTGCGAGTGGATATCGATGATGCCGGGTGTGACAAAACGTCCCGTCCCGTCGATCACTGTGTAACCATCGGGGACCGCAAGGCTGGCATCGCCAATGGCGACAACTTCGCCCTCGGCAAACAGCACCACGCCGTTNTCAATCCGTCCNCCCGCACCATCATAGATGGTCGCACCGATCAGCGCGGTGGGCACGCCGGGATAGCGTTCGTAGGTCGAGGCATAGGGCTCGTCCTGCGCGGCAACCGGCGCCGAGGCGCTGGCGCTATCCATGCCATCCGAAGCTGACGCGGCAGCACAACCTGCCAGCGCGAGCGATGCAATAGAGACGAATGCGGCGGTTGGACCGCCCCTGTTGAAGAAACGGTCCATTTGTCGCTTAGCCCTTCGTTTCGGGATGAATGCCTGCTTCCTGCGCTTCCAGACCGGCTCCGGACTGACCGAGCAGGTCATCGCCGACATTGTCGTCTTGAAGCGTATCGAGATGCATTAGCTTTTTGACCCAGCGTGCGACCACGATGACCACAACACCTACGGCAATCGCGATCCAGCCGATCTGCTGGTAAACGGCCAGTGTGCCTTCGCGCGTCATTTCGCCATCTTCACCGCCGGTTGCGGCGCCGATCATGCCAGCGACGTAATTGCCGCCCGCCGTGGCGAAGAACCATGCACCCATAATGAGTGAAGCAAGGTGACGCGGAGCCAGCCGGTTCATCGCGCTCAACCCAACCGGAGACAGGCAAAGTTCGCCAGTCGTGTGGAAAAGGTAGATGCCGAAGAGGAAGATCACCGGAATCAGCTCACCTGCGCCGACCGTCGCGGCGCCCCACACCAGTACCAGGAAACCAAAGCCCAATTGCACCAAGCCGAGGCCGAATTTGGCAGGCGTCGAAGGTTCGATCCCGCGCCGACCAAGCCACGTCCACAAGCCAGCAAACAGCGGAGCAAGTAGGATGATATAGATAGGATTGATCGACTGGAAGATCGGCGCTGGTACGCCGCCCAGACTTATATAGCGGTCGGTGAATAGGTTCAGCGATCCACCAGCCTGCTCGAAGAGGCCCCAGAACAGTGGTTGCAGGGCGATCAAAAATAAGATGGCGAACATGCGTTCACGCGGATGCTTCTCCAGCTTGAAAGCCTCAAACAGGACGTAAGCGAGCAAGGCCACACCGGATAGTAACATCAGGCCGCCCACAACCGACTGGTACTGGATCAGCAACCACATGATGGCTACACCGACTGCGCCCACACCGTACATCGTCCACTCGGTGCCTTTTGCCAACGGCTCGGGCGGTTCGCCTTGACCCAGCAGGAGCGGCTTACCGAGAACGAAGACGATGAGGCCTAGCAACATGCCGATGCCCGCCGCGCCGAAGCCATAGGACCAACCGATGGTGACGCCGAGGTAGCCGGCAATGATCGTGCCGATCGCCGCACCAACGTTAATACCCATGTAGAAGATGGTGTAGGCACCATCGCGGCGCACGTCTGTGCGCGGATAAAGCTGGCCAACGATCACCGAGATATTGGCCTTCAGGAATCCAGAGCCCACGATGATGAAGCTAAGTGCCAGCCAGAAGATATTAATGGTCGGATCGTCCTGCCCGCCCGTACCTTCGAACGCCATCAAGAAGTGGCCGAACGTCAGCAATACAGCGCCGAACAGCACGGCCTTGCGCTGACCCAAATAGCGGTCAGCTAGCCAACCGCCAAGCACCGGAGTAATGTAAACAAGGCTTACATAGGCTCCGTAGATAATATTGGCTGGGCTGTCGTTATACAGCCAGTGCTGTGTCAGATAGAAGATCAGCAGGGCGCGCATGCCGTAGTAGGAAAAACGCTCCCACATCTCGGCGAAAAATAAGATGTACAGGCCCTTGGGATGTCCGCCCACTTCAGGCTGCTTGCGCGTGACGGCCCATGCGCCCGCAAACAAGAAGATGGTCAGAATAACAGATGCGACAGCCGCAATCCAGTCGCCCTCATTCCACAAAGCCATGTCTTTCATTTGCTGCTTCCCTCTCCATACGCCTACGTTGTTGCGCGGCGCGGGTTGTCCCTGAAAGCGCAGCACCCTAGCGATTGTTTCGCCATTGTGAAGTCACTTCGGTTGCCCCTGAAACCAATTGGGCAAACTGTTTGGCGAAACCAGCTTGCTGCGTTCACCATGCTTGACCTGACACGCTGTATTATGGCACTGATGCACCCATCATGGTTGATACCCGCCCCGTATATTTGCGTCTGCGCGAACAGATCGCCGCCGCCATCATTGATGGCCGCTATGCAGAAGGTGCCATGTTGCCTTCAGTGCGCGCTTTTGCGGCAGAGCAGGGTGCCAACCCGCTCACTGTGGCCAAGGCCTATCAGCAGTTTCAGACTGACGGCTTGATCCGGGTGCAGCGCGGCGTGGGCATGTTTGTCCGCGAAGGCGCTGCTACCAAACTGAAGGCAAGCGAGCGAGAGGCCTTTCTCAGCGAGGAATGGCCTGCCATACGCAAGCGGATGGAGCGCCTTGGCCTTGATCTCGCGCAGTTGATCGAGCGCGCCTGATCGGCGCGGAACACGCCCGCACGGGCATTCTGCACAGTAATTTATTGATATATGTGCATGTCCATTGCGCAACACGCCTGTTTCTGGCAATCTCCTTAGTGTTCCGGGTGATAGTGCCCGGTGATTGAGGTATGCGGGTCGCGCCCATAACCCGATCGGGGAGTGATATGATCAGGTCAGAACTTCTCCAGGCTCTGTCGGAAGACAATCCTGAATTGCGTCCCGAAGAGGTCGAGCAGGTTGTCGACATCTTCTTTGACGAGATTGCCACTAGGCTCGCCGACGGCGGCCGCGTGGAATTGCGCGGTTTCGGCACATTTTCCACCCGCCAGCGGGAGGCCCGCACCGGCCGCAATCCGCGCACGGGTGAATCTGTCGATGTGGCAGCCAAGCGCGTGCCCTATTTCAAGCCCGGTAAGGAAATGCGCGAGAGTCTCAACGCGGACTGATCGCACCGTGCTTTACCAGCAATTGCATCCCACCATTGGCAAATGCCTGTCACTGCCGCTAGGCGCGTGAGCTGATGCGGGCGTGGCGGAATGGTAGACGCCGGGGACTTAAAATCCCCTGATCCTATAGATCGTGTGGGTTCGAGTCCCACCGCCCGCACCAGTTTCGACTAGAGCAGACGGTCCGGGGGACCGTTTGCCGTCGAAACTCCCAAGCGAAGCGCCGGGGACTAGAGCAGACGGTCCGGGGGACCGTTTGCCGTCAAAACTCCCGAGCGCAAGCGAAGGGCGGCGAGAGAAAGCCGTCCGGGGGATTGCTTCGGCCAGAAACTCGTAAGCGGAACGGTCGACGCTGCAAAAGTAAACGCACAAGTCATTCTTTACTGTGGCTTTTCCTGATACCAATTCCGCAAAATACTCATTCCATTCTGGCTATTCCTGCAGCTGACACGCCATTGGACCCGGCCTCGCATGGCCGTGTGCAGCGAGACACGGGGATAACCATGGGCAACCTTCTGCAGAGCGGGGATTTCGACACGCTGCGCACGTCTTCGGATGTCAGCGCCGCCGAACTGCGCAATGCACCGCGTTTCACCATACTTATCCGCGCAGCCAAGCTGATTGCGGGGCATGGCGAATTTCTGTGTGTAATCCGTGATGCGTCCGACACCGGCTTTTCCGCGCGCATCTTCCACCCCCTGCCCAAACAGGCCGACATGATTGTCGAGCTGCAAAATGGCGAACGCTATGCGGCGGAAATGGTGTGGCAGAATGAAGACCGTGCGGGATTTCGCTTCGCGAGGTCTATTGATGTCAAGACCATCATTGAATCCTCCGGTCGCTTTGCCAAACGCCCGGTACGGCTCAATGTATCGTTCCCTGCCCAGATCGAGGCGAACGGGCGCGCGGAACAGGTGACTATTCTGAACATTTCTCAGCAAGGCGCGCAGGTCACCGGCGCCACCAGCTATGCGATTGATGAGCAGGTCAAACTGTGCGCTGCGGGCATGCGCGATACCCAGGCGAAAGTCCGCTGGCGTCGCGGCGGTGCGTGCGGTCTGGTGTTCGAGGAGACTTTCCAGTTCGGCGAGCTGGCGCGCATCGTCCGTAGCTTTCAGGCGGAATGCTAAGCGATAGGCCGCAGCCCCCGGAAACGACCTGTTAACTACCCTCTAACCATTTTCCTTCACTCCCGGATCAGACCAATAACCGGGGGTTTTCATGCACGACAAAGGTAACGACAGCGCAGGCGAAATTGCTGTCGATGTGGCAATCATCGGAGCGGGCCCAGCGGGCCTGACCGCAGGCTATTTGCTCACCAAGGCCGGCAAGAGCGTCGCGATCATCGAGAAGGACGCCACATATGTCGGCGGCATCAGCCGCACGGTCGAGCATAGCGGCTATCGCTTCGACATTGGCGGCCATCGTTTTTTCTCGAAAAGCCAGCAGGTGGTCGATCTGTGGGATGAAATTCTGCCCGATGATTTCATCCAGCGCCCGCGCATGAGCCGCATCTACTACGAGGGTAAATTCTACTCCTACCCGCTCCGCGCATTTGAAGCGCTCGGCAATCTCGGCCTGTGGCGCAGCACCATGTGTATGCTCAGCTATGCCAAGGCCAAGGCCTTTCCCAATCGCGACATCCGCAGCTTCGAAGACTGGACCACCAACCAGTTCGGCAAGAAGCTCTATTCGATCTTCTTCAAGACCTACACCGAGAAGGTGTGGGGGATGCCGTGCGATGAAATGAGCGCGGATTGGGCNGCGCAGCGCATCAAGGGNCTGTCGCTGTGGAGCGCGGTGATCGACGGGCTGAAACGCTCGCTCGGCCTCAACAAATTGAACGANGGCAGCGGCAAGCAGGCCAAGACCTTGCTCGAAACCTTTCGCTACCCGCGCCTTGGCCCGGGTATGATGTGGGAAGCTGCGCGGGACAAGATCGTCGCGACTGGCAAGGGGCAGGTCATCATGGGCCATGAGCTAAAACAGCTCGCGGCTGACGGTGAAAATGGCTGGCGTATGACCGCCGCCGGTCCCGATGGCGATGTGGTGGTGAGAGCCGATCACGCGATCAGCTCTGCCCCGATGCGCCAGCTCGGCGCGCGGCTGTATCCGCTGCCCGAAACGACGCTGGAAGCCAGCAACCTCAAATATCGCGACTTCCTCACCGTGGCGCTGATGATCAAATCCGAAGATCTGTTCCCCGACAATTGGATCTATATCCACGATGAAAAGGTGCAGGTTGGCCGGGTGCAGAACTTCCGCAGCTGGTCGCCCGAAATGGTGCCGGACGAGGATGTTGCCTGCGTGGGCCTCGAATATTTCTGCTTCGAAGGGGACGGTTTGTGGTCGATGGACGATGATGCCCTTGTCGAACTCGCCAAGAAAGAAATGAACATCCTCGGCCTTGTNTCTCCAGATAAGGTCATCGGCGGCGCGGTTGTGCGGCAGGAAAAGGCCTATCCNGTTTATGACGAAGATTACGCCGCCAATGTCGAAGCCATGCGCGCCGAGCTGGAAGCCAAGCATCCCAGCCTGCATCTTGTCGGGCGCAACGGAATGCACCGCTACAACAATCAGGATCACGCCATGATGACCGCCATGCTGACGGTGGAGAATATCATCGCGGGGACACGTGTCTATGACACCTGGTGCGTTAACGAAGATGCCGAATATCACGAAGCGGGTGACGAAGGAGCGGACAAGGCGCTTCCGGCTCGCGAGGTTACTGCCGATCAGGCCGCTGCCCTCAATTCGGTGCGCGATGTGCCGCGCCGCGTGGAAGACGATCAGAAGGCTGCCTGAGCATGACAGCGACCCTGCTACGGTTCGTTGACCGGCGGATCACCCGCTATTTGCTTGCCAGCGTTGGCGCGCTGGCAGTGGATGTCGGCATTTTTCTCGCGCTGCTGTCGTTCGGCGTGTGGGCGGCGGGTGCTTCGGCGATTGGTTACACTCTAGGCATCGTGGCGCATTGGCTGATGAGCAGCCGAGCAGTCTTCATCGGCAATGTCGCGGAACGCGGCGCGGGTCGCACGCGCCAGAAGGCGCTCTTCGTTGTCTCTGCGCTGGTGGGCCTTGGGCTCACCACAGGGATCGTCTGGGCTGGCGATGTTTCGGGCTTCGACCCACGCATTGCGAAGCTTGTTGCGATTGCAGTGAGCTTTACCGCAACTTGGCTACTGCGCAGCCGCGTCGTTTTCCGCTAGAGACCTCGCCCGATGGCAAGGTCTGGAAAAAATCAGAGCGATTTCCGGCGTTCGGCATGGGCAGTGCTGCTTGTATGGGCGCTGTATAGCGCGCTGCGCTTATTGCTGTTCGCGCTGACCGATTTCGATACACCGGACCCCGATGACTGGACGCGCCTGTTGCAAGTGCGCGCCATGCTCGATGGGCAAAGCTGGTGGAATGTTACCCAATACCGGATGAACCCGCCTGACGGCTTTTCCCTGCATTGGTCGCGGCTGGTCGATTTGCCACTGGCTTTGGCGATCCGCCTTTTCGGCGAGCATTGGGGCATGGCCATTGTGCCGCTGGCGTGGCTGCTGCCTGCATTGTTTGCATTACGCGCCATCATGCTGCGGTTGAATTTTTCGCACGGAGCACTGGGCATTGGTCTGGTGCTGTTCCCGCTNTTCCCGNTGCTGCCGGGCATTTTTGCACCCATGGCAATTGACCACCACACGCCGCAAGCCGTGCTGGGGTTGGCCACAGCCGCGNTGATNCTGAGCGAGCGGCGCTGGGGTGCAATTGGTGCGGGGTTATGCGCTGCTGCGTGGGTTGTCATTTCACTGGAAGCCCTGCCCTTCGTGGCAGTGATCGCGGCGCTGTATGGTCTGCGTTATCTCGGGGAGGAGCGGCATTTGCTGCCGTGGTTCCTGCTGTCGCTGACGCTTTGCGGGCTTGGCCTGTCGTTCGCCACGCGGCCCAATGCTGAATTGCTGGGGATTTGGTGCGATGTTCTGCGACCCGGACATATTGCTGCCTTTGCGATGGCCACGCTGATGGCGGGCATCGGTCCCTTTCTGCCGTTTCAGCATACGGCGGCAGGCCGCCTCGGATCGCTGGTGCTGATTCCACTGGCGAGCTTGCCGGTCGCTCTCGTCCTGCTCGGCCCATGCGCCACCAATCCGATGGCCGCGCTCGATCCGGTGCTGGCGACGTGGTGGCACGGCTATATCGCGGAAGGCTTGCCGTTCTGGCACCAGCCTCTGTCAACCGCTGTCATGCTCATCTGGACGCTGGTGCCGATTGGCGCAGGCTATTGGCTGGCGCTGCGGGGCGGGGCCTTTGCCGAAGGTGCCGGCGTGCGGTGGCTGATGCTGCTGATACTGGCGCTGGCGGCGTGGACCTATTCATTGTTGTTGATGCGGGCGGCGGTGCTGGCGCAATTGCTCAGCGTGCCTTTTGCCGCCGTATTGCTGGCGCTCTTGCTGCCGCAGGCGCGCGCTATTGGCTCCATGCTCCCGCGCATGGCAGCGACGCTTGGCTGCTTCCTGCTGGCGACACCGATGTTCGTGACGGCGCTGGCAAAGCCGCTAGATCCCATGTTTCCCACCGCCACGATGGCACGCGGCACCGCAGCACCGATTGCAACCGAGCCGTGCGAACTGGCACGGCTTGAAAGACTTGCGCCGGGCCTGGTGTTCACGGCGATGGATGATGCGCCCGAATTGCTCGGCCTGACCCGCCACAGCGTCACCGCTGCCAGCTATCACCGCAACCAGCGCCCGATGGCCGACGTGATTGCAGCCTATACGGGCACGGTGGAAGAGGCGCGGGCGATCATCGCGAGCTATCAACCGGATTACGTTCTGGCGTGCCTCTCAGCGAGCGATTTCGCGCTCTACCGCACCGCTTCACCAGACAATTTTGCCAATGCGCTCGCGAGCGATGCTCCGCCTGATTGGCTGGTNCCGGTGGATGGCTTTGAAAGCGGCGCACTGCGCCTCTACCGGCCGCGTTGAGCTCTATCAGGCGGCGCGAAAATTCATCGCCACGCCGTTGATGCAGTGGCGCTTACCGGTCGGGCGCGGGCCGTCGTTAAAGACATGCCCCAAATGCCCGCCGCAATCAGCGCAATGCACTTCGCGGCGCGGATAGCCGAGATTGTAATCGGTCGAATAGGCCACCGCGCCTTCGTCAATCGCCTGCCAGAAACTGGGCCAGCCGGTGCCGCTGTCGAATTTATGCGCGCTGGAATAAAGGCGATTGTTGCAGCCCGCGCATACGAAAGTGCCGCGGCGGCTTTCATCGTCCAGCGGCGAGGAGAAGGGCCGTTCCGTGGCCGCTTCACGCAGCACGCGAAATTCCTGCGCGCTCAACCGGCGGCGCCATTCGGCTTCGGAATGGGAGACGCGGTAGCTTTGCTGCGCGCGTGCCTCGCTGCCGCCGCAGGAGGACAGGACGGGCAAGGATGCGCCAACGCCCAACCACACAAGAGCACAGCGGCGGTTGATCGGCGAATTTTTCATAGCAAATACTCTATGCAGCAGGGTTCGAACTGTTCCTGAACATCCCTGCTAGAGCCTTGAGAGGAGAGCTGCGCTTCGCCCCGCGCGGACCCGATTTCATCACCCGCTTGCGGAACATGCTTGCCCCCGCGCGAATGAAGATCGCGACCCACAGCGCCTGCCAGCCCAAAGCCAGCAGGTGCGGCCACAGCTCTTCCTCTGCCGCCGCCCGCGCCACCATGGCAAAGGGCGAACTCAGCGGGAATGCCATGGCTGTATATTCGATCACACCCCCGCGATCGGTTACAGCGAGGCTGGCAAAAAAGAACACCAGGATCTGGAACATGGTGGCAGGCATGGACAATGTCTGCACTTCGCGCACCGTGGCGGCGAGCGATCCGACGGCGAGGAAGATCGAGCCGAGCAGCAGATAGCCCATGCCGAAATAGAGCGCGAACAGCAGGAAGAACAGCGGCCAGCCGACGCCCGGATTGGCGAAATCGGACAAGGATTGTCCGCCAGCATAAAGGATCGCCGCGCCTGTGCTGCCCCACACGGCGATGCCGACAACCGAAACGCCGAGCATGGCGAACAGCTTGCCCATGAAGACCGCATCCATCGGGATTGCGGCGGCGAGGATTTCGATGATTTTGTTGCCCTTCTCCTCAACCAGATTGGACAGCACCATGCTGGCGAGCAGCATGATGAGCAGGAACAACAATACCTGCCCGCCCTGCGCGGTGCGCAGGCGGCCCGAATTTTCCGCCGCACCGCTGGTGCCAACGACTGCTGTGCCGACGCTTGGATAGCTGAGCGAAGTGGTGCTGCGAGCATGGCCAGCGATCAATCCCACCGTGCCTTGCCAGCGCTGCACCCGCCCCTGCGTTGCGGTGAGAACAGGCGCATCGAGACTTCCGGTGACGATAGCAGCCAAGCTGCCTTCGGCATTTTCCAGCACCGCGCGCGCATCATATTCCTCGCCCGTGTTGAGCCTTGCCAGCTCGACCATTGGCGGGATGCTGCCGG
>JGI24025J20009_10000758_pt1 | contig 25016 bp, 26 predicted proteins | sample Cruoilmetagenom3_FD_20009 | JGI IMG/M metagenome (IMG submission 20009) | reverse complement strand
TTTCGGTGCTCGACGATTTGATGCAAAAACTATTGGAGATTTAAGTGATTACTTCAGGCTACTCAAACCTTGGTTCGGCAATGCTACTTTCCTCTCAGAATACGAGCATGAAAGTAGCGTTAGAAAAAGCCGGCGATGAGCTTTCGACTGGACGTAAGCAGGATTTGATCAAAGCGACGTCCGGTGATTTGGGTAAGCTGTTTTCCATTGAGGCGACGATTGGCAAACTCGATACCGAAGCAAATGCAATTGGTCTGGCTTCCGGCAAAGCGACGGTTACACAACTGTCTCTAAGCGAAGTTCATGAAAGCCTTGTGGAGTTTGGCCCGCAATTGTTGGCCGCAGTCGAGCGAGGCGACGTGCAAACTTCGCGCCTGATCGCTAAAGATGCTCGACAGGGGATGGGAGCCGTCGTGTCAGCTATCAATGTGCGATACGGTCGGCACGGTGTATTTTCTGGTGCCGCAGTTGATCAACAGGCGATCTCCTCTGCTGATGATATCTTGGCAGATATTTCGACGATCGTTGCGAGTTCTACTGACTCAACGACGGCGCTCGCCGTGATCGACATGTATTTTTTCAGTTCCGGCGGAGGATTTGAGACTAATATTTTCCAAGGTGTTGCTCAAAACGCTCCACCCTTCCGGTCGGAGGATGGTACAACTATCGAGTATGCACAGCGCGCCGATTCTCATGGAGTTAGAAGTGCGTTGCGGTCCCTTGCCATCGCTGCAGTTGCGGCTGACGCGTCCAATTTTCTGGGCACATCACATCAGACGGACTTGTTGCGAGAAGCTGGTCATGCGGCTATTGATGCAACGGGATTGGTCATCGAAATGCAGGAAACATTAGGTTTTTTCGAGGGTAGATTCGAGCAGGCTCGGGTAAAAAACCAGACAATGACGGGTTTCTTCGAGCTGGAAAGATCCTCAATTCTTGCAGCCGATCCTTACGAGAGTGCGACAAGGTTTCAGGCTTTGGAGGGGCAATTGCAAACTATTTATACCCTTACTGCCAGATTGTCCGGATTATCACTGACAAATTTTTTGAGGTAATCCCGTGAAGTCATTGACCAAACTCCAAATCCTCATTTTCCTGATAGTAGCGACGCTCGCTCCAGCGCTAGCGATAGCTTCTGAAGTAAAAATCAAAGATTTGGTGGAATATGACGGTGTACGCGGCAATGATCTTGTGGGTTACGGGTTGGTCGTAGGGCTTAACGGAACCGGCGACGGGTTGAGAAATTCGCCTTTCACAGAAGAAGCGATGGCGAACTTGTTGGAGCGTTTGGGGATCAACGTTGCGGGGGAACAATTTCGATCCAAGAATGTCGCTGCGGTGCTCGTAACCGCAAAACTACCACCCTTTGCCAGGGCCGGTGGACAAATTGATGTGACGGTGTCGGCGATTGGGGATTCCAAAAGCTTGCGCGGCGGAACCCTAATTATGACCCCTCTTAGTGCAGCTAACGGGAATATCTATGCGGTTGCGCAGGGTTCAATTATTGCGGGCGGCATTTCAGTTTCTGGAGAAGCAGCCGAGACGGTTAAAGGTGTGCCGACAGCGGGAGTGATCCCGTCAGGTGCCCGCGTGGAGCGCGAAGTGGAGTTCGTTTTGTCGGAAATGACTGAATTGCGGATTGCATTGAGAAATCCAGATTTCACAACCGCAGTTCGAATAGAGCAGGCAATTAATAGACGTTTTGACAAATCAATCGCGACCATGCTTGATTCAGGAACCGTCCGACTGGACGTTCGGAAGTCCGGCGCAGCTAGTCCTGCACATTTGATAGGAATGCTGGAAAACATTGAAGTGGTGACCGCTCAAAAGGCCAGAGTCGTTGTTGATCAACGGTCGGGGACGATAGTGCTAGGAGACGATGTACGCATTTCACGGGTTGCTGTGTCGCAAGGAAATCTAACACTAAGGGTGCAGGAGACACCCTTGGTGGTTCAACCGAATCCGTTCTCTGGAGCAGGGGAAACAATTGTTGTTCCACGCACGGATGTCGCGATTGAAGAAGAGCCTGGAACCGGGTTGGCACTCGTTGAAGATACAGTTGCGTTGCCCCAACTCATCGAAGGGCTAAATGCGTTGGGAGTGTCGCCACAAGATATGATCGACATATTAAAGGCAATCAAAGCGGCAGGTGCGCTACATGCTGAATTTATTGTCCAATAGGTAGAACAAGTACTTCTATCAGGAGCTGTTAACGTTCAAACTGAATATTGTGGCCGAGTGGCCTTCTTACAGTAGATTTCGATGCTTCAATGTCTGACCTTTTCCACACAACCTCGACAATCGCACCAGTGGGCCTAGCGAACTCGGGAGCACCGAGAGGTGGTTTCGCCCGCTTCCCCGGTATTTCCGAGCCGTTCGCGAAAGTTAGTCTTGCGCCTGATCGCTCCAAAAGGGTTTTGGCGATGAAAAGCCCCAGCCCCATACCTTCATAGCCGGGGCGACCAGATTCGGATTTGAGGCTGGTTGGCCGTTTTCGAACAAAGGGGTCGCCTATTTTTCCGATAAGTTCTGGCGGATACCCTAGCCCGTCGTCACCGACATGTATTCTGAGCTCGCGGTCGTCCCAGTCTATGTCTATCCAAACTCGGGCAGCGGCGAAATCGACGGCGTTTTGCACGAGGTTCCGAAGGCCGTGAATAATTTCTGCCTGTCTCGGGATTTCTGGCTGATCGGGTACGGTTTCAGTTTGCGGGGCACCTTCAATACGGATCATGACCATTTTACCCCGATCCAAGTGCGGTGCAGCGGCCTCTTCAACAACTGCGGAAATCGGAGCATGCTGCAAGTGGGTGTCGTCCTTGCCGGTTTGACCCATGTCCCTTAGAATTTCATGACATCGGTCTGCTTGACTTCCGATCAATTGGGCGTCGTCCAACAAATGAGGTTGATCCTGAAGCTCGTCTGCCAGTTCGGCCGCGACGAGTTTTATTGTNGCTAATGGTGTTCCAAGTTCGTGAGCCGCGGCTGCGACGACGCCACCCAACGCTGTCAACCGCTGCTCCCGACCCAGCGCTAGTTGAGTTGCTGTTAACGCTTCGGACATAGAAAACGTTTCGACGGTGACGCGATGCGTGTAAACGGAAAGGAAAATTCCGGATATTACCAGTGCAGCCCAGGTTCCGTACATTAAAAGGGCGGGCGGCTGGATCAGATCGCCGGAAGTTGTGGTGAGCGGGATATGTAGTGGAACCAACAACGAAATCAGCGATACAAAGACTAGACCGATAATAACGGTTGCCCGCGTTGTCAGGGCAGTCGCCGATATTGTGATTGGTGCAAGTAGTAACACCGAGAACGGGTTTGACAGTCCGCCAGTTAACGCCAGCAGGGCGGCGAGTTGCAACAGATCGAAAATCAGGGTTAAAATGGCGTTCTTTTCGGACAATCGATTGTTTTCCGGAAAAACGATTGTGGTAACGATGTTTACTGCGGCAGAAATACCCATGACGGTTACACAAAGATCTAGGCGAAGGTCGATTTCGAATAATCGGCTGGCGATGGCAATTGCCGCAACCTGCCCGCCGATCGCTAGCCAACGAAGCCAGATCAGAGTGCGTAAGCGTAACCATTTGCTTCTGGCAGAGCTGTTAAACAGGTCTAGAGGCGTATCTATCATAGGGTATAGTTAACAGGACATAGGTGTTGGTCCAACAGAAAACAGGTTGCGGCTTTATGGCGTGTTGAATATCCACGACACGATCCCGACCTAATGGGCGAATAAGAAAACAAAAGGAATATTCGAATGTCACGCATTATCGCAATTTTGGCCGGTCTGGTTGTTTTAACGGGATTGGGAACAGCCCTATTTTTTGCTTTTCGACCAGCGCCGGGAGACCAGTTTGCAGATTGTCGGACCACCGCAGTAGCTGGCGGAAGCGCAGCGATTGGCGGGCCTTTCGAATTGACGGATCACACCGGTATGCGGGTTACGGATGTTGATGTGATCGATGGACCAACGCTTATGTACTTCGGTTATACGTTCTGCCCCGACGTTTGCCCGTTAGATACGTACCGCAATGCCGAAGCCGTTGCCTTGATGGACGAGCGCGGTATCGATGTTAAGCCGGTGATGGTCACGATTGACCCAAGCCGCGATACTCCGGAATCGATGGCAGCATTTGTCGGGTATTTGCATGAGGATATGGTTGGCTTGACTGGTTCCTCAGAAGAGATCGCCGCAGCTATCAAGGCCTACAGAGTCTATGCGGCAAAGAATGGCGAAGGCGAAAACTACCTGATGGACCATTCGACCTCGACTTACCTGATGGCGCCAGAGTACGGTTTTTTAGAGTTTTTTGGTCGTGACGTAACCCCCGAAGAGATGGCCGATCAGGTTGCGTGTTTTGTCGATAAGCTGTAAAAGCTGGACTTAACGTCGCAGTTCCATTAAACATATAAAAAATGGAATATAATAAGGGGAATGTCATGGCGGAAAATGCGCTGCAAGAAATCGGTGACGATAATTCACTGCTACTGCTCGATGACGACGAACCATTTTTGCGTCGCCTCGCACGAGCCATGGAAAAACGTGGGTTCGAAGTTGTGGCTGCGCAGAGCATTGCCGAAGGCAAAGGGGCGGTAACCAACAAACCGCCGGCTTATGCGGTTGTCGACCTACGGCTTGAAGATGGTAATGGTCTTGATGTGGTCGAGATGCTTCGCGAAAAACGTTCAGACGCGCGCATTGTGGTGTTAACCGGATATGGTGCGATTGCGACGGCGGTTGCTGCCGTGAAAATCGGTGCGACGGACTATTTGTCGAAACCTGCGGATGCAAACGATATTACGAACGCCTTGCTCGCACGCCCTGAAAACAAGCCTCCGCCCCCTGAAAACCCGATGTCTGCTGATCGCGTTCGCTGGGAACATATCCAGCGCGTGTTCGAGCTTTGCGATCGCAATGTTTCCGAAACCGCGCGGCGTTTGAATATGCATCGCCGGACGTTGCAACGCATTTTGGCCAAGCGGAGCCCGCGGTAAAACTATGGCGGCACCTAAAACGCAGGCGAATGACGCAAGCGTTGAGGGTTTTCTTGCCGGGGTCGACAATGAACGACGTCGGGAAGAGACGCGGGTTATCGTGAAACTGATGGAACGCGTAACAGGTCACCCCGCGAAAATGTGGGGCACTTCGATTATCGGTTGCGATACCTATCATTACAAATACGCCAGTGGTCGCGAGGGTGACTGGATGATTTCGGGTGTTTCGCCGCGAAAAGCGGCGTTAACTATTTATGTAATGGCAGGGTTTAGTCGCTATCCCGACCTAATGGAAAAGCTGGGAAAATACAAAACCGGTTCGTCCTGCTTGTATGTTAACAAGCTTGACGATGTGAATATGGGAGTGCTCGAGGCGCTGATCACACGCTTGGTCACGGATATGCGGGAAATGTATCCGCCAGCTTAGAAGGTGTAGGATACGCCGACGTTAATTGCATTTGTAATGATATCGGTCTGGAGGAAGTTGTTGTCCCCTGGACCGTCGAGATCAACATCAAGCATTACATAATTGATTTTGTATTCCGTGAATACCGCCCAGTTTTCCGAGATGCTGTATTCAACGCCAGTATGAAATTGTGCAGCTGGTCCGCCAATTTGTGTTTCGTAAGTTTTTACGGCCGCGTCATTTACCTGAACTTCGACGTGGGGAAATGTAAACCCGAGGCCGGCGCCGACGTAAGGCGTCCATTTACTCGCATTCGGGAATCGGCGCACGGCGTTAGCAGTTAAGACGTTGATGCCATCGGTGAACTCGAGCACTTCAAAGCCGGTATCGGCCCGCGTTTCGTCATCCGAGTAAACTTTGGAATGAACGTAATCTAGCGAAAGACCCCAGTCGCTTGCACTCCAGAACGTATAGCGAAATCCATAATATGGCGGCATTTCAAAGGGCTTAGTATCCCATCCGGCAGTAAAGTCGAACGGATTGTTGTCATATTCGCCCGTAATAACGCTGTGCGGCGAAGACTGGTATCCGCCATAAACGGATAGCTGGGACTCGGCGGCAACGGCCGTTGAAGATAGCGCAACGGCGAAGAAAGAAAGAGCAAGGGATTTGTTCATTTGGGGTGATTCCATATGCAGACAATTTGTCAGTAAGTTACGTCGTGGAACCGCCTAGAGCAATTACCCAATTTGTCACAATGATAGTTAGACATTCAAATACTACCGGAGCTGTCTAATTGCCTCTGCCATAGCAATTCCCGCTGACATTGCTACATTCAATGAACGCCCGCCGCCAGGCATCGGGATAATTATTGCGGCGTCGGCGCGTTCGTGAACTTCTGCCGGAACACCAGCACTTTCGCGCCCCATTAAAACTGTATCGCCGTCTTGAAACTTGAAATCCCAAAGCGGTGTGGCACCTTCGGTCGTCATTAAAATGATCCGACCAGCCGGTTTGCTTTGCAAATAGGTTTCCCACGAGTCGTGGCGTGAAATATCGGCAATATCCGCGTAATCCATTGCACTTCGCTTTAATGCCTTGACGGAAAAAGGAAAGCCGCACGGCTCGATAACGTCAATCGGCACGGCGAAACATGCACTTAAACGAATCATCCCACCCAAATTTAGAGCGATATCTGGCTGATAACTGGCTAATCTTATGTTCATACCTTGAAAAAACACCTTTCTATAACCACTGCGGCGCAAAGTCCGCTGGACCGGAGGGGTTTGCAAGTGTATTCCCTCCACAATGGGCCTTCCTTTCGGAGGGCGTTAATGAATTTCTTGCCCCAATTCCGGGGCTGTTACTAGAGGAGAGTATCTTTTGTCTCATGCAGAAGACACAGGCTCGCGCCGCGACTTTCTTTACGTTGCGACCGCATCGGCTGGCGCAGTAGCCACAGGCGCTGCGGTATGGCCGTTGGTCAACCAGATGAATCCGAGCGCCGATGTTCAGGCTCTCGCCTCGATTGAGGTCGATGTTGCCGACATGGAAGTTGGCACACAGTTGACCGTCAAATGGCGTGGAAAACCTGTTTTTGTACGCCGTCGTACTGCTGAAGAAATTGAAGCAGGCCGTGCAGAAGACGTGTCCTTGCTTCCGGACGGCGCTGCGCGAAACGTTAACGTTGACGCAGAAGCTGACGCGAGCGATGAAAACCGTACGCTGGACGAAGCGGGCGAATGGCTGGTGATGATGGGCGTTTGTACCCACCTCGGTTGCGTTCCGCTCGGTGATGGCGCTGGCGACTTTGGCGGCTGGTTCTGCCCATGCCACGGTTCGCACTATGACACCGCAGGCCGTATCCGTAAGGGTCCTGCTCCTGAAAATCTTCCGGTTCCAGTCGCGAGTTTCATCTCCGGCACCGTGATCAAACTAGGCTGAGGGAGAAAACAATGAGTGGTATCCCACACGACCATTACGAGCCAAAAACTGGTTTCGAAAAATGGCTACACGAGCGTCTGCCGATTGTAAGCCTTGCTTACGACACGCTGATGATCCCTACACCGAAAAACCTTAACTGGTGGTGGATCTGGGGCATTGTGCTGGTATTCTGCCTCGTTCTTCAGATTATTACGGGTATCGTTTTGGCGATGCACTACACTCCGCATGTTGATCTGGCGTTTGCGTCGGTTGAACACATTATGCGCGATGTTAACGGCGGTTGGGCACTTCGTTACGCCCACATGAATGGCGCTTCGCTGTTCTTTATGGCAGTATATATCCACCTCTTCCGTGGTCTTTACTACGGTTCTTACAAAGCCCCGCGTGAAATCACATGGATCATCGGTATGTTGATCTATCTTGCGATGATGGCGACTGGTTTTCTTGGTTACGTTCTTCCATGGGGTCAGATGTCCTTCTGGGGCGCGACCGTTATCACAGGCCTGTTTGGTGCGATCCCGTTCATCGGAGAGCCTATCCAGACTTGGTTGCTGGGCGGACCTGCTGTGGACAACGCCACACTGAACCGTTTCTTCTCGCTTCACTATCTTCTACCGTTCGTGATCGTCGGTCTGGTTGCCGTTCACATGTGGGCTTTCCACACAACGGGCAACAACAACCCTACAGGTGTTGAAGTTCGTCGCGGTTCGAAAGATGAAGTCAAGAAAGACACGCTTCCGTTCTGGCCTTACTTCGTGATCAAAGACCTGTTCGCACTGGTTGTTGTTCTCGCGATTTTCGTGGCCGTTATCTGGACTATGCCGAACTACTTCGGTCACCCGGACAACTACACAATCGCTAACCCGCTGGTAACACCTGCGCATATTGTTCCTGAATGGTACTACCTGCCGTTCTACGCAATCCTGCGTGCGTTCACTTCGGACGTTTGGGCTGTTCAGTTCGCTAGCTGGATTACCGGTGGCATTATCGATGCCAAGTTCTTTGGTGTTCTTGCGATGTTCGGTTCGATCCTGATCATGGCACTTGCACCTTGGCTGGACACAAGCAAGACGCGTTCGGGTTCTTACCGTCCGCAGTTCAAGTTTTGGTTCTGGCTCTTGGTAATCGACTTCATGGTTCTTATGTGGGCGGGCGCAATGCCAGCCGAGCCACCATATTCGACAATCTCGTTGATTGGTGCGACTTACTGGTTTGCTTACTTCCTCGTCATCTTGCCAGTTCTTGGCCTGATCGAGAAACCAAAGTCACCGCCTGCGACTATCGAAGAAGATTTCGATGCCCACTACAAGCCGACTTCGGCTGAGTAAGAGACGAAAAGGAAACATAAAGATGTTTAAGAAAACAATCCTTTCCGCGCTCTTAGCGGCTGGCCTTTCCACCGGAGCCTATGCTGCCGGTGGCGAAAGCCACATCGAAGACTTCAGCTTCAGCTTCGAGGGACCATTCGGAACCTTTGATCAGCATCAGCTTCAACGTGGCCTTCAGGTCTACACCGAAGTTTGTGCGGCTTGTCACGGTCTTGAGTTGGTTGCTTTCCGTAACCTCGGTGACGAGGGCGGTCCGACGCTTGAAGTAGATCAAGTCAAAGCCTATGCGGCACTTTACGAAGTGTACGACGCAGAGCTGGACGAAGATCGCGCTGCCAAGCCCGCGGACAAGTTTCCGGGCTCCAGCTATGACGGTGCACCAGATCTCAGCTTGATGGCGAAAGCCCGCGCTGGTTTCCACGGACCTGTCGGTCTGGGGATCAATCAGGTCATTCAGGGTATGGGTGGTCCAGAGTATATCGCTTCGATCTTGACCGGCTACACCGGCCACGAGAAAGAAGAAGCTGGCACAACGTTCTACGAAAACACGGCCTTTCCGGGCGGCTGGATTGCTATGGCACCTCCATTGGAAGACGAGTTGGTAGAATACCAAGACGGCCACGACTCGGACGTCCATCACATGGCGCAAGACGTTTCTGCGTTCCTGATGTGGACAGCCGAGCCGAAGATGATGGCACGCAAAGAAACTGGTTTCCTTGCATTTGTCTTCATGGTCTTCCTTGCATCGCTTCTTTATCTTACGAACAAGAAGCTTTGGGCGCCACACAAGCACAAAGACTGATTGTTTCAGTATATAGATTTGAGAAGGGCGGGAGATATTCCCGCCCTTTTTATTTGCCCAAATAGCTCGCCAGCGTAACAGGTGGGTTTTCCAGCAAAGCCTCTGTCGGAACGGGCGGCGTAGCGACTCCGTCAGAAACCACTACGGTATTCTCGGCGACCCGCATCGCATCGTCAGGGTTATGCGTAACCAACAACACCGTCGCGTTCTGCGCCTGCTGAATTTGTGCGACCAAATCCAACATCTCATGCCGCAAGGCAGGCCCGAGCGCCGCGAAGGGTTCGTCCAGCATTAACACAGGACGATCCCGCAATAACGCGCGTGCCAAAGCAACACGTTGACGCTGGCCACCAGATAACTCCGAGGGCAGGCGTTTGCTTTTTCCACCAAGGCCGACCTTGATCAACGCATCCTCGACAAACTCGGCTTCGGCTTTTGAAAGCTTCAGATTGGTTCGCACACCCAGCGCGGTATTTTGAAACACCGTTAGATGCGGGAACAGATTATTTTCCTGAAACAAAAGCGTCACGGGGCGTTCGGCGGGGGCTGCATTTGTCAGGTTTCGCTCGCCAAAGAGTATTTTGCCTGACTCAAGGCTAATAAATCCTGCAATCGCTAGCAGTAAGGTCGATTTCCCCCCACCGGACGGACCGATAATTGCGGTTGTCCCTTTTTGGAGGATTAAGTTAGCCCGCAGCGAAAAGTCGTCTTGCCGGATCAGGATGTTCTCAAGATTTATGTCCAAGGCGACCTCCACGATCAAAAACCCAGAATAGGAATAGGGTCAATACAACCAAAATCAAGGCTACACTGGCGGCGTCGTCCATCCGGTAAGCCCCCATTAGCCTATACATAAGCAAGGGCAGCGTTTCGACATCTGGTGGCGCGAACAGCGTGATAATACCCAAATCTCCCATAGATAATGCAGCGGCCAATCCCGTTGAAAACCCAAGTGGTCGGCGAATGTTTGGCCAGACCGAGATACGAAAACGGCTCCAACCTGCCATCCCGAGGCTGTCCCCCAAACGGCCGTAAGATTTGCGGTTTTGCGTGAGCGCGGGCAAAATGGCGCGGAGCGAGAACGGCAAACTGATCGCCGCATTCACCAGCGCCGTAATCGGCAGTGCGAGCGCGAAGGGATCGGCGACGGGACGAACAATTATAAACAACCCCGTTCCCAAAACGAAAGGCGAGACGGCCAATGTTAACAGCCCGACGCCCTCAACAACCTTTGCAAGACTGTTCTGGTTTGATCGCAAAGCATCAACTAATCCCGCCAACGTTAACGCCAATAAGACAGAGAGGAGAGCGGAAAACAGGGCAACAGTCAGGCTATTCACGGCGGCCGATAGAACCGAGGGCGGCAGGTTTGGCAATGACGGGAACCCACGCGCTACAATGGCAAGAAGGGGAGCGCCAAGGAATACGGCAACGCTAGTCAGAACAATACCATCTTGCCATTTAAGCAACGGCGCGGACACGTCCCAGCGTTCAACCACTGTTGCAAGCCCGTCTCCGAAGTTTGACTGAACAACGGAACGTAACGACAGGAACGCCACCAGCGCGCAAATCGTGAACTGTACCAACCCGAGTAGGGCCGCTTTACCGAGGTCAAAATCAAACCGCAGCGCCTGATAAATGGCCAGTTCGATCGTCGTGGCTTTTGGTCCACCACCCAACGCCAACGCGACGGCAAAACTTGTGACGCATAACAGAAAAACGAGTAAAAACGCGCCGGGCAATATGCTGCGCAACATCGGCCATTCGAGTTGCTTGAAAACATCTGTCGGACGCATTCCCAGTTGTGCTGCCAGACGAAAATGTTCCGTAGGAATGCGCCCCCAGCCCTGCAGGATCAGGCGGGTAACCAGTGGTAGATTAAAAAAAACATGTGCGAGCAGAACGCCTGCCAAACCATAAATACTTATACGATCAGCGCCAACGGACATCATCAATTTTGACACAAGTCCAGACCGCCCCCAAATCGCGAGCAACCCCAATACGGCGACGATCACCGGCAATATGAATGGCGCACCTAGCAGGGTAACCAGTGCACCACGTCCAAAAAACTTGCGTCTGGCAAGTGCGCGCGCCACCGGTATCGCCAGAACCACACTAAGGATAGCGGATAGGGCGGCCTGTAGAATTGTAAACCTCACCGCGGCCCAATCCGCACCAGTCAGTCCGGTCGCTGTATCTGCCTTGAACCCAAGTGCCACCAGAGGTCCGAGTGCCAACAACGCCACAAAAAGCAGCGCCGCCAGCCCCGAAACCTGGGTAAATCGATCTATTTGCTTAGCGCGGTTAGCCATTCGGCCAAGGCCTCCGTTCGGATCGGCTCAACATCTTCAGGCGGGATTAGCAGAGCGATTTCGGGCACGGTTGTTTCCGAGAAGCCTTCCGGCAGGTCGCCAGCCGTTTCAAAAGCAGGATACATCCAGTTAGTTGTCGGAATTACCGATTGAAAAGCGGCCGACGCCATGAAGGCCAGAAACGCGTCAGCAAGTGCGTCTTGGTCTGTTCCTGCCAGCTTCGCTGCAACCTCGATTTGCATATAGTGCCCTTCACCAAAAATCGCGGCGGCTTTTGTGTCGTCTTCTTCGGCAATCCGGTGGTAGGCGGGCGATGTGGTATAACTCAGCACCATATCGGCCTCGCCTTCAAGGAACATTCCATACGCTTCGGACCAGCCTTTGGTTACTGTCACGATGCGGGGCGAAAGGGTTTCCCACGCCTCACCAGCGGCCTCGCCGTAAACTTCTTTCATCCACAGCAATAAGCCCAGACCCGGGGTTGAACTACGTGGGTCTTGAATAATTATGGTCGCGTCGCCTTCCAGCAACTCGGCAAAGCTGTCAGGCGCATTCGACAGTTTGGTTTTGTCGTAGACGAATGCGAAATACCCCCAATCGAAAGGCAGGAACGTGTCATCGGCCCATTCTATTGGCAGTGTTAATCCGTCCGGTATTCCGTTGTGCGGCGCGAATAGGCCGGTGGCCTTCGCGCTTTCGGTCAGACTGGTATCCAGCCCTAACACGACATCCGCGTTGGTCCGTGCGCCCTCTAGCTTCAATCGCGCCAAAAGAGCCGCGCCATCGCCAGCGCCGACAAACTCCAGATTACATTCGCAAGATTCTTCAAAAGTCGCCTCGATCGAAGGGCCGGGGCCCCAGTCGGACACAAAGCTGTCGTAAGTATAGACCGTTAAGGTCGGTGTTTCAGCCCAAGTAGCACCACCTATGGTGACTAGGGCCGCAGCGAGAAGGGATCGTTTCATATGGTCCTCCATTTACTGCGACGCATGAGACAGGAGGAACGGAAAATCCGTCGCACCTTCCCTACGCCGGCATGATCCGGTTCAGGTTCAACGGGTCCGCACTATCGCGTCTCAGCCATTTTTGGCCCCCCGAGGCAGTGCCGACACTAGTCAGATTAGCCGGAAATGCAAGAGGTGCGCTGAAAAGGGGCTTTTTACGGGGCGGGGCATGCGGTATTGAACCAGACAAAGGAGTTTCGTCATGTCCATGAATTCGTTCGGCCATCTGTTTCGTGTAACCACTTGGGGCGAAAGCCACGGGCCAGCGTTAGGTGCGACCGTTGATGGCTGCCCTCCGAATGTGCCGCTGACGACCGAGATGTTGCAAGTGTGGCTTGATAAACGCAAGCCGGGGCAGAACAGATTCACGACGCAGCGGCAAGAGGCCGATCAGGTCGAAATCCTGTCTGGCGTGTTTGAAGGTAAAACCACTGGCACACCCATTCAGTTGATGATCCGGAATACCGACCAGCGCTCGAAAGACTACGGCGACATCAGCCAAAAGTTCCGCCCTGGTCATGCCGATATTACCTACTACCAGAAATACGGAAACCGGGACTATCGCGGCGGCGGACGGTCGAGCGCGCGCGAAACGGCGGCTCGGGTCGCAGCGGGTGGAGTCGCCCGCGAGGCGTTAAAATCGTTACTGCCCGACCTGAAGATCACAGGTTATATGGTGCAGATGGGACCACACAAAGTTGATCGTACGAAGTTCGATATGGCAGAAATCGAAGCCAACCCCTTCTGGACCCCAGACGTCGATGCCGCAGTGAAATGGGATGAATATTTGTCAGCCTTGCGAAAGTCCGGCAGCTCGGTCGGTGCCGTGGTGGAGGTGGTTGCCTCAGGCCTGCCCGCAGGTCTCGGCGCGCCGATCTACGCAAAGCTAGACACGGATGTCGCCGCGGCAATGATGTCAATCAACGCGGTTAAAGCCGTTGAAATCGGTGCAGGCATGGAAGCCGCCACACTGACTGGCGAAGAAAATGCCGACGAAATCACGATGGGACCGAATGGACCCGAGTTTTCCAGTAATCACGCGGGTGGCATCCTTGGCGGAATTTCAACCGGTCAGGACGTCGTTTGCCGTTTTGCGGTTAAGCCGACTTCGTCAATTCTCACACCCCGCAATACAATCACGAAATCGGGTGAAAATACCGACATTATCACCAAAGGCCGCCATGATCCATGCGTTGGCATCCGTGCCGTTCCGGTCGGCGAGGCAATGATGGCCTGCGTGTTGCTCGATCATGTGTTGCTACATCGCGGTCAAATCGGCGAAAATCAGGGCATTATTGGCTAAAGGAGAAAGTTATGGAATGGTTTACAGACATATTGGTTAACATGTTCGTTGCTGCAGCAATACTGGTTGGAGCAGTTTGGTTATCAAGTTTTGTCGGAACCCGGTTGCGCGCCCTTGGCAAACAGTACGCGGATCTGGACGAGACATTGTTCGGGTTCTTGGCCAGCATCGCGCGATACACCATCCTGATATTCGCCGGAATTTTCGTGCTCGCCCGGTTCGGGGTTCAAACAACATCATTGGTTGCATTGATTGGTGCTGCCGGTCTAGCGATCGGCTTGGCCTTGCAAGGTACGCTTTCTAACCTTGCCGCTGGCGTCATGCTGCTGGGGTTTCGGCCCTTCAAGATTGACGATTACATTACGGCAGCCGGAGAATCAGGCACCGTGAAGTCCATCCGGTTATTCACAGTAGAGCTGGTAACGCCTGACAATGTACAGATAACGATCCCTAACGGGGACATCTGGGCTTCGGCAATTACGAACTATTCAGTTTACGACACCCGTCGCGCAGAATGGGTTTTTGGGGTTTCTTACGATTCTGATCTCAAGAAAGCCGAAACAATTTTGCGCAAACTGATCGATGCCGATGAACGCTCTCATACAGAGCCAGCACCTTTCGTTAAGGTTACCAACCTTGGCGACAGTTCAGTCGATTTCACCGTGCGCGTTTGGTGCGACCGTAGTGACCATTGGGATTTCAAGTGTGATATGACGCGCGCTGTTAAGGATGCGTTCGACAAGGGTGGGATCGATATCCCGTATCCGACCATTACCCAAATACAGGTGTCTGACTAGGCCAAACCCGCACGTCGCTGCAGATCCTCGTCACCCATGAATAACTCTTGACCAAGAAACTCATCAGCGTCAGCAGTGCACATCCACACGATTGCTTGCGCTGGCCACTCCGGTTTGTAGTGATCGGATACTTCGAGCTTGCTCACAGGATTTACCCCTGACGACTTGATCGCCACCTGCATATCCGTCGCCACGGTTCCCGGCCGGAAGCCAATAAAACGGATGCCGCCTTCGCCATGCTCCAAATGTGCGTTTCGCAGTAGCATTGCACTCGCCGCTTTCGCCGCGCAATAGTGGCTCCATCCCTCCATCGGACCATGGGCTGCACCGGAGCTGATGTTGATAAAAGTGCCGTCACCTTGCGCTTTCATAGCCGGTATCGCTGCGCGAAGACTGTTATACGCACCAAATAGATTGATTTCGACAGAGCGCGCCCAAGCCGTAGGGTCTGAATCTTCAAGTCGATTGATCGGGTCTATAACGCCAGCGTTAGCGATGAAGATATCGAGCTTGCCGAAAGTCTCGATGCAGGTATCCACGGCGCGCTGAACGTCGTTGAACGCAGAAACATCGCATTCTACCGCAACTGCATGACCACCAGCACCGCGTATTTCTTCTGCAAGTGCTTCGATCTGGCCGACACTTCTGGCCGCCAATACTACCGACGCACCGGCCTTAGCCATGGCGACGGCCGCAGCAGCCCCGATACCGCGGCTGGCGCCTGTGATGGCGGCGGTTTTTCCTGTTAAGTCGTGCATCCGGATTCTCCTTAGATTTCCGCTATCCTGAACCGAACTGCCGGCGTGTTCAACCTACTAGCCCCCATAACTTCGCACTAGCGCCCCGGCGAGTAAGGTCCAGCCGTCCGCAATGACGAAAAAGGCTAGCTTGAAAGGCAAAGACACAACTGCCGGAGGGACCATCATCATGCCCATCGACATCAAAACCGCAGCGATAATCAAATCGATTAGTAAAAACGGTATGAAAATAAGGAACCCGACTTCGAATCCGCGTTGTATCTCGTTAAGGAGAAAGCTTGGCAGCAGGATTGACAGTGGCGTCGGATCGCCCGCGACATACTCCGTCGGCGATATTTCAATCATCGACGATAGGGTTTCATTCGACACACGGCCTTCCATAAATTCCCGGAAAGGAGCGATTGATAGTCGGAACCCTTCCTCGGCGGAGACGCGCTCCTGCATCAGAGGCTCGATACCGTTGTCCCAAGCTTCTGTGAACACCGGTTCCATCACGAACCATGTAAGGAAAATCGCCAAACTAACGATCATCATGTTGGGTGGTGCTTGTTGAATTCCGACGGCTTGTCGCAATATTGACAGAACGGTTACCATAAACGGGAAGCAGGTGATCATGATCGCCAGACCCGGCGCCAAACTTAAAACTGTAAGCAGCACGAACAGTTGCACGGTGCGCAAAGAAAGCGAGTCGCCGCCAATATCGATGGAAATGTCCTGNGCGAGGGATGGTTCGGCCCATAAAAACGCCANAATTGCGGTTAGTCCCGAAAGCCCCAACCGGATCATCTGCCCTTTTCGCGAAAGATGCGTCAAATTTTATAGCCCGTCCGAAAGGTCGGCAACTTCGATCAGACGCACCCCGAGATGCCCGTCTTTGCCGTCGACTTCCTCTAACTCGCCGCGTGCGATGAGGCGTTCACCGACATATATGTCAACCGAGTCTTCGATTTTACTGTCCAGCTGCAGAACGGATTCCTTCTCCAACTTTACCAGTTCAGAAAGCGGAAGGCGGGTTTTCCCGACCGAAACAGTTACTTCAATCTGCACCCCCATCAACGATTTGCTTCGAAAGTTCGAAAACGTCTCGGTTTCCGAGGTTTGGTTGTCAGCGCTATCTGTTTCCATTTTGAACTCTTTTTTCGGTAGAATTTTCGACTTCGGCGAAGAAATCACGGACGGCAGACAGCACTTCAGAAGATGTAACGCCAAGGTCAATTCGGTCGAATCCACCACCCCAATCAACACGGGCTTCAGATTCGTTTAATTCGGGGTCTTGTTTGATGATGACGTCAGGGTTTTCACGATCCAGTAGAGCTGAAATTTCCGCCACCTGCTGAGGAGGGACAAAAATCGTTAAGACATCGTCGGGGGCCCGTCGTGCGGCTTCGGTTACAATCTGCGCGATTTCGACCGACAACCCTTTGCTGCAAAACGCGGGTGCCAGTGCGATTGCCATAGACTCGACAAGAGGTTGTAGTGATGTCAGCGCTAGCCGGTGCGCTTCCTCGCGGGCGAAATAGGTGTCGCCGATGACTTCTTGAATGCGCGACAAGCACCGCGACTGTTCCGAAGAAAAAGCGGCGCTGGCGGCGGCAGCCCCCTCGCGAACACCGTTTTCATAGGCTTCGTTTCGAACTGCGTCGAGTTCGAGCGAGCTAACGAGACGCGCTCCGTTTCCAACACTATGTACATTTGCGAATTTTTCCAGCCGGACGGTGGCCATCAGGTCACCTCTTCGGTTTGTTTATGGGTGTCGGCTTCGATCCAGTTTCGCAATAGATGCCCCGATTCTTCGGATCGAAGCGCTATTGTTTCCCGCAAAATTTCCACGGGATCTTTCGGGCTCACTTCCAAGGTTTTCATCTCGGGCATCTCTGCCAAAGCGTCTGGGGGCCCAAGGTTTCCCACGGTAGAGGGATCACTCAGGGGCAACTGGGCCAGCTGGGGGGTCGGATTCGTTAGGATCGGGCGTACGACAAACATCCCAAGTGCCAACGTCACCAGTGCGAGGACCGCCATTTGCAGCATTGCCGGAATGTTTATCACAAAGTTCGAGAACATTCCGGACGTTGCCGATGTTCCCATAGTTTCAGCTTCCGGAAAATGCATCGACTCGATTGCAACGACATCACCCCGCTCGGCGTTAAATCCGACCGCTGATTGCACGAGGGACTGAAACGCTGTGATTTCTTCTTCGGTACGGGCGATAAAACTCCGGTTCCCAGCGTCATCGGTGATCGCTTCGTAGTTTAGCAGCACCGCGACGCTTAGTCTTGCAATGTCACCCGGAAGGCGCACGTGTTCGCGGACGGTTTCGGAAATCTCGTAATTAACGCGTTCACGCGATTGCGACTGGCTACTACTGTTTTGACCGGCGCTGCCGTTACTACCATCGTCGGGTAGATTAGAGGCTACAGTCACCGCGCCGCCAGCCCCGCCAGAACTGTTCTCGCTGCTGGTTTCGGTCTCCGAACTAACCGGCACCGAGCCTTGAGGGTCCAGAATGCGTTCGGTGACGGTTTCGCTATCGCTATGTGCCTCGATCATGACTTCGACAACCGCATTTCCCGCCCCCACGCGCGCGGCAAGCAAGCGCTCTATGTTTTCGCGCAATTCTGCGGCGCGGGCGTCGAGTTCCGTATTCGCCGAATGGGTCGCCCCTGAAACTCCCGGCTGCAAAACGACACCATATTCCGCGTCGATCACCGTCACTTGGTCCGGTGTCATTCCCACAACCGCCGCAGCAACGAGATACCTGATTGCTTCGGCCTGACCCACATCGAGAATTCCGCTTTTAACCGAAACGGTTACCGACGCCGACGGGGTTACATTCTTGCCAAACGGCTGTGGCGCGGGATTGGCGATATGGACGCGCGCCATGCTAATACGGGCCGAAGCCAGAATCGTTCGCGCCAACTCGCCTTCTTTTGCGCGCCAGTAAGCCGCGTCAAACATTTGCGATGTTGTGCCAAACCCAGAAAGCGAATCCAGTAATTCGTACCCGGCAATGCCATTCGAGGGCAGCCCTTCGCCGGCCAAGGTCAGTCTGGCACGGTCACGTGCCGACGAATCTACATAGATGGCATCTCCGCGAATCTCGAACGGGATCGATTTTTGCTCTAGCGAGGCAACAATCTCGGACGATGTTGCCGAATCCAGACCGGAATACAGCAGCGCCAAATTCGGCGCATTGGCAAGTCGCACAAGTCCGAAAAATGCCGTCAGTGTGGCGACAATAGCCAACGCCACCACGACTTTCTTTTGTAGGTCCAAAAGGCCCCAAGCAGCGAAAATTTGTTTCAATGACTGTCCCCGTCACTATTTCATCGCCGTTCTGGCGACGGTTCCTTGGGGCTCATCATTCGTTGCGGCGTCTTAACATTTGGTTAGCAACATTGGGATTAAAACGAATTTCAGAAAATAATTCAGACGGGATTCTTGATGACCGAGGCCACAACGCCAACTGACGACGACCCCGCAAAAAGGGGCAAGAAAGCCGTGTTTTTTGGGCTTTTTGGCGCGCTCGCCTTAGGTGTCGTCGGGTTTTTCGTAACCTACAGCGGAATATTTCCGGCCACCAAAAGCGATTCGAAGCCTATGGTCGATTCTCATGGCGCGCCGATTGAATCAGCGCACATGCCGGCAAGTTCAAACGTCGTGTTTGTTGAACTCGACCCGCTGGTAATTTCACTTGGCCGCTATGCATCGTCGCGCCATTTGCGATTTCGGGCGCATCTGGAAGTGGAGCCGGAGTTCGCCGACGAGGTTAGCCATCTTGCACCGCGGGTTCTTGATGTCCTGAACACCTATCTACGCGCGATTGCAGAAAATGAACTGGAGGATCCGGCCTCGATGAACCGGTTACGGGCGCAAATGTTGCGCCGTGTGCAAGTCGTTGTCGGCACCGGGAAGGTGCGCGACTTGCTGATTACGGAATTTGTACTGAACTAGAAAGGTAAAGTTCATGGATTTAATTGCAGACGGCTTACTGTTGGCCGGGACGATGGCCGCCATATTTTACTGTTATATTTTGGCCCGCCGTGTGCGTCGGTTAACGGATCTCGACGCCGGGCTCGGCGGTGCGATTACTGCCTTGTCCCGACAGGTTGATGGAATGAAATTGTCGGTTGATGCGGCCAAACAGGTAACCGGGGCTTCGACAAAGGAACTTGTCGGAATGACCGCGCGCGCTGAAATCGCGGCGGGTAGGCTGGAACTGCTTTTATCGACTCTCCACGAGAATTCGGAAGCGGATCGGGTCTCCGGCAAACCTGAACCCGGCGATCAAATCCGGAAAATGGCTGAGGGTTAGTTGGATGCGTAGTATGAAACTACAAGCTCCCGGGCCGATTTCACTGATTTTGGCCTGTTTCGCAATCTCGGCTTTGCTTCGTCTCGGATCTGGGGGTGTTGCAATCGCGGAAGAGCTCGCCACGACGGAGCCTGAACACGTATCGCCGGTCCCGACCGAAGTCCCAACGCCGGAAGTCAGCTCCTTGCTTGAGTCAATTCGCAATCGGCAGGAACAATTGTCGCGAAAGGAAGAGGAAATTGCTACACGACAAAAGGTTCTAAACGAAGCCGAGGTACGGATTGCTGTGCAGTTGGAGAAGCTGGAGCAGGCGGAGCAAAATCTGGCTCGAACATTGGCGATAGCCGACAGCGCGGCTGAAAACGACCTTCAACAATTAACCGAGGTCTACGAAAAGATGAAACCCAAGAACGCTGCAGAGGTTTTCGGAACCATGGACATTAGTTTTGCCGCCGGATTTTTATCGCGAATGCGCCCTGAATCTGCGGCTGGCATCCTGTCCGAGATGCCTCCGAACGCCGCTTACTCGATTAGCGTCGTGATGGCGGGAAGAAACGCCAACGCACCGACGGAATAATGGTTTGCCTTAGAAAGATATTAACCATCTGCACAGAATATTCGAGGCAAAGTAGTGGAGTAGAATCGCGAGATGAATAAATGATCGGATTTATTGGGATTATCACCCTTTTTGTGATGGTTTTCGGCGGATATATTTTGGCCGGCGGACATATGGATATTTTGCTGTATGCGCTCCCGCACGAGATGATTATCATCGGCGGCGCCGCTGTTGGTGCGTTTGTCATCGGGAATGACATTCCAACGATTAAACACACGATGAAAGACCTAGCCAAGGTTTTCAAAGGCCCGCACTGGAAGATGCAAGATTACCAAGATCTTCTATGCCTTATGTTTACGCTGATCCGGATCGGTCGGAAAAACCCTGCAGACATTGAGGTTCATATTGAGAACCCTGCTGAGTCATCCGTTTTCGGTGCTTATCCCCGTATTCAGGCGGATAAGGAGGCGGTGGAACTCATTTGTGACACGCTGCGGTCGGCTTCAATGAACTACGATGACCCGCATCAGGTTGAAGAGGTGCTGGAAAAGCGGATCGAGGCTCACCTGACGCACGCCCTACATTCCAGTCACGGGTTAAGTACAATCGCGGACGGGCTGCCGGCACTCGGGATTGTTGCGGCGGTTCTCGGGGTTATCAAGACCATGGCGTCTATTGACCAGCCGCCCGAAGTTTTGGGCAAAATGATCGGCGGCGCGCTTGTGGGTACATTTCTGGGAGTGTTTCTGGCTTACGGGCTGGTCTCCCCGTTTGCGGTGAAAGTGCAGGCGGTAATCGAAGAAGATCAAAATTTCTACAATCTAATCCGCGAAGTGTTGGTCGCGAGCCTTTATAGCCATTCCCCCAATATTTGCGTCGAAGTGGGACGGCAGAACACTCCGGGGCATCTACGACCAAGTTTTGATGCTCTGGAAACCGCCCTTCGCGAAGCAAAACAGGCCGTCGCTGCATGAGGTTGTTTGCCGGGCTACTGGCCGTATTTGTTCTCGCGCCTCTAGGCCTTCGCGCAGCAGAGGCTATTGCCGTCGTTTCCGGTGAACACGAAACCTACGCGAGACTGGCGTTTTCGGTGTCGCCAGATCGGGTATGGAACTTGGAAACAAATGCGACAGTTGCGGAGCTACAATTTCCTTCGCAAGATCTGGATTTCGACGTATCTGCGGTGTTTGACCGTATACCCAAAACCCGATTGGCAGCAATTCGCAGCTTTTCGCGCCAGAATACAACAATCGTCTCCATGGTACTGGCTTGCGATTGCAGTGTGCGGGCCTTTGCATATCTAGACGAATATATCGTCGTTGATATTGTGGATACAGAAAACCCAGAAACGACTTCGGGTTCGACCCGTCATAGTGCGCCAGAACTCCACGTGGCAGACCGGAATAGCTCGGCTGGTCGCCCGCCTTCTCAGGTTTCGTGGAAAACTCCGAGCGCGCCACGCTACATTCCTAGCGTACAAACAGTTAATTTTCCGTCAGAATCCGGACTGCAAGCGATACATCAGACCGATCAATTGCCGTCGAATTTGGAGACAGATCAATCGGTTCACGTAACGACGCCGGAAAAATCACCTTCGCAGGAGAATTTGCAAGAAGCAGTGGATGCTGCTCGCGAAAGCCTTTTGAAACAACTGACGTTTGCCGCTGATTATGGTCTGGTAGATTTGACCGAACCGTTGCCGAAACCCCCTCCGGCGAACGAACCAGCGCAACCGAAAATTCTAGAAGAAACGGCGGCTGCAATTGCGCCTACGGTTGAAAGTGAAAACCAGTTGGTTATTCAGTCGGTGTACGAACGCGATGCAAGTTTAGCGGGGCAGAGCGAGAAGCAATCTGGTAGCGATTGCCTGACTGAGGAAGCACTAGATATCGCTTCTTGGGGTAGCGGTACGAATTTTTCTGAAGAAATCTCGGCGTTTAGAGAGGCGATGTTGATGGAATTTGATGAACCAAATTACCTCGCAGTCGAAGATCTCGTGAAGACGTACCTCCGATACGGATTTGGTGCCGAGGCAAGAAGTTATCTGATTGAGTATGGCGAAAATATCTCGAACTCGCCACTTCTGCTGGACATATCGGCCGTAGTGGATGGTTATCCGATGTCGGGAGCGGGACCGCTTTCGGCGGTCGTTGGTTGCGGTGGCATTGCTGGAATATGGGCGATAGTGGGCGAGTACCCCGATGTTGAAAGCCAAACTGGCAGCGTCGAATCTATCGTGACTTCTTTCGCCGAACTGCCGCCCGACATCCGCAAACTTTTAGGACCGCGTTTGGTTGCTGCATTGATCGGCAGGAATCTGGACGATACGGCGCGGCTGGTCGCCGACATATTGGAGCGGGCCCCGGGTGAGCATGGTGAAGCGCATGATCTGGCTGTGGGTAGGCTGATGCAAATTGAAGACGACGAGCCTTCTGCTACCGACGTTTTTGAAACCCTGAGCACTGGCAGTTCCGAAACCTCCGTTGAGGCGCTACTACAACTGGCGAGCCTGTCTTTGACGCATGAAACTTCGCCCCCCGAAAACCTGTTAACCGATTTGGGCGCAGCGGCGAAAATCTGGCAGGGAACGGAAAAGGGCGCATTGTTGAAACGGCAGGAAGCATTGTGGATGGCGAAGCACGGGCAGGGTGGAAATGCGATTGACTTGTTGCTCGATGCCATCGAGTTAGACCCGAATGAAGCGAGTTTGTTTCGTCAGACCGCAGAAGAAATACTGGCCGACCTTTCAGAAAGTGGCGAGATCTTTTCCGCCTTTCCAGAAACTGTTTATAGTTATCTTGACTACATCCCGGGCGACCCGGAAGCGGACGGGTTACGTTTGAAAATAGCGCAACAACTATTAAGGGGCGCACTTCCGGACTTTGCGATTGAGATTTTACAGTCGCCATACCAACGAGGCAATGTCGACGCGATCCTTTTGACAGCGCGAGCACATATTTCCGCGCTTCGGCCCGATGATGCGCTTAAAAGTTTAGCAGATTTATCGGGGAGGAGGCCGCGCCCGCTGAGGGTTGAAGCGTTTCTGCGCACCGGAAATTTCGAAGCCGCGTTGTCGGAGTTGAGCAATTCGGAAGGTTTCGAAGTTCAACCTCATTGGTTTGCTGGCGATTGGGCTCTTGCAGCAAAAACCGACCCTGCAGCTGCCAAAATTTCTGAACGGATATTTCCGACACACATGTCGGCCCCTCCCGAAGCCGCTCCGCTCACGTTGTCGTCCGCGATGGAAATGTTAGATACCAGCCGTCAAGAGAGCTCCGCGCTGCGGGAGATCGTGAAATTACCGTAATGATAGGCGCTAATGCGGGCTATCAATAACTAGGATGTTGATTTCAAGCGCTGCGAAATGTAGGAACGGCGAGGTGGTTTGAGGTTGCGATTTTAAGCCAAGGCCCCGTAGCTCAGCTGGATAGAGCGGCCCCCTCCTAAGGGGCAGGTTGCAGGTTCGAATCCTGCCGGGGTCGCCAGAAACACCTGAAAAATATGACTTATTTACAGGGCTTTGTGCAGAAGCTTGCAGAAAGTCCCGAGAGCTTTCGCGCCGAATTCTGCTGAAACGGCGGAAATCTCGTACAAAACCTGTACAAAATTCGCACGTCTTTGCGCAATTTGGGGACCAATCATGAGCCGCCATAGCTTTGATCCCGAAATCGCCGGGCGGGTTGGCCTGAACGCAGCGGTGGTTTTCCAGAACATCACCTTCTGGATCGAGAAGAACCAAGCCAACCGTCGCAACTATCGCGACGGTCGGTACTGGACCTACAACTCGATCTCGGCTTTTGGTGAGTTGTTCCCCTATCTGAGCGAAAAGCAGATACGCACGGCGCTGGAAAAGTTGGTCAGCGCGGGGCTGATCATCAAGGGCAATTTCAGCGATGATAGGTATGACAGGACCTGCTGGTATCCCCTGGGCAATTCCATTTGCCCAAATGGGCAAATCGATCCGACCGAAAGGGAAAATGATACATTTGCCCCTGAGGGCAAGCCATCTGCCCCTGAGGGCAAATCCTATAAGAACAGATATAAACCATATCAAAAACCAAATCCTTCGCACGCGAAGGCGGAGGTGGAAGATGATATTTCTGAGAAGATCTTGTCGGCCTACCCCGAGGATCGGCTGCGTGGCAAAGCTGTCTGCCTCTCGCAAATCCGCCAAGCGCTGGCGGACGGTGTGGACGCCAAAGAACTCGAGGAGGCCGTGCGCATCTACGCGACCGAGAGCGAAGGCTTCACCCGTTCCAAGGTTTGTTTCTCCGACAATTGGTTCACGTCTAGCCGTTGGTTGAAATACCTTCACGACGTTGAGGAGGCGCGAGAAGCGGGCAGAGTAAAAGAGGCCGAATTGCTGAAAGGCTTGGCCGACTGGGTCACGGACCGCCATCCGCTGTGTCGTCACGTCACGCCCGGCCAAGTGACTGCTCTGCTGGCTGCAAACATGGTCAGCCCGTCCGAGATCGAGGCGGCTGGGCTAAGTG
>JGI24025J20009_10000757_pt1 | contig 25070 bp, 28 predicted proteins | sample Cruoilmetagenom3_FD_20009 | JGI IMG/M metagenome (IMG submission 20009) | reverse complement strand
CCTGTGCGCCGCTTTACGTGAAATCGCACAGCCAGGGTGAATATATCTTTGACCATAACTGGGCGCATGCGCTGGAGCGCGCCGGGCGGGATTATTACCCAAAGCTGCAGATCGCCGTGCCCTTTACCCCCGCCACCGGGCGGCGGTTTCTGGTGCGTCCGGGGTACGAGGAAACCGGCCAGTCGGCGCTGGTGCAGGGGGCGGTACAACTGGCATCCGACAATGACCTGTCATCGCTGCATATCACCTTTTGCACCGAGGCTGAGGCCGAGGCCGGGCAACAGATGGGCCTGATGGGGCGCAGCACGCAACAGTTTCACTGGCTGAACAACGGCTATGCCGATTTTGACGGGTTTCTGACCAGCCTTTCATCACGAAAACGCAAGAACATCCGCAAGGAGCGCGCAAAGGCCAATGATTTTGGCGGCACCATCCATACCTTTACCGGCGATGATCTGAAGCCGGAACACTGGGATGCGTTCTGGGTGTTCTATCAGGACACCGGTGCGCGCAAATGGGGATCTCCCTATCTGACGCGGGCGTTTTTTGACCACGCGCAAGCGGAATTGCGGGGCGATATTGCGCTGGTTTTGGCAGAACGGGACGGGCAATGGGTGGCCGGCGCGCTGAATTTCATTGGGCGCGACGTGCTTTATGGCCGCTATTGGGGCTGTGTCGAAGATCACCCCTGCCTGCATTTCGAATTGTGCTACTATAGGGCGATTGGTCTGGCTATCGAACGCGGGTTGTCCCGGGTCGAGGCCGGGGCGCAGGGGGAACACAAGCTGGCGCGCGGTTATTTGCCCACGCAAATTCACAGCTTGCACTGGGTTGGCGATCCGGGCTTTGCCAAGGCCATCGCCCAATACCTAAAGGCCGAAGCCGCCGCCGTGGCGGAAGAGATCGAAGTGTTGACCGAATACGGCCCTTTCAAAAACACCCAAGCGGAGGAACAAGAATGACCGAATTGCTATCGGAAGAGGCCCGCACCCTGCTGCTGGACCCGCTGCGCAAAACCGGCTGGGAGCAGGTGGACGGGCGCGACGCCATCGCCAAGACTTTTGTGTTTGACAGTTTCATCGAGGCGTTTGGCTGGATGACCCGCGCGGCGATCTGGGCGGAAAAATGGGATCACCATCCGGAATGGTGCAATGTCTACAAGACGGTAGACGTCGTGCTGATCACCCATGATGTGGGCGGTCTGAGCGCGCTGGACGCCAAGCTGGCGCGCAAGCTGGACAGTCTGGTCTGATCGGACAAGTCAGAGCAGAGGGCAGAGCGGTCCGGCCTTGCCGGACCGCGCCGGGTTACATCGCGGCCAGCAGGCCTTCGCCAGCGGTCGCTTCGCAAACGCCGGGGCCTGTCTCGGTTTGCAGGATCGACACCACGTTGTTGTCCACCAGCATCGCATAGCGCGTTGACCGGGCCATCAGCCCCACGGGCGGGGCATCAAAATTCATGCCGATCGCGGTGGTAAAGGCGCTTTCGGGGTCGGCCAGCATGGTGATTCCGGCGGCCCCGGCGCCTGTGGCCTCGCTCCAGGCTTGCATCACAAACGGGTCGTTGACCGAAATGCAGATGATTTCGTCAATACCCTTGTCCGCAAACTGATCCTTGGTGCGGATAAAGCTGGGTACATGTGCCGAATGGCAGGTTGGGGTAAAGGCCCCCGGCACTGCAAAAATGACCACTTTGCGGCCCGCTGTCAGGTTTGACATCTGATGGGTCTGTGGGCCTTTTTCGGTCAGCTGGATCAAAGCCGCTTCGGGCAGGTGGTCGCCGGTTGATATTGTCATGAAATACCTTTCAACAGTTTGCGTTTTACCTCTTGGCGCATATAGGGTTTGCAGCAGCATTGACCACATTAATTACCGTGAGGAGTTGGGGAAATGGCCCATATTGTTGTGATAGGCGCTGGCCAGGCGGGCGCGTCCCTGGTGGCGCGGTTGCGCAAGAACGGGTTTGACGGGGATATCACCCTGATTGGGGCGGAACCGGTTCTGCCCTATCAGCGCCCACCGTTGTCCAAGGCCTATCTGCTGGGCGATATGACGCTGGAGCGGTTGTTTCTGCGGCCGGCGGCATTTTACGATGATCAGAACATCACCGTGAAGCTGGGCCAGTCGGTGACGGCGATTGACCCGGTGGCCAAGACAGTGACGCTGGGCGACGAGGTGGTTGGGTATGACCAGTTGGCGCTGACGACCGGATCAGACCCACGCCGTCTGCCTGCCGCGATTGGCGGGGATTTGGACGGGGTGTTTGTGGTGCGCGGGCTGGAAGACGTTGATGCGATGGCCCCTGCCGTGGTGCCGGGGGCAAAGGTGTTGATTGTCGGTGGGGGCTATATCGGGCTGGAGGCAGCGGCGGTGGCCGCCAAAAAGGGGGTTTCGGTGACGCTGGTGGAAATGGCCGACCGCATCCTGCAACGGGTCGCCGCGCCGGAGACCAGCGATTATTTCCGCGCTTTGCACAGGTCGCACGGCGTGGATATCCGCGAAGGTGTCGGGCTGGACAGGTTGCTGGGCACTGACGGCAAGGTGACGGGGGCTGTATTAAGCGATGGCACTGAACTGGTGGTGGATTTTGTGATTGCCGGGGTGGGGATCACCCCTGCCACCGGGGTGGCGGAACTGGCGGGGCTGGCGCTGAATAACGGGATCGAGGTGGATGCGCTGGGCCGCACCTCTGACCCTGCAATCTGGGCGGCGGGCGATTGCGCGTGTTTCCCCTATAAAGGGGGGCGGCTTCGGTTGGAAAGCGTACCCAACGCGATTGATCAGGCGGAATGTGTGGCCGGGAATATGCTGGGCGGCGAAAAGGCTTATGTGCCGCAGCCCTGGTTCTGGTCGGATCAGTATGATGTCAAGTTGCAGATTGCCGGGCTGAATACCGGCTATGACCGGGTTATTTCGCGACAGGGCGAGGGGCAAAGCGCGTCATTCTGGTATTATCAGGGCGATACCCTGCTGGCGGTGGACGCGATGAACGATCCGCGTGCCTATATGATTGGCAAGCGGCTGATTGAGGCGGGAAAATCGCCCGATCCAGCGGTGATTGCCGACGCAGATCGCGATCTTAAGGCGTTGTTGCGGGCGTGAGGATCATCGCGGGGCAGTTTCGCGGTCGGGCTTTGGCTGCCTTGGGCAAGGGCGACAAGGGGGGGCATTTGCGCCCCACAACCGACCGGGTGCGCGAAAGCCTGTTCAGCGTGCTGACCCATCTGGAGGTGATCCCCGATGCCCGGGTGCTGGACCTGTTTGCTGGCACTGGCGCGCTGGGGCTGGAGGCGCTGTCGCGCGGCGGGTGCCATGTGACCTTTGTTGATGACGGGCGGGTAGCGCAGGGGCTGATCCGCAAGAATATCGGGTTGACCCAGAGCGGGGGGCAGACCAGCTTGATCCGCCGTGATGCCGCTCGGCTGGGGGATTGTCCGGGTGCGCCTTATGATCTGGTGTTTCTTGATCCGCCTTATGGCAAAGGGTTGGGGGAGAGGGCGTTAGAGGCAGCTGAGGTTGGCGGATGGCTGGCCCCGGGGGCATTGATTGTTTGGGAAGAAAGCACGCCGATGCAGGCACCCGAGAGGTTTGAGGTGCATGATTGCCGCCGGTATGGCGACACACATATTACGCTGATGTGGGCGCCTGATGCGGCTGCGGGCACCGGGATTGCGGAAAATTAGCAAATATTAATGATGCGGCAAGATTGCTGGCCTTTATGGCGCATTGTGAATCGGCTGCTCCTCAAGCCCTTGCGGGCTTTCCTCGCGGTGGGAACCTGATCCCGCAGCTATAGGTTTTCAGCGCGGATTCTGCCGATAAGGGGAAACCCGCCCGTCTATTCCCCATAGGTCGGGTGGAATCGGCCTGCGGGCGACAGGGTAAAGATATCTGCCCCATCTGCGGTTACCCCAATCGAATGCTCGAACTGGGCCGACAGCGATTTGTCGCGGGTCACCGCCGTCCAGTCATCCGACAGGGTTTTGGTTTCGGGTCGGCCCAGATTGACCATCGGTTCGATGGTAAAGAACATGCCTTCTTCCAGCATGGCACCCGTGCCGGGGCGGCCATAATGCAGCACGTTGGGCGGCGCATGAAACACCCGGCCCAGCCCGTGGCCGCAGAAATCGCGCACCACGCTCATCCTGTGTGCCTCGACATAGGTCTGAATCGCGTGGCCGATATCGCCAAACGTATTGCCCGGCTTGACCATCTCGATGCCCTTCATCAGGGCGTCATGCGTCACCTCGATCAACCGCTCGGCCTTGCGTGGCAGTTTCCCGGCCACATACATCCGGCTGGTATCACCAAACCAGCCATCGACAATCACCGTCACGTCAATGTTCAGGATATCGCCATCCTTCAGCGTCTTAGGGCCAGGGATGCCGTGGCAGACCACATGTTGACCGAAATGCAGCTGGCGTGTTGATAGCCCTTATAGCCGATTGTGGCCGATTTCGCTTCGGCCGCGTCGACCATATCATTGATCGCTTTGTCGATCGCTTCGGTCGTCTGGCCGACAAACACATGCGGCGTGATATCGTCCAGAATGCTGGCCGCCAGCGCCCCGGCGACATGCATGCCCGCAAAATCGGAGGTTTCGTAAATGCGAATGCCGTCCTTGGTCAGGCGGCCACGGAGTTCATTGTTCACCGGCAGGCTCCATCGTGGTGGTGTTGATGGATATGTAATGCGCTTCGGTGCAAAGGGCCAGAGGTAGTCAGGCCATAGATATCAGCGGTGCGCCCAGATCAATCCCTTGCGTCGAGATCCGGGTGCCATAGCACAGCAGCTCGACGCCCTGTGCGCGGGCGGCGTCAAATCCGGCGCCATAGGCCGGGTCAATGTCGCGCGCGAGATCGAAGTGGCTGCAATCGGTGCGTTGCACCAGATACAGCATCACCGCCCGGTGGCCTTGCTGTACCATGGCCGCCAGTTCACCTAGATGTTTGGTGCCGCGTGCCGTCACGCTGTCGGGAAACTCTACCAATCCAGGTTGGCGGCAAAGGGTGACGGATTTGACCTCGACATAAACATCCGGCAAATCCGGCTGGGTCAGCAGAAAGTCGATGCGGCTGGCCGCGCCATATTTCACCTCGGCGCGGATGTTGTGGTAGGCGGCCAGCGGCGCAATCGCGCGGGCGTTTAATGCGGCGCGCAGGGCGCGGTTGGGTACTGATGTGTCGACGCCGGTGAAATGGCCGTTCTCGTGATCGACCAGTCGCCAGCCGTAGCGCAGTTTTTTCTTGGGGTCGTCATTAGGTTCCAGCCATATTTTCATACCCGGTTCGGCCAGCCCCATCATCGATCCGGGGTTGGCGCAATGGGCTGTACCTCTTGGCCGTCTTCCAGTCGGCAATCGGCCAGGAAGCGTTTATAGCGACGTATCAGCCGGGCCGGAATAAGGGGGGTTTGAAAGCGCATGGGACCGGCCTATACCTGCCCGAAGGGTCGTTCAAGAGGGGTGTGTCATGGCTAATCCAACCGCTGCAATGCTGGTGATCGGGGATGAAATTTTGTCGGGGCGCACCCGCGATGCCAACATGTATTACCTGGCCCAGGAACTGACCAAGCACGGCATCGACCTGACCGAGGTGCGGGTGGTCAGTGATGATCCAGCCGCGATCACCGCCGCCACGCTGGCCCTGTCGCGCGCTTATGACCATTTGTTTACCAGTGGCGGCATTGGTCCCACCCATGATGACATCACCGCCGATTGCATCGCGGCCGCCTTTGGCGCGTCGATCGGTGTCCGCGACGATGCCCGCGCTTTGCTAGAGGCGCATTATGCCCGCACCGGGATGCAGCTGAACGAGGCGCGCCTGCGTATGGCGCGAATCCCCGAAGGGGCCGCGTTGATTGACAATCCGGTATCGGTGGCACCGGGCTTTACCTTGGAAAACGTGCATGTGATGGCCGGGGTGCCTGCGGTGTTCTGTGCCATGGTGGCCAGCGTGTTGCCAACCCTGACGGGGGGGGCGCCGCTGTTGTCGCAAAGCCTGCGGGTGCTGCGTGGCGAGGGCGATATTGCCGCGCCACTGGCAGATTTGGCGGCCGAGTTTTCCGACTTGTCTATTGGTTGCTATCCGTTCCAGAAAGATGGCGTCTATGGTGCCAATATCGTGGTGCGCGGCAGCGATGGCGCCCGGGTTGACGCCGCAATGTTCCAACTGTCGAAAGAGATTGATCTATGACCTTACCCGTGCAGAATTATTTTACCGCACTTGACGGCACCTGGCCTGCGGCGCGCCAGATTCAGCGCGGGCCGTTTGTGCTGCGCCAGGGCGAGGGCGGCGGCAGCCGGGTGTCCGCGGCGACTGCCGACGCGCCCGTCAGCGAGGCCGATATTGCGGATGCCGAAACCGGCATGGGTGAACTGGGGCAAAAAACCCTGTTCATGATCCGCCCCGGAGACGAAGCACTGGATGCGCAGCTTGAGGCGCGTGGTTACGCCATTGTCGACCCGGTGGTTCTTTATGTCTGCCCGGTGGATCAGTTGACCGATCTGCCTGTCCCACGCGTCACCGTGTTCCACATTTGGGAACCGCTGAGCGTGATGCAGGAAATCTGGGCCGCTGGTGGTATTGGCCCGTCGCGGTTGGCGGTGATGGCGCGGGCGAAGGGGCCAAAAACCGGGTTTCTGGGCCGCAACCGCGAAAAACCCGCCGGGGCTGCCTATGTGGCGGTCCATGACGGAATTGCCATGGTGCATGCCATCGAAATTCCGCCGCATCAGCGCAAACAGGGTGTGGGTGGCTGGTTCATGCGTGCCGCCGCATTCTGGGCGGCAGATCATGGAGCAAGCCAACTGGCGGTGATGTGTACGCGCGCCAATACCGGCGCCAACGCGTTATATTCTTCCCTCGGCATGTGCGTTGTGGGACACTATCATTACCGCCACCTGCCAACAGAGAAAGACGCCAAGTGACCCAGTCAAACCACCCCACCGCCCTTGATCTGCCCATCGTAGATCCGTTGCCCGAGAAGACGCAGAAATATTTCGATATTTGCACGGACAAGCTGGGGTTGATCCCCAATGTTCTGCTGGCAAACGCCTTTGATATCGACAAGCTGAACGCGTTCACCACGTTTTATAACGACATCATGCTGGCCGATAGCGGCCTTAGCAAACTGGAACGTGAGATGATTGCCGTCGTGGTGTCGTCGGTCAATTCTTGTTATTACTGTCAGGTTGCGCACGGGGCTGCGGTGCGGCAATTGTCCGGCGATCCAAAGCTAAGCGAGATGCTGGTGATGAATTACCGGGTGGCGCCGCTGGACGCACGCCAACGCGCGATGCTGGATTTTACCGACAAGGTCACCCGGGCCAGCGCCACCATCGAAGAGCCGGACCGCCAGCATTTGCGCGATGTCGGGTTCAGTGACCGCGATATCTTTGACATCGCCAATGTCGCCGGATTTTATAACATGTCCAACCGGGTGGCCAGCGCCACCGGCATGAAGCCCAATGACGAGTATCACTCGCAAGCAAGATAGCCGACCCAAATGACCCCGCCAAAATGATCCTGAACCGCTTGGCTCTTTGTCTTTTCTGCGCTGTGTGTGCGGTTTTGGGATCTGTTGCATTTGCCGCAGACGAGTTGAGCCTGCCGTCGGGCGCGCGTCATCTGGCCAGCCGCGTCAGCCCGCTTGACAGTTATGCGCTGCCTGTGGCGGGTTTCGATGGCGATGTGGTGCCGTCCCAGGTGTTCGAGGGCCGGGTTGAGCGGCAGACCTGGCAGATCGACTCGGCCTCGTTGACGCCATTGCAGGTGCTGGCGCCCTTGCGCGACCAGATCAAAGCGGCGGGGTTCGACATTGTGTTCGAATGCCGCGATCAACGCTGTGGCCGCTTTGATTTCCGTTTTGGGACCGAGGTGGTGCCCGCGCCGGACATGTATGTGGACATCCGCAATTATCGCTTTGTGTCGGCGATGCGTGGCGATGATGAGGCGCTTAGCCTGTTGATCAGTCGTAGCCGCAGTGCGGTTTATGTGCAGGTGATCCGTGTCGGGGCAGAGCAGCGAAAACCGCTTGTTGTCCGCCCCCGCAGCCGCCCGGATCAACCCCTGCCGTCAACCGCAGGGACCGAAGCGGTGGTGTTGGCCGAGGCGCTGCAACGCGACGGCCATGTGGTGCTGGGTGATCTGGAATTCCAGACAGGATCGTCGCGGCTGGGGGCGGGGCCGTTTGCGTCGCTCAAGGGGCTGGCCCGGTTCCTGACGGATAACCCCGATTACAAGATTGCGCTGGTGGGGCATACCGACAGTGTTGGTTCATTGACCGAGAATATCTTGCTGTCCAAACGCCGCGCGCAATCTGTCCGCGAACGGATGACCACTCTGCACGGCATCGCGGTCGGTCGGATCGAGGCCGAAGGGATGGGTTATCTGGCACCGGTGGCATCAAACCTGACAGGGCCGGGGCGCGATTTAAACCGGCGGGTCGAGGCGATTTTACTGTCGCAATAATTCGCCAATGTCGCGTGATTGAAAGCCGTGGGGCACCTGGCCGCAGAACGAAAAAACCCCGCGCCAAGGCGCGGGGCAGTTGAGTTGCCAAGGGAAGCAACAAGGGAAAAATCTACCACTCAGACGGGCCTTTGTCCGCGAAGGAATGGACTAGGAAGTCGATAAAGGCGCGCACTTTGGGCTGGGTGAACCGGCCCGGCGGGTAAACCGCATAGATGCCTTGGGTTTCCACCGGCAGCGACGGCATGGCGTCTTCGACAAGCCCCTTTTCAAGGGATTCAGAGTAAAGAAAGCTGGGCAGATAAGCGATGCCAAGGCCCGAGATGGCGGCGTTTAGCAGGGATTGCCCGTCATTGACGCTTAGCCAGCCAGCGGTGCGCACCTGACGTTTTTCACCCGAAGGCGCGGTCAGTTTCCAGACATTGCCGCTGGACTGGTTGGAATAATGCAGCAGCTTGTGCCCGTTCAGATCGTCGATCTTTTGCGGGCGGCCATATTTCTCGAAATAGGCGGGGCTGGCGATCATTCGTTTGGTGGTTTCGGTCAGCTTGCGGGCGCGCAGGGTGCTGTCTTCCAGCTCTCCGATGCGTACGGCCATGTCAAAGCCTTCGGAAATCAGTTCTACATAGCGGTTGTTCAGCACCATGTTCACGGTGATGTCGGGAAAATCCGCCAGGAATTCCGACAGGACCGGTGACAGGTGGTTAACGCCGAAATCGGTGGCCACACTGATCCGCAGCAGGCCCGAGGGGGCCGATTGCATTGATGTGACCAGCGCGTCGGCCTCGCCTGCATCATTCAGAACGCGGCGGGCGCGGTCGTAATAGGCCAGGCCAATTTCGGTCGGCGAGACGCGGCGTGTGGTGCGGTTCAGCAACCGGGCGCCCAGGCGGGCCTCGAGGCTGGAGACGTGTTTGGACACAGCCGATTTGGAAATGCCCATCTTCTTGGCCGCGTCAGTGAATCCACCCTGGTCCACCACGTTGGCGAAGGCTTCCATTTCGGTCAGTCTGTCCATGCTCGTNACCTCAGGTCNTTTCTTATTCCGACCTTGGGTATCGTTGGCAATCTGGGCAAGAACGGGGCGCGGGTGGGATAATATCNGGGTTTTGTAGGGGATCGTTCATGGCATGGAAACGCGGAAACAGTGGGTTTCACCGTGATTCACAGGCCGGATTCGTAGGGGGCGCTGAAAGCACACCCTACCGTGTTACAGTTCGGATGCCAGCCGGGTGCCCTGATTTATGGCGCGTTTGGCATCCAGTTCAGCGGCCACATCGGCGCCGCCAATCACATGCGGGGTGATGCCCTGGGCGATCAGAGCATCAGCCAGCGAGCGTTCGGGCAGTTGGCCTGCGCACAGGACGATGGTGTCGGCCTCGATCAGGGTGGGGTTTTGCCGTGCCTCGCCAAAGGACACCATCAACCCGGCAGGTTCTATGCGTTCATAGTTTACGCCGCCGACAAAATTGACGTCCTTCATTTTCAACGCCGCGCGGTGAATCCAGCCGGTGGTTTTACCCAGCCGTTTGCCATGCTTTTCCGCTTTGCGCTGGATCAGTGTCACCTGGCGTGCCGGGGCCTCGGGTTGCGGGCCTTCGGGGGCCAGGCCGGCGCGGTTTGTTTCGGGATCGCTGACGCCCCATTCCTTCATCCAGGCAGGCAGGTCTTCGGTGGGCGAGGTGCCTTTGTGCACCAGGAACTCGGCCACATCAAAGCCGATGCCGCCCGCGCCAATGACCGCCACCCTTTTGCCGACCGGGGCCTTGTCGCGCAGCACGTCGATATAAGACAGCACGTTTGGCGCGTCCTGACCGGGAATGCCGGGATCACGCGGGATAACACCGGTAGCGATCACCACCTCGTCAAAGCCGCCAAGGTCGTCGGCGGTTACAGCGCGGCCCAGTTCGGTCTTGATGCCAAGTTCAGCCACCATAGTGCGATACCAGTCGACCAGCCCCCAGAATTCTTCCTTGCCGGGGATCTGTTTGGCGATGTTCAACTGGCCGCCGATATCGTCTGCCTTGTCAAACAATGTGACGGAATGGCCGCGTTTCGCCGCCGTCAGAGCCACGGATAGCCCGGCGGGGCCAGCGCCGACAATGGCGATGGATTTGGCGGAATTCGTGGGTTCGAGCCGGAGTTCTGTCTCGTGGCAGGCTTGCGGGTTGACCAGACAGCTGGTCAGCTTACCACCAAACGTGTGATCCAGGCATGCCTGATTGCACGCGATACAGGGCGCGATCTGGTCGCCATGTCCGGCCATCGCCTTGGCCACGAAATCCGCATCCGCCAACATTGGTCGCGCCATTGACACCATGTCGGCGCAGCCGGTGGTCAGCACGTTTTCGGCCACTTCAGGCGTGTTGATACGGTTCGAGGTGATCACCGGGATGCCCACCTTACCCATCAGCTTTTTGGTCACCCAGGCAAAAGCGGCGCGCGGCACGGATGTGGCGATGGTGGGAATGCGCGCCTCGTGCCAGCCGATACCGGTGTTGATGATCGTCGCCCCGGCTTTTTCGATTTCCTGCGCCAGCTGCACCACTTCGCCGTGGGTGGAGCCGTTGGGCACCAGATCGATCATCGACAGGCGGTAGATGATAATGAAATCATCGCCCACGGCGGCGCGGGTGCGGCGCACCACTTCGATCGGCAGGCGCATGCGGTTTTCATAGGATCCGCCCCAGCGGTCGGTGCGTTTGTTGGTGTGGGTCACCAGGAACTGGTTCAGGAAATACCCTTCGGAGCCCATGATTTCGACGCCGTCATAACCTGCCTCCTTCGCCCTGCGGGCGGCCTCGGCAATGTCGGCGATCTGCTTTTCGATGCCGTCCTCGTCCAGTTCGGCGGGCGGAAACGGCGAGATTGGCGATTTTACCGGGCTGGGGGCAACGCATTTGGGGTTATAGGCATAGCGGCCCGCGTGCAGGATCTGCATGGCGATCTTGCCGCCTGCATCATGCACCCGGGCGGTGACGATGGTATGGTTGTCGATGTCCTTTTGGGTCATCATGCCCGCCGCACCCGGCAGCACCCCGCCTTCGGCATTGGGGGCAATACCGCCGGTGACGATCAACGCCACCTGGCCGCGCGCCCGTTCGGCGTAGAATTCGGCGACCCGGTTCCAGTCGCCGGTTTCTTCCAGCCCGGTATGCATCGACCCCATCAGTACCCGGTTTTTCAGCGTGGTGAAGCCAAGGTCAAGCGGGGCCAGAAGGGTTGGGTAATCAGCCATGGGGGTCTCCTGATATGTTTGGGATACGATTGCCTTGCAGGCCCAGGAAGTCACGTCAAACGCGGCGTCACCATCTTGCACTTGGGGGCAGGCGCGCTAGACAGGAAGGGAACAAGACGGAGCGTTTGCCAATGACCCCTGATGAGATTTCCAAACTGCCCTATCGCCGCTGTGTGGGGGTGATGTTGCAGAACCAAAAGGGCGAGGTATTTGTCGGCCAGCGCAATGACCGCGACGCCGAGGCCTGGCAGATGCCGCAGGGTGGTGTCGACAAGGGTGAAGAGCCACGCGATGCGGCGCTGCGCGAATTGTGGGAAGAAACCGGCGTTACCAGTGATCTGGTCGAGGTTCTGGCCGAGACACCAGATTGGTTGCCGTATGATTTGCCACACGAGGTGGTGCCGCATATCTGGAAAGGGCGCTATCGCGGACAGGAGCAAAAATGGTTTCTGATGCAGTTTCAGGGCACGGACGATCAGGTGGACATCGCCACTGAACACCCCGAATTCACCCGCTGGCGCTGGCAGGCGGTGGGTCAGTTGGTGGACAATATCGTGGCGTTCAAGCGGGACGTATATGTGCAGGTGTTAGAAGCGTTTGCACCGCATCTGCAGGGGGACCTTACGGAATGATCGGTATATGCGGCGCCGCAGTTTCCGGTAGGCCGCCTGTCAGGCGCGGGTCGTCGGCAATTTCGATCTGCTGACGCGTCGGGGTAAAGCCGCTGCGCCGGTAAAAAGGCAGGGCCATCGGGCTGTCCAGCGTACAGGTATGCAGGTGGAACCGGCTGATTGGGTGGTCCCATGCACAGCTGATGGCCGCGTTCATTAAAAATCGTCCGGCACCGGTGCCGATCATCGACGATGTCACGCCAAAAAACGCCAGTTCGCATTCACCGGGCACGCGAAAGTCCAGTTCCAGCAGCCCCTGCGCCTGACCGTCCTTGTCCAGCGACCAAACCTGCACACCGGGGTTGCCGATGATCGCGGCCAGCGCCGAGTCGGTCATGCCAAGCCGTGAAAACCACAGCCAATCCTGCCCCCCAACCCGATTGAACAGGTCACGGTACCAGTCCAGATCAGGGTCCATGACCCGGCGCAAGCTGACGCCTTTGGGGGCGGGGACCGGGCGTTGCGGCGCGCGTGTGCGCATTTCCAGATGGGTCACCACCGTGGCCACCTTGCCCGGCGGGACGTCGTGGAACCCGTCGCTTAGCAGCATTTACAGCAGCCCTTCTTCTTTCAGAAGCGTGACCATGTTGGCCTCGGGGCGCGGGCCGATATGGCTGATGACTTCGCGGGCGCAGACGGTGCCGATATGCGCGCAGGTTTCCAGATCGCGCCCCGTTGCCAGGCCAAACAGGAACCCGGCGGCAAACTGATCGCCGGCGCCGGTGGCATCGACCGGCACGATCTTTTCGACTGGTATGTCCAGGCGACTGGTGCCCTGCATCACAGTCACGCCATCGCCCGAGCGGGTGCACACCACCAGCGGGCACAGGGCGGCGGTCAACATCAGCGCATCTTCCAGCCGGTCAGTTTCGAACAGCGACTTTATTTCATCCTCGTTGCCGATCACGTAATCCATTTCGTGTTCGATCAGCGACAGGAAATCACCGGTGCCGGTCAACACAGAACGGATCGGATATTGCGATGCCCACCTTGCCGCCGCCCCGGCGACAATCGCGCGCCGCCTCAAGAAACGCCGCCTTGCCCTTGGGTTTGTCGAACAGATAGCCCTCAAGGAACATGATCTGTGACCGTCCTGCCACCTCGCCCGGGACATCGGCCGAGCTGAGTTCGCTGGAAATCCCCAGATAGGTGTTCATCGACCGCTCGCCATCGGGCGACACAAAGATCATCGACCGGGACGTGGGCAATTCACCACCCGTCACCGGTGGGTTGACGAAGTCAATGCCAACCTCGTTCATCGCATCGGCATAAAAATGCCCCAGCTCGTCATCATGTACCCGGCCAATAAAGGCGGTTTCCAGCCCCAGCGCCCCGGCCCCGGCGATGGTGTTGGCCACTGACCCACCCGGCGTCTGCACGCGATCTTTCATCGCGCCATACAGCGCCTCGGACCGGTCCTGTTCCACCAGTTGCATGATGCCTTTTTCAATGCCCATGCGGTTCAGGAACATGTCGTCGCTTTGGGTAATCACATCAACAACGGCATTGCCGATCCCGACAAGTTGGTAGGTCTTCATAGGTTCTTGTCCTCATATTCGCACAGATCCCGGATGAGGCAGGTGCCACATAGCGGTTTGCGTGCCTTGCAGGTGTATCGTCCGTGCAGGATCATCCAGTGATGCGCGTGCTGCTGGAAATCTGCCGGAATGTTGTCNTCGATGGCGCGTTCNACCGCGTCTACGTCTTTGCCGGGGCAGACGCCACTGCGATTGCCAAAGCGAAAGATATGGGTGTCTACCGCCTGTGCGGGCANATGCCACCANATGTTCAGCACCACATTGGCGGTCTTGCGCCCCACGCCGGGCAGCGATTGCAGCGCGGCNCGCGAATTGGGCACCTGCCCGTCGTAGTCATCCACCAGAATGCGGCTGAGTTTTATGACGTTCTTGGCCTTGTTGCGGTAAAGGCCGATGGTTTTGATATGGCTTATCAACGCCTCTTCGCCCAGATCCAGCATTTTTTGCGGGGTGTCGGCGATTTTGAACAACTCGTGCGTGGCCCGGTTGACGCCCACATCGGTGGCCTGCGCGCTAAGGGCCACGGCCACCACCAGCGTATAGGCGTTCACATGGTCCAGTTCGCCCTTGGGTTCCGGTTCGGCGGCCTGAAACCGGGTAAAGATCTCGCGGATCGTGTGATAATCAAGTTGCTTTGCCATCTGGCCCTTAATGCCGTGCGATCCGCATCCCCGCAACGACAAAGCGCAGGTTTCGGGTCGCGTTCCTGGGGGGTGATGGGTAAATTCGGATCGAAAGAAGGAGCGCGTCAATGAACATGCAGCCCCCCGAACAAGGGTACCACTATGGTGTTATGCGCCGGGCGATTGATCTGATAGATCAGGGCGACGCGGCGTTGACGCTGGACCAGTTGGCGGCGCAGATGGATATGAGTCCGGCCCATTTCCAGCGCCTGTTTTCGCGTTGGGTTGGGGTGTCGCCCAAGCGGTATCAGCAATATCTGACGCTGGGCCACGCCAAAACATTGCTGCGCGAGCGATTCACCACCTTGCAGGCCAGCCATGCCAGTGGGCTATCGGGCGGCGGGCGGTTGCATGACCTGTTCCTGCGCTGGGAGGCGATGAGCCCGGGCGAGTTCGCCCGCGGTGGCGAGGGGCTGGTGATTTACTGGGGCTGGTTTGACAGCCCGTTTGGCTCCAGCTTGGTGATGGGCACTGAGAAAGGGATTTGTGGTATCGGGTTTGCGGCGGAAACCGGTGAAGAGGCGGCGATGCAGGATTTGCTGTCGCGCTGGCCCAAGGCGGAATTTGTCGAGGATCCGATGATGCTGCGCCCGTGGGTTTTGGCGGCTTACGGGGCGGGCGATGGTACGCTGGACCCGACGCCGCTGTATCTGATCGGCGCGCCGTTTCAGATTAAGGTGTGGGAGGCGCTGTTAAGTATCCCGTCGGGGCAGGTCACCACCTATTCGGAAATCGCGCAAGCGGTCGGCAACCCCCGCGCGGTGCGCGCCGTGGGCACGGCAGTGGGGCGCAATCCGGTCAGCTGGCTGATCCCGTGCCACCGGGCGTTACGCAAATCGGGGGGCCTGGGTGGCTATCACTGGGGCTTGCCGGTCAAGCGGGCCTTGCTGGCCTATGAAACGGCGCGGGCCGAGGCCTAGGGCGGAACACTCTTCAAGCCCTTGCGGGCTTTCCTCGTGGGAGAATCGGCAGGGTTTCGCCACGTTTGATGAAATCTTGCTTGAGCGGTTTGGCCATATCTGTGTTATAGTTCTTCTTATGAGGTTCCGGTCAACGGGCCCCGAGCAATGAGGCAGACCAATGATGACACTGAAAAAACCTGCAATAGCAGTGCTTTGCACTGCATTCCTGCTTGGCGCGTGCACCGATCCAGCGCAGCTGAGTGTTGATGGGTCCGCCAGCAAGACCAAGCAAGGTGCCCTGTTTGGCGGTATTCTGGGGGCCGGGATTGGTGCCCTTGCCGCCGACAACAGCACCAAAGGCGCGCTGATCGGCGCGGCGGCGGGTGTGATCACCGGCGGCGCGATTGGTGGCCAACTGGACAAGCAAGAGGCCGAGCTGCGCGCGCAACTGACCAATGACGGCATCACTATCCAGAACACTGGCGATCGGCTGATCGTGTCTTTGCCGCAGGATATCACCTTTGAAACCGACAGTTCTTTGGTGCGCCCGTCCTTGCGGTCTGATTTGGGTAAGGTGGCGGACAACCTGCTGCAATATCCCGATTCCACCGTGCAGATCGTCGGCCATACCGACAGCGACGGCGAAGCTGGTTATAATGTGGGGCTGTCGCAGAACCGCGCGAGTTCCGTGGCTGATGTGTTGCAGGCCGATGGGGTTACCTATGACCGGTTGCAAACCATCGGTCGGGGTGAAGAACAACCCGTTGCGTCCAACCTGACCGAAGAGGGCAAGGCCCAGAATCGGCGGGTCGAGATTGTGGTGATCCCGAAAAGCACCTGATTGTGCCTGGCGGCGCGGGGCGGGGGTGCTATATCACCTGTTACGTTCAACCAGTGTAGGTGATGATGCCTGAATTTACTCTCCTTGGCCTGTCTGGCTCTTTGCGCCGAGGTGCCACCAATACAGCCTTGCTGCACGAGGCGGTGCGGCTGTTTGGCCCGGCGCAGTTCGCAATGGGCGACCTGAACCTGCCGCTTTATGATGGCGATCTTGAGGATAGTCAGGGCATTCCCGATGCCGTGCAGCAGCTGGCCGATCAGATTACCGAGGCGGATGCGGTCATTATTTCCACCCCGGAATATAACAGCGCCCCGCCGGGTGTGCTGAAAAACGCTCTCGACTGGGTTAGCCGCACTAAAGGTTCTCCGTGGCGCGACAAACCCGTTGCGGTGATGTCGGCCGCAGCAGGGCGCGCGGGCGGTGTCAGTGCACAGATGATCTTGCGGTCCTGTTTGGTGCCGTTTCAACCGCGATTGCTGACCGGGCCAAACGTGGCGCTGGCTAACAGTGGTAAAGCGTTTGACGATCAGGGCCGGTTAATCAGCGAGCAGACTGTGAAGGGCCTGACGGCCCTGATGCAAAAGCTGGGTGATGAGTTCGGGCGCTAACCAGCGAGGAAAGCCCGCAAGGGCTTAAGGAGCCATTGGACCGTTTCAAACGCAACGCGTTAAACCACCGCATTGCTGATCTCGATCAGGTTACCGTCCGGGTCGCGCAGATACAGCGACATAATCGGCCCGTTAGCACCAGATGGCCCAGCGCCGCCACTTTGATCTTGCCCTGCATGTGCTCCACCTTGATTTGGTCGCTACGATCCGCATAAAAACCTGCAAAACACTTACCGGAAAGTCAAAGCGATGTTCTTGCCCCTGCCCGCAGGGCGGCTGACGTTTATCGCACCGCTGATCGCCGGGCAATCCGCACGCCACACCAGTCTGGTGGAACAGGCGGCGCCTGAACACGGGCGCAGCGGGCCGGATGGGCGCGACTGTAACAGGGCGACAGCAGCAGCGGTGTCATAACGACGCTTCGGCGCGAAATGCATCTGGGATGTTGTCGCGCCCGTCCAGCAGCAGATCGGCCATCACCTCGGCCACTTTGGGGGCCATGCCAAAGCCGATTTTAAAGCCGCCATTGGCGATGAACTGGCCGGGATACAGCGGATGCCGCCCCAGTACCGGCGCGCGGCTTTTGCTGCGCGGGCGCAGACCGGCCCAGCGCTCGATCACCTTAGCCCCCTGCAACACCGGTACGGCGGCAATCGCGCGGGCGATCACGTCATCAAGGGCGGAATCTGTGCTGGTGGGGTCGTCAAAATCCCGCTCGGTCGTCGATCCGACAGCCAGGGTGCCGTCGGCATGCGGGATGATGTGCACCGTGTCGGCAAATAGCTGCGGTTGGCCCCTTGCGTCAAAGTGAAGTAAGGCGGATTGGCCTTTGACCCCGGCGCCAACCGGCTTGCCCAGCTGCGCGCTGATCTCAGACAATCCTGTGGCCCCTGTGGCGTGAATGACCCGCCCGCGATCCGGGGCGTCTGCCACAATGTCGACGCCGCGCGCGGCCAGCGCTGAGACCAAAGCCGCACAGGCGCGACGAGGGTGCATCCGCGCGCTAAGCGTGTCGTGAATGACAAAACCGGTGGCGCTGGGCGGGGCCCAATTGGCGAAATCACTCGCCGGGCGTACCTGCCAATCTGCCTTGCCCTGCCATAAGGTTTGCGCGCTGGTGGCCCGCTGATGCGCCAAATCCAACCCGCGCTGGTCGGCTAAAGGTTGTAACCGCCCGGTGCGGCCATAGCCGGGGGAAACGCCACCAACCGCCTCAACCTCGGCCCAGAAGGGCTCGGCCATAATCAGGCTGTCAAACTGAAACGCCTTTTTGGGGTTCCAGTTTTCCGGGACATGCGGGGCCAGGGCGCCTACCAGCCCGCCGCTAGAGCCAGCGCCGGGGCCGTTTGGGTCAATTACGCGCACTGTCGCCCCGCGCCGGGCGCAGGCCCAGGCGATCGACAGGCCAAAAATCCCCGCTCCGCGTACCGTTACATCGACCATTGCCAAATCCCGTGCCTTTCTACAGTGTCGCGCTGTTACGGCTCTTACGGAAAAACAGCATGGCGCACCAGCAGGCGGGCGTGGGTTGGGCAGACGGGCAGGTGCCGGTGTCTGTGCAATTCGACGATCCTTACTTTTCTTTGCAGGACGGGGTGGCGGAAACCGGTCATGTGTTTCTGGCAGGCAATGACCTGCCCGCGCGCTTGGCGCCGGGGTTCCACATTGCCGAGTTGGGGTTTGGTACCGGGCTGAACATGCTCTGCGCCTGGGCCGCGTGGGAGCAAAGCGGCCAGACCACGCCGTTGCGTTTTACCAGTTTTGAGGCATATCCGATGGCGGTTGCCGACATGGTCAAAGCTCTTGCCGCCTTTCCTGACCTTGCCCCATGGCGCGACAGGTTTCTGGAGGTTTGGACAGGACAGGGCGGTTGTGATTTTGACACGCTGCAATTGCAGGTGATCACCGGCGATGCGCGCGACACGCTTCCGGGCTGGCAAGGCCGGGCGGATGCATGGTTTCTGGACGGGTTTTCCCCGGCCAAGAACCCCGAGCTATGGGGGGCGGATCTGATGGCAGAGGTGGCAAGCCATACGATACCGTATGGAACGGCGGCAACCTATACGGCAGCCGGGTTCGTGCGCCGCGGGTTGGAAGACGCCGGGTTTACCGTGACCCGCGTGCCGGGGTTTGGGCGCAAGCGGCATATGACGCGGGCAGTGCTGACATGAGCCAGGCAAACAAGGTGGCGCAGACAAACAACGTGCCAATGGGCGTTTTTCTGATGATCGCGGCCACGGTGGTCTTTGCCCTGCAAGACGGGATCTCGCGGCATCTGGCGGGCACTTATAACACCTATCTGGTGGTGATGATCCGCTACTGGTTCTTTGCGGCCTTCGTGATCTTTCTGGCGATGCGCAAAGGCGGCGGTTTGAGGCAGGCCGCCCGCACCACGCAACCGGGGTTGCAAATTCTGCGCGGGGCGCTGCTGGCGGCCGAGATCTGCATCGCGATTTACGGCTTTACCTTGCTGGGGCTAATCGAAAGCCACGCGGTGTTCATCTGTTACCCGTTGCTGGTCGCGGCGCTGTCCGGCCCGGTGCTGGGTGAACGTGTGGGCTGGCGGCGCTGGGTGGCCATTGCGGTGGGTTTTGTCGGGGTGCTGATCATCCTGCAGCCGGGACGCGGGGTGTTCAACCCGGCGGCGGCTATCCCGCTGATATCGGCCTTGCTCTTTGCGCTTTATGGCCTGCTGACCCGCTACGGGGCGCGGCGCGACAGCACCGCCACCAGCTTTTTCTGGACCGGTGTGGTGGGCGCGGTGATGATGACGGGCGTGGGGGCCTGGTTTTGGCAGAATATGACCGGGCCTGATTGGGTGTGGATGGCTATGCTGTGCGTCAGCGGTGTGCTGGGGCATTGGCTGCTGATCAAATGCTACGAGATGGCCGAGGCCAGTGCGGTGCAGCCCTTTGCCTATTTCCACCTGATCTGGGCGGCAATTCTGGGCCTGTTGATTTTTGGCGAATCTATCCGCACCAATGTCGCCTTTGGTGCCGCGCTGATTTTGTGCGCCGGGCTATTCACCCTATGGCGCGAACGCGCGCAGGGTTGAACCTGTCAGCTCATGCGAGAACGGGATTGGCAGCGCCTCTTTGCCCAGCCTTGCGCGATAGATCGGCAGGCTTTCCGTGACGCGCATCACGTAATTTCGGGTCTCGTTGAACGGGATATGTTCGATCCAGTCGACAATATCCGGTGTGCCGGTGCGCGGATCGCCATAGCGTTCCATCCAGCCCGTCGGGCGGCCCGGCCCGGCGTTATACCCGGCGGCCATCATCACCACATTGCCATCGAAACCCCCGGCCAGCCCAGCCAGGTAATTCGCCCCCAGCTTGGCATTGTACCGCCATTCCAAGATTAGCCTGCGCGTGTCATGCCCGGCCAGGATACCCAGATCGCGGGCTACCAGTTTGGCGGTGGCGGGCATCACCTGCATCAGCCCGCGCGCCCCGGCGCCGCTGACCACGATGGGGTCGAATTCGCTTTCGCGCCGGGCAATCGCCAGGGTCATTTCCGAGGCCATCGGCAGCTGCAGGCTGGCCATCGGATGTACCGGATAATAGGCGGCAGGCAGCACCATCGCGGTGCGCGCCGCCCGCTTGGCGATCATCACCGCCAGATGCGGGCGATCCATGTCAATCGCCATCTGACCCAGCTGGTTGGCGGCCACCGGGTCCAACGTTTCGACCATATGGGTCAGGAACCGTTCGGCCAGATCGGCCTCGTCCGCCAGCAGAAACATAAGTCCGGCCTTCAGGACGCTGGATTTCATGATCTCGGCCTCGCGCCAGGGGGGTGGTACGGCGGGTTTGGCAAGGGCGGGATCAAACGGGCGACCTATACGTTCGGCAGCCAGCAACCCATAGAACGAGGTCTGAAACTGGGCCCCCATCACATAGGCCTCATGCGCCGCTTCGGCATTGCCCATCGCCTCGTGCGTGCGGCCCAGCCAGTATCCGGCGCGGCCCTTGGAAATCGGCGAGGCGACCGACGCGTCAAACTGCTGAAAATGCTTCAGCGCAGTGGCCGGGTCGTTCAACCTGCGCAGGGCCAGAAACCCCGACAGCCATTCCAGATCGGAATAGGCATAGCCCGCACCATTCGTCAGGAAATGCTGCGCTGCGATGCGATAGGCACGTGCCGGATCGCCAATACGCATTTCCAGTCGCGCCAGATCACGACGCCGGGTGGCCCATTTGTCAGGCTCGCCCAAAGCGGCGGCACTGGTCGATCGCTCCAGTAGCAGAACAATCGCGTCCTCGTCGCGCCCCTTGCGGTCACGCCAGACAAACCGCCCAAAGGCCAGCCCGGGATCATCTTGCAGGGCTTTGGGAACAGCCTCGATCTTGGTATCGACACCGGCGGCCATGTCATGCAGGGTAATCCGGGCCTCGGCTAAGGCCCGGTTGGCGGCGTCCACCAGTGGCAACATGCGTTTGGCACTGACCATATGGCCGTCCCACAGCATCCGGTCCAGCCGGGCCACATGGTGCGGTGCCAGCAGTTTCTTGTAGGATTTCAGATAGGTCGCCTGCAGCCCACTGCCCATCGGCATGGTGCGCCAGGCGATCACCACCTCGCTAAACGCATCACCCTCGCGCGATTGCGCAATCAACGCTTTGGCATGCGCCAATACACCTTCGGCGGTTTGTGGCGGCTGATCGGCGAAGAACGCCAGAATTTGCTCGGTCGATGCCTCGTCAAACGCCGCTTCGCTTTTGCGGCGCAACCAGTCCAACCCGGGCCAGTCGGGCCGACGTTGCAAAAAACCGGTGACCTGCTGCGGGGTGCCGCGTCCGGCGCGCAGCCGGTGCCATTCGATCACGTCGTTTTCCACTGATCCGTCCGGCCCGGCCGCCGTCAGCGCCGCAGCCCAGTCGCCCTGACGCATCGCTGCCATCGCCTGACCAAGCCGATCAGCCCCGTCCGCAGCTGCGGGCAGGGATAAGCCCAAACAAAACAATACTATCAACGCCGATATGCGCGTCATCACTTGCAATTCCCAAGCATCCAAGGCTAGAGCCTGTAAAGATACCCTTTGGCCCGTGCGGATCAACACACAAATGCGGTACAGGCCGGAGTCAGCGGGGTTTGCCCGTAAAAAACGACGCACTAACTTAGGGAGCGCACCCATGTTCAAAGGTTCTATGACCGCCATCGTCACACCGTTCAGAAACGGCGAGCTGGATCTGGATGCGCTGAAACACCTGGTGGACTGGCAGATCAGCGAAGGCACAACCGGCCTGGTGCCGGTGGGTACCACGGGCGAAAGCCCGACACTCAGCCATGACGAACATGAATGTGTCGTCGAAACCGTGGTCAAGGCGGTTGCTGGCCGGGTGCCGGTGATTGCCGGGGCGGGATCGAACAACACGCTCGAGGCGATCCGCTTCATGCAATTCGCCCACAAGGTCGGGGCCGATGCGGCGCTGGTGGTGACGCCCTATTATAACAAACCAACCCAACGCGGGCTGACCGCACATTACACAGCGCTGCATGATTGCTGCGAGTTGCCGATCTTCATCTACAACATCCCGGGCCGCTCGGCGATTGATATGAGCGTTGTGACAATGGGTGAACTGGCCAAATTGCCACGGATCATCGGGGTCAAAGACGCCACCGCCGACATGGCCAGGGTGTCGCAGCAACGCGCCCTGTGCGGCGCGGATTTCATCCAGCTATCTGCAGATGACGCGTCGGCGCTGGGCTTCAACGCCCATGGCGGCGTGGGCTGCATCTCGGTCACCGCCAATGTGGCCCCGAAACTCTGCGCTGAATTTCAAGCTGCAACTCTGGCAGGCGATTACGCTACTGCGCTGACCTATCAGGACCAGTTGATGCCGCTGCATCAGGCTATCTTTACCGAACCGGGGCTGGTCGGCGCGAAATACGCGCTCAACAAACTGGGCCTATGCAGTGAAGAGGTCCGCTCTCCCCTGACCGGACTGGAAGACAGCACCAAGGCAGCAATAGACGCCGCCATGTCCCACGCAGGAATTGCCTAAGAATCCCAGCTGCTTTTTCTGGCTTTTAAATATCCCGGGGGCTTCGGGGGCTGGCCCCCGATCCCTCCGCTAACTCCGGTGCATCACCGCTTGCCGTAGTAATACCCGACCACATGCTCTGCTTCAGCAAAGAACAACCAGCGCGACGCAAATACCCCGGTCAGATGGCTGACCACGGCCCCCCCGGCCAACAGGTGGTTGAACGGCATAAGCAACAGCGCCACAGGCACAACAACCATCAACACCAACGAAATCACCCGTAGCTTGGCACTATGCTTGCGCCCCACAACATGGGTGAACTCGCGCAACAGATAGTTGGTCCCGGTATGGGGCGGCTCGAACGCGCGCACCGTCCCGATAGTGCCCAGCCCGGTGGCTGTGGCCAGGGTTGATCGCGACCCGGCAAGCGCCCCGTCGCCCTTGGCCCAATAGGCGATCTGAACCATCCCGGCCACCAGCAACAGCACGATGGCAGGCATAGTCTGCCCGGCCAGCAACGCCCCGCCCGCCAGCGAAAAGCTAAGGAACATCACAGGCGTCAGCGGCATGTTCCAGCGCGGAATGGTTTTCAGCTGGGCGTAAATCATCGACGTGGTGAACACCGCTGTCAGGCTGATCACAGCCCCCACAAGGCCCAGAACCGGCCAGCGGGTGTTGGCAAACACCAGTCCCGCGCCAAACAGTGCCATCACAATCAGCGCAATGACCGATGCCCAGCCTTCGCGGCTAAGCCAGCTGGTCTTCCACTGGGTAAACGCCTTGATCGCCCGCTCTGGGTGCCCCAAATGAAAGGTCGATGCCAAAAGCCCGCCGACCGCCAACAGATAGGCGATGGCGAAAAATGCAAAGGCGGTCCAGCCGGTGACGTCAGGAAACCCCAACCCCAGCCAGAACAACAGACCAAACCCAAGCCCGGAAAGCGATGTGAACAGGATGACAGATGGTGCCGGATGCATCAGAGTTTCTCCAGTGTCTTGTCAAGCCAGCCCAGAAAGCCGCCTGCGTCTTCGGCAATCGGCGCCAGCAAGGGTGCCAGAACGTCGATATCGCCTTGCAACGTGTCTTTGGGACGGGGCGGCAGGTATTTGTTAACCGGCTTGGTGCCTTGTTCGGGCATCAGATCCATGCCGCCGCGCTCGGCCACCAGCTGCGACACGGCGCTGTCAGGATCACCCAGGTCGCCAAAATGCCGCGCGCCTGCAGGGCAGGTGCGCACGCAGGACGGGACCCGGTCCACCTCGGGCAGATTTTCATTGTAAATCCGGTCGACGCANAGGGTGCATTTCTTCATCACGCCTTCGGCCACGTCCAGTTCGCGTGCACCATAAGGGCAGGACCAGGCGCACAGGCCACAGCCGATGCAGTCGCTTTCGTTGACCAGAACAATCCCGTCTTCGGCGCGTTTATAGCTGGCCCCGGTGGGGCAGACAGTGACGCAGGGCGCATCCTCGCAATGCAGGCATGATTTCGGGAAATGGATCAGTTGCGCCGCACCGCTGGGCGGTTGAACTTCGTAACTGTGGACCCGGTTCAGAAAGGTTCCCGAAGCGGCGGCGCTGTATGGGTTTTGATCGGACAGGGGTGCGCCATAGTTTTCAGTGTTCCAGCCTTTGCAGGAAATCACGCAGGCGTGGCAGCCTACACAAGTATCCAGATCAATGACAAGGCCGAGTTTACGGTTGGTTTTTTCCGGAAGCTGAGTCATCCCGTACCCCGCTCACAATCCGGGTGCACAAGAATTTTTGAAAATTCTTGGCAAATTTTTTCGAAAAAATTTGGCTGGTTCATTTGCCCACCTTCCACTTTAACTGCTCGGGGCCGGTGCCCACGGGGGATTTGATCGGCGGAAAGGCCGGTTGGCTTTCGTTTTGATCCGGCGCCTTTTCGATCTTGACCTTCAGATCAAACCACGCGGCCTGACCGGTGATCGGATCGGAATTGGCCCAGCGCAGCCCATCGCCTTTGGAGGGCAGCAATTCGTGGATCAGGTGGTTCAGCAAAAACCCTTGGGTCGCCTCGGACGCATCCGTGTCCAGCGCCCAGGTGCCTTTGCGTTTGCCAATCGCGTTCCAGGTCCAGATGGTGTTGTCATTCAGCGCCGCCATTTCCAT
>JGI24025J20009_10000753_pt1 | contig 25114 bp, 22 predicted proteins | sample Cruoilmetagenom3_FD_20009 | JGI IMG/M metagenome (IMG submission 20009) | reverse complement strand
CGGGGCGATCCTTCTCCCCGATGTGGCGAGCGACCACGGCCATGCCGCCGATACCCAACCCCATGGCTAAACTGTTGATGCTCCAGCGCAGGGTGCCGCTGATGGTCACCGCAGCCAAAGCGGCGGGGCCGAATTTCCCCACCCAGAAGATGTCGATGATCTGAAAGATGCTGTTCATCGACATCTCGAGGGCCATGGGAACGGCTAAAAGCCAGATATTATGGTTGAGGCTGCCCTTTGTGTAGTCATGCTCTGGCCTTTCCCAAAGGCCGACTTCACTTAGCGCCCCTTCATCTCCCTCGGGATCCTGTAAGGAAGCCATTATGAGGCTACGCGCTCCGAGCGAGCCTTGCCAGATGCTCAAGAGCCAGGTCTATCCTCGAAAGCGCCCGCTTTCTCCCCAGGAGAGCGAGGGTACCGAAGAGGGGAGGGGCTACCTTCTTCCCCGTGACGGCGATGCGGAGGATACCGAAGAGTTGCCCCGCGGTTAAAGATAGGTCATCGGCCAAGCGGCGGAGGGCCTTCTCTAGGCTCTCCTCGTCGAAGAGGGGCAGTTCCTCCAACTTCTCCCGCGTCACCTTGAGGGCCGTGTACGATTCTTGGGCGGTCATCTTCTTTCCCATGAGGAGTTCGGGGGCGTAGGCTATCTCTTCTCTGAAGAAGAAATCTACCAACCCTACACCGTCGCTCAAGACCTTCATCCGCTCCTGGATGAGGGGGATCAGGCGGCGGACGGTCTCCATATCGGCCTCCAGCCCGGCCCTCTTTAAGAAAGGCAGGAGTCGCTTCGCTAAGTCGTCGGGCTCCAGTTGACGGATATAGACCCCGTTCATCCACTCCAGTTTCTCGTCGCTGAAGACGGAGGGCGCAGGGTTCACCTTCTCCAGGCTAAAATGCTCGATCAACTCCTCCCGGTTGAAGAGTTCCCTCTTATCGTCGTAGGCCCAACCCAAAAGGGCCAGGAAGTTGACCATCGCCTCGGGCAGATAGCCCGCATCTCGGTATTCACTCACCGAGGTGGCTCCATGCCGCTTGGAGAGTTTGGTGCGATCTGGGCCCAGGATCATCGAGACATGGGCGAACTGAGGCGGGGTATGTCCCAAAGCCTCATAGATCCGTACCTGGCGGGGGGTATTAGCCAGATGCTCATCGGCGCGGATGACGTGGGTTATCTGCATCAGGATATCATCGACCACCACGGCGAAGTTGTAGGTAGGGAAACCGTCGGCTCGCATGATGATGAGATCGTCCAGTTGCTGGTTGGCGAAATGGACATCTCTCCGCACCAGGTCATGAACTACCGTCTCCCCCTCCAGAGGCATGGCGAAGCGGAGGGCTGGTTTTCTGCTCTGGGCTTCTAGGGAGGCCCTTTCTCGGGGGGATAGGTCTCGGCAACGGCGGTCATAACCCGGTGTTTTCCCCCTAACTAGAGCGGCTTTTCGTCGCTCCCTCAGTTCCTCCGGGGTGCAATAGCAAAGGTAGATCTTTTTCTCCTCCAAGAGCCGCTCCGCCGCAGCCCGGTAGAAATGGAGCCGTTGCATCTGGAAGTAGGGCCCTCGGCCGCCTCCTACTTCCGGCCCCTCATCCCAGTCGAGGCCCAGCCAGCGGAGGGAATCCAAAATGCCCCCCACCGATTCCTCGGTGGAACGCACCTGGTCGGTATCCTCTATCCGCAGGACGAAGGTCCCTTGGTGATGGTGGGCGAAGAGCCAGTTGTAGAGGGCGGTACGTGCCCCGCCTACATGCAAATACCCCGTGGGGGAGGGGGCGAACCTGACCCGAACTCTTTCACTCATAGGAACCTCTCGAAGTTCTGGATTTGCCATCGTAGTTGCTGATTGTAGGTAGGGTGAGGGCGGAAGGGGCGGATACAACCTTCAAGGCGTGCGTTCCCCACTATCTCTATCTTCTCTAAGTCGCCTACCCCTAAACCCTTCAATTTGCAGTAATAGAGGTAGCCGATCTCGTCTATATCGTAGCCCATAAGTTTTGCCGCCACCGTGTCAGCGGCCAGAAAGTCGGTGCTGGCGATGGCCACCTGTAACTCCACCGGCTCTCCATCGCCGGGGCCTGGCCCTTCCATCCCCAGAAAGCCATCGATGATGCTCAGTTGAGGGGCTATATATTTAGCCAAGGTATAGAGGTTGAGGTTGATAGCCGGATACTCCTGGTGCATGGCGGACTTGTCACTCCTGAGAACCGTCGTGGAGACATCTCGCTTGAGTCCCTCTAGAAACGGTGCACGTTTCACCCAAGAAGGGGTAACTCTGGATAAGGTATTGAAAAGCGTGCTATTTCTCCCTCTTTGATCACGGATGAGGCTTCCCATGATCATATTCTTCAGGGAAAGGGTGATGATCACCGTGTCGTGGGTCTTAGGCGGGCCGATGGAGATGCGGTAGGGGCTCTCCCAGGCGGTCTTAGCCAAGCGCAACTCTAGGGGAGCCAGATTCCGGTCATATACCTCTACCTTCACCCACCGATCTCTATTGAGATCCATCAGCCGTACACCGTACTTTTCGATCAGCGGCTCATAGCCAAAAACGCGAAACCCCTCCAAGGTGTCGGTGAGGCCGGCCCCCTCGCCGATGGTGATAGAGCCACCATAGCGGGATCCCAGAAAGTCGAGAAGGGCTCGTACCGCTTCCACATGAGTGGCCGCCAGTTGATTGGTGGTGGAGACGAAGTTGGGCTTGATGAGCAGCCCATCTGGAGGCAACTTGATCTCCTCTTCGATACACTCCAGGGCTTGGGCTATGTTTCGGTATCTATCTGGGCCCTTGATGAGGGCTACCCTACTTTTCACTGAAACTCCAGTTTTCGATGGCGTACGAGGATACTTTGCACCAGCCCTTCCGCCAGGAGGAGGGTTATGAGCCCGCTGCCTCCATAACTCATGAAAGGGAGAGATGTACCGGCGGCGGGGATGAGCCCTATGTTCATCCCTATGTTGACGAAGGCTTGGAAGGCGATCACGGTCGCCACGCCGCAGGCGATCAATTTCCCGAAATCGTCACCAGCCAGATCCGCGGCCCGGAGGATCCGGAAAAGGACGATGCCCAAAAGAAGGAGGAGGATCAGAACGCCCACAAAGCCCAGTTCCTCTCCCAGGACGGAGAAGATGTAGTCGGTAGGGCGGACACGGAGGAAATGCAACTGGTTCTGGGAGCCGCTGCCGAACCCTTGTCCCCACCACCCTCCTGACCCCACGGCGATGCGGGCCTGATTGATGTTGTACCCCCTCCCCAACGGATCGTGCTGGGGGTTGAAGAAGATGATGATCCGCTCACGCATATAATCTTCGAGGGAAAGCCAGATGAGCGGCGTGCCCAGGACGCCGAGGAGGGCCAGGATAGCGAGGTGTCGCAAGCGGGCCCCGGCCATCAGGACCATAACCACCCAGATGATGCCCAAGATCAAGGCTGTTCCTAAATCAGGCTGGAGATAGATGAGAACCATAGGGATGGCTACATAGATGAGAGAAATGAGGAGTTGGGGAAATCGCTTTATGCTCGGGCCGCGGTCAGATAGGTATTTGGCCAAAATAATGATGATGAAAAGTTTTGCCAACTCAGAGGGTTGGAAGCGTCCGAAGCCTAACCACCGCTGTGCGCCAAAGGATGTACGGCCTATTACTCGGATGAGGAGCAGTGAAAGGATGGTCAAGATGTAGAGGGGGCGGTATAGATTCTCCAGGTATCGATAATCAATGATAGTGGCCAGAAACATCAGGCCCAACCCTGCCAGAGCGTAGATGATCTGTCTGGCGAAAAAGGTATCCCAAAGGCTCTGGCCGCCTTCCCCGGAGAGGTAGGTAGCGCTGTAGATCATGATGATGCCGTAGAGCACTAGGAGTACAGTGGCTCCCAGGAGCAGCAGGTCAAAATGTTGGGTGACTCTCTTCATTATCCCCGACCCTAGTCTATTTTCATTTCCTCAGGGTGCCGAAGGCACTAATGGCAGATCAAAGTAGTCAGCCAGGATCCGGGCGGCCACAGGGGCTGCGGTCACCGAGCCCTCACCACCCCCCTCGATGAAGACCACCAGGGCGATCTCCGGATTCTCCGCCGGCGCGTAGGCCAGAAACCAAGCGTGGGTGGGCAGTTTCCCCTCCCTATCGCGGGGACCTGGATACTCGGCGCTCCCCGTCTTGCCGGCCACCGCAACCCCGGGCAGATTAGCCCTCCAACCGGTGCCCCGGGCTACAGCGGCCCGCATGCCCTCTCGCACTAGGGCTAAGTTCTCCGGGGCGAGGGGGAGTTGGCGGATCACCTCCTTGTGGAAGGGACGAACGATGTTACCTTCGGCGTCTCTCACCTCACGGACGATCTGCGGCCGATAGAGGGTACCGCCATTGGCCACGGCTGCGGTAGCGTTGAGCATCTGGAGGGGAGTGGTTAAGATATACCCCTGGCCGATAGCCATGTTGTAGGTATCTCCCGTCACCCAGGCCTCACCATAGGTAAGCCGCTTCCAATCTTCGCTGGGGATCAACCCTTCGCTTTCCCCTGGAAGGTGGATGCCGGTGGGCGATCCCAGCCCAAAAAGGCGCGCATAGTAAGCCAGGGTGGGCAGACCCAGGCCCGCGAAATCCTGATAACCGCCAGACAACTTATAAAAGAAGACGTCGCAGGAGTAGGCGATAGCCTGCACCACGTTCAAAGGTCCATGCCCCGTCTCCAGCCAACAACGGAAAGGCTGGGCCAAAGTGGGATCATCGGGAGCATACTTGTTAGGGAGCCATATCACCCCAGGATCGTTGATTAAGGTATAGCGGTTGATGACCTCCTCCTCTAACCCCGCGGCGGCCCCAATGATCTTGAAGGTGGAGCCCGGGGGGTATTGCCCCATCAAAGCGTGATCGACCAGAGGCCGATGAGGGTCCTCTTTCAAGGCTTGGTAATCTTCAGGGGATATGCCGCCGATGAAGAGGTTGTTATCGTATGAGGGGAGGGAGACCAAAGCCAAGATCTCGCCCGTTTGGGGATCCATGGCTACCACCACTCCTGACTGCGAGCCCGCCGCGGTCATCCCTTCCTGGAGTGCCTCGGTAGCCTCCTTTTGAAGGTCGAGGTCGATGGTCAAAATGAGGTTGGAGCCTGGCTGGGGATCCGTAGCCGTCCCCACAGTCCGCACCTCCCTTCCGGCCACATCGACCTCCACATGCTTACGGCCTTTCTTCCCTCTCAACTCCTCCTCGAAGGTCAACTCTACCCCTGTCAGCCCTACCAGGTCGTTGGGTTCGTAGTCGGAGTAACTCTCCGCTTCTTCCTCAGGGATGGGCCCCACATAGCCGATGATATGGGAGAGTAAAGAGCCGCCGATATATTCGCGCTGAGCCTCTATTTGTACCACTACCCCGGGGAGATCAAGGTGCGCCTCCTCGATGAGGAAAGCCACCTCCCGAGGTACATCATGGGCCAAGATAACGGGGACGAAGGGGGTCTTTCTTCCCTCTTCGATCAGATCCCTTATGCCGGCCCCAAACCACCGCTCTAACCCTAAGAGATGAGGGCTTTGGGACAGAGATGAGGGTACGTTATCCAGCCGGCTTTCGACAGGNATCTCCAGAAGAGAGGCTAAGCGTTGGATCACCTCCTCTTCTCTATCTGGGGGAAGATCGGCTGGTACCACAGAGATAGTGAAACTGGGGACATTTCTAACTAAGAGTCTTCCTTGACGGTCGTAGATCACTCCCCGGGGCGGTGGGATGGAGACCAGTCGGAATCTATTGCGGTTGGCTCTCTCTCGGCTCTCCTCCCCTTGCGCGATCTGGAGCCGCCAGGTTTGGAGGGCGAGGAGGGAGAAAAGCAAGAGGATGATAACCCGGAAGACCGTGATCTTAGCGTCGGGCTTTCTCTTTTCCATCACCTTTCCCGGTGTCAAAACCATGGGGGCCATATCTTATGGCCAAGTTAGGGAGCGAGCCTCCAATTTGATTATAGCGAAGGGGGCGGTTCTTGACAAGGGACCGAGGCTTGGCCTCTTACCACTCCATTCGCTCTGGACCGATCCGGCGATGGAGCCAGGAAAGAAGGGGGTAAAGGGGAAGCATAACTAATGTGTTGAGAAAACCGGTAGGAAGCAGTGCCTCCAGGAAGCTCTCCCCCCACAGGGCTGGGCGCCCTAGGAATTGCCAGGCTAGAAGCAGGGCCAGGTTGTACCCCAACGTGGCTAGGAATATGATGACCAAGGGAAAGAGGATATTGGTGCGGTATATGCTCTTTTGCCCCAGGCCGGTTAGAAGGGTCAAGGGAGTAAGAATTAGAGCCGAGAGCCCTAGGGGGGTGGCGGAGAGGAGATCTAGAGCCACCCCACCTATGAATGCCCAGAGGAGCCCTTCCCTAACCCCACGGAGCAGGCCCCAAGAGATCACTAGAATCACCACTAGATCGGGCTTTAGGCCGCCCCGGGAGAGGTGGGGAAGAAGGGAAGATTGAAGGAGAGCAGCGCTGGTCAAAAGCAGAACCGCGGCATAAGGGTTCATTGTTCGAAATCGGTGATGATCATCACCATCTCCAAGTGGTCGAACTCCACCGTGGGCTCTACCTCCGCCTCTTGGAAGAGTTCGATATCTTTCTGTCGGACGGCGGTCACCTGACCGATAACCAGCCGGCGGGGAAAGTTGCCCCCCAATCCGGAAGTGAGGACTAGATCGCCTGTCTTCACTTCCTCTCCTTGTTGGATGTACCGCATGACCATTCCTCCACCCGGCTTCCCTTGGACCACCCCTGTGGCTCTGGAGTTCTGGATTAAGGCATTGACTGAACTGGAAGCGTCGATGATGAGAAGTACTCTGGAGGAGCGAGGATAGGTCTCCACCACTCTTCCCACTAGGCCTTGGGAGGTGACCACTGGCATCCCTACGGCTATCCCATCCCCGCTACCTCGGTCGATAGTGATGTACTCCAGCAGGTTGCTAGGGTCGTGGCCGATCACCTGGGCAGAGAGTAACTGGTAGTCGGGGTTCGCCTCCTTGAAGTCCAGTTGCTGGCGCAGGGTGATGTTCTCGATCTCCGCCTCGCGGAGGCGGACGTTCTCGATGGCTAATTGATCAACTAACTTCTGCAACTCCTCGTTTTGCCTCCTTAACATTTCTAGGTCTTGGAAATAGCGACCCGCGTTCGTGAATCTCTCCCCTAAGGAATCGAGGCCCTGTTGGAGGGGGAAAAACAACTGGGCCACGACGTTCTCTACTGGCTCTAGGAGGTGAGTGACCTCCAAGGCTAGAAAAGCCAGGATGAACAGCAGAAGAAGTAGAGCCGCGGGGATGCCTCGCATTTGGGACAACGGACGCTCCTTCTCAACCTCGCCGGGGCCTAGCGCTCCTTTGAGTGCTCGTCAGAACATGGCGAAGGGTATCCAACTCCTCCAGTACCTTACCGGCGCCACGCGCCACACAGGTCATAGGATCCTTAGCCACATAGACCCGCATCTTCGCCTCTTCGGCGAGCCGCTCCGCCATCCCTTTCAGAAGGGCCCCTCCCCCGGCTAGGGCGATCCCCTGCTCAATGAGATCGGCCACCAACTCCGGAGGGGTTTGATCGAGGGTCGTCTTCATGGCGTCGATGATCGCCTCCAGAGCGGGAGAAAGAGCCTCTCGGATCTCTATGCTGGAGATCTCCACCGCCTCCGGCAAGCCAGAGATGAGGTTGCGGCCCCGAAGGAGCATAGTCTGCTCCTCTGGGAGGGGATAAGCGGAGCCTATAGCCATCTTCACCCTCTCTGCCGTCCTCTCTCCGATGAGGAGGTTATATTTCTGACGAGCGTATTGGACTATCCCCTCGTCCATCTCGTCCCCGGCGACGCGGATGGAGGTGGAAACCACGATGCCGCCCAGAGATATGACCGCCATCTCCGAGGTGCCACCACCGATATCGATGACCATGCTCCCCACTGCATCATTCGCGGGCAGCCCCGCTCCGATGGCGGCCGCCATCGGCTGCTCGATGAGATACGCCTCTCGGGCGCCAGCGCTGATACAGGCATCGTGTACCGCTCGCTTCTCCACCTCGGTGACCCCGCTGGGGATACCGACCACCACGCGGGGTCGGGGGATGGGAAGGAATACCTTCTCGTGTACCTTCTGAATGAAGTAGTGGAGCATTCGCTCGGTGATGTCGAAATCGGAGATGACACCATCCCTCAGGGGCCGGATAGCCACGATGTTGGCTGGGGTCCGCCCCACCATCTCTTTCGCTTCCTGGCCGATGGCCAAGATCTTCTTGGTCTTCGTCTCTATGGCCACCACGGAAGGCTCGTTGATGACGATCCCCTGGCCTCGCACCAAAACCAAAGTATAGGCGGTCCCCAAGTCGATGCTGATATCGCGGGAGAAAAGGCCCAAGATGGCGTTCAAGGGGTTAAACACGGATCTCTCCTCTCTAACTGCCCTTTTCCTATAAGAGGGTGCTTCTGGGAAATTATACCACAAGAACCGTCAGCAAAAAAGGGGCGGGCTAGCCCGCCCCTTTCCACTCCTCGTCCCAGGTTCACTCTTCTTCAACTTCTTCGGGAGGCTCCTCTTCTCTCCCCTCTGCCTCTTCCCTCTCTCGGGGTATGATCTCCACCTCGCTGGGCACCACCTCTTCGACTACCTCCTCCACTCTGAGAGGCAAGATCTGGGCTACCACCTCTTCCTTATCAATGAGGATCTCCACGTCGGCGTCAACTGTAAGGTCGCCCACCAGTATGGCCTGGTCTATCTCGACCAGATCCCCTAGGTTCACCTCTATCGACTCTATGAGGTTGGTGGGTAAGCACTCCACTTCCACGGAATCGAGTCCGCGAACGAGGATGCCCTCTCGTTTCTCCGCCACGGGAGAGTGGCCTATAAACACTAGAGGGACCTCGGTGGTGATTTTCTCTGTCATCACCACCTCATAGAAATCTACATGCAGGAGGGCATGGGTGATAGGGTCTAACTGCACCTCGCGAGCCAGGGTCATCTTTGGCTCCTTGTCATCTCCCACCCGAAGGGTGATCAGATGATGGCTCCCCACCCGCTCTAGGACCCATCGTAGGCTTCGCTCTTCGATCTGTAATGGAAGGGGCTCCGTCCTATGGCCGTAGAGGATGGCGGGGACGAGTCCCTGCCCTCGCAGTTGCTTCACCTGTTTGCCCATGATCTCCCGCTTCTGAGCCCTCAATTCTATCTCTTCCATCAATCTCTCCTCGTGAATATGCTCCTTAAAGCATAGATGAAGGCCAGGCTAGCACCCAGGGCAGCACCTAAGGCCAGGGCTGATTTCTGATCCATCATAGTGGTCACTGAACCCTCGATGGGGCCGCTGGCGATAAATATGCTTCTGACCTCATCGGCTTTGATCTTCCCCGCTACCAGGACCCCAGCGCCGCCTCGGTTTACCTCCACCTCCTGCCCAGAGATTATGAGCGCTCCCGAACGCTCGAGAGCGATCGTCTCGCCTCGTACAGCCAAAGCCCCACCCTGACTCAGGTTTACCTCTCCACCCTGGATATACTGAGCGCCACCTTGCCGGATGGTTACCTTCTCCGCCTCGATCGACTGGGTACCCGATTGGTGAAGGCGAACCTCTTGGGCCCTAACGGTCTGGGCCCCGCTCTGAGTCATCTCCACACTGTTAGCGGTGACATCTCCCACTAATTCGTTTTCCAGAACCGCCAGTTCCACGCCAGATACCTCTTCACCAGTCATAGCAAGACCCCTTTTCCTTCATGATAATCAAAATTCTACCCTAATATTGATGGTTCGTCAAGGTTTGACATTGAGGAGGAGTTGCCATAGAATTTTCAATACTTGATGTAGAAAGGATAATGGTGGTGACCAGGCCGACAACCAGTCCGGAGATACGAAAAGCGTTCTTGGACTTTTTCGCCCGAAAAGGACACCTAGTGATGCGCAGTTCCTCCTTGGTTCCGGAGAGGGACCCCACTCTGCTTTTCACCAGTGCAGGCATGGTCCAGTTCAAGCCCTACTTCTCTGGCCAGGAGCCCCCCACTCACAGGCGTTTGGCCTCCTGTCAGAAATGTTTCCGCACCACCGATATCGACCTAGTGGGGGATGAGAGCCATCTTACCTTCTTTGAGATGCTGGGGAACTTCTCCATCGGCGACTATTTCAAAGAAGGGGCTATAGAGTTGGCTTGGGAGTTCGTCACCCGGGACCTTAGTCTTCCCCCAGACCGCCTCTGGATAACCATCTATCTAGATGACGATGAAGCCCAGGAGCTGTGGATGAAGATCGGGGTACCAGAGGCGCGCATCCTCCGTTTCGGAAAGAGCGAGAACTGGTGGGGGCCAGCGGGAGAGACCGGCCCCTGCGGGCCTGACTCCGAGATATTCTACGACCGAGGGGAGGAGCATGGCTGCGGCCGTTCCGATTGTGCCCCTAATTGCCCCTATTGCGATCGCTACTTGGAACTCTGGAACCTGGTCTTTATGCAGTACCATCAAGATGAGGCTGGAGAACTTACGCCCTTGCCGGAGCAGAATATCGACACGGGGATGGGTTTGGAGCGGACGGCGGTGGTGATGCAAGGGGCCTCCTCCATCTATGAGACGGACCTCTTTTACCCTCTGGTTGAGCGGGCAGCAGAACTGGTGGGGGTGGAATACGGCTCCCACGAGGCGTACGTAAAGTATCCCGAGGGAAGCGACCGCTCCTTGCGCATCATCGCCGAGCATAGCCGAGCGGCCACTTTTCTCATAGCCGATGGGGTGATGCCCGCCAATGAGGGGCGGGGGTATGTTTTGAGAAGGGTTCTGCGCAAGGCGATCTATCATGGCCGTCACCTGGGTCAGGAAAAGCCGTTCCTGGGAGAGATGGCGGGGATGGTATCTGACCTCATGGGAGAGGCATATCCGGAACTCATCGATAGAGCGGAGTTCGTAGTCCAGGTAATGACCGCCGAGGAGGAGAGGTTCCGACAAACTCTGGATACAGGTACCCATCTTCTTGTCGCCCTCCTGGAGGATCCGGAAGTGGTCCAGAGAGGGGTCATCTCCGGCCAGGATGTCTTCCGTCTCTACGATACCTATGGGTTGCCCCCCGATTTCACCCGGGAGATAGCCGGGGAGCACGGCTTGACTATCGACGAGGAGGGGTATGAGGAGGCTATGGCCGCCCAGCAGGAGCGGGCACGGGCCGCGGCCACATTTGGCCTGGGTAGCCAAAATGAGATATACCAGAGACTCGATCTTCCAGCCACTGAATTCGTAGGGTATAAGACCTTAGAGGCTTTATCTCGCGTGTTGGCCCTAGTTCAGGGTGGGGAGGCGGTGGATGAGGTCCAGGCCGGAGACGAGGTTGAGGTTATCCTTGACATAACTCCTTTCTATGCCGAGGCTGGTGGGCAGGTGGCAGATACCGGGGTACTAATCGGCTCAGATGGCAGAATACGAGTGGAAGACACCCAGAGCCCGTTGGCGGGGCTTATCGTCCACTACGGCCAGGTCGAGGCAGGGAGCCTTAGGGTCGGCCATGAGGTCACCGCCGTCGTTGACGAAGAGCGTCGCCTTGACATAATGCGCAACCATACGGCTACCCATCTTTTGCATAAGGCTTTGCGGGAGGTTTTAGGAGGGCATGCGCGCCAGTCAGGCTCTCTTGTGGCTCCCGATAGGCTCCGTTTCGACTTCACCCATATGGCCGCTTTGACCCCCGAGGAGTTGAGGGAGATCGAGCAGCGCATCAACGCCAAGATCAGAGAGAACCTACCGGTCACCACCCAGGTGATGGATTATGATAAGGCGATAGCCGCCGGGGCGGTGGCTATCTTCGGGGAGAAGTATGGCGACCGGGTGCGAGTGGTGAGCATCGACGACTACACTAAAGAACTATGCGGAGGGACCCATCTTAAGGCTACCGGCGAGATAGGCCTCTTCCATATCGTTGGCGAGGAGAGCATAGGCGCTGGCCTGCGGCGGATTGAGGCCCTCACCGGGCGTGGGGCGGAGCGGTATATGCAAGAAGCGCTAGCCACATTAGTCCAGGTGGCTGACAGATTGCAAGTGCCGCCTACGGAGGTGGAGGATAAAGTCGCTTCCCTGCTAGAATCGTTGAAGGAAAGAGAGAGGGAAGTGGCGCGCCTCAGGCGGGAGAAGGCGAGAAGCGAGGTCGATTCCCTTCTGGAGAAAGTGACGGAGGTAAAGGGGGTCAAACTGTTGGCTGCAGAGGTGCGAGCAGATGATATCGAATCCCTGCGGGAGATGACCGATTGGGTGAGGGATCGCCTCAGTTCTGTGGTCGTAGTTCTGGGGGCCGTTCTAGATGGCAAGCCCAGTCTTGTGGCTGCCGTGACGCCAGACTTGGTAGAGCGGGGTTTGAGAGCCGACTGGTTGGCGAAGGAGGTAGCCAGCCTAGTGGGTGGTGGAGGAGGGGGACGTGCTACCCTGGCTCAGGCTGGCGGGCGAGATGCCAGCAAACTCCAAGAAGCGCTGGCTGCGGCAGAAGGGTTCCTAGCAGAAAGGTTATAAAATAGAGAGGGGTAGGGGGCTTGGGAACTTTAGTTCAGGGAGGCAGGGGTTGACGTCGGGATACCGGCGTCCTTTTGAGAGATGAGGCTATCTAAACCTCGGATCGATGCCACGGCGCAGCAAGTGATCTACCTCGAAGCCGATGATGACTTTGCCACCATACGCCATCGTCTATCCGTTGCTCAGGCAGGGAAGGTCATCCTGGTAGTACCTCCTAATTGTCGAGGGCTCAAAAACAGGGTGCACCTCAGGCTTTTGGAGCGGCTGATGGATGATTCCCCCATAAGGGTGGCTTTGGTCACCCGAGATCGAACCCTAGGAACATCGGCTCGAGAAGTGGGTTTCCCTACTTTCCCCTCAGTGGAGAGGGCTCAAAGGAGCCGTTGGCCCCCTCGCCGCCCTCGCCCGAAGAGGCTCCTTCCCGAGAAAGGCCGCCGTGCTCCAACGCGACCGACTTCCTTACAGGATCCCAGGGGAAAAGTAGCCATGCAACGAGGGGAGGCCGTTCTCTTCTTCGGCCTCCTGGGAAGTGTCTTCCTCCTTCTTTTGGCCGGCTTCTGGCTTTTCGTCCCTAGCGCCACCGTTACTCTTAAGCCCTTAACCTACCCTTTGGAAGAGACGCTGACGGTGCGAGCGGATCCGAATCTGGAGGAGATAGATCTTATGAACTTGATCTTGCCCGCGACCATCAAGGAGGTGGAGATTACAGGCCGGGAGCAGATCGCTTGCACCGCCAAGAAGGATGTCCCCGATGGCTACGCTCAGGGGGAGGTGATCTTCATCAATAAGAGAAGCGAAGCCACCACCGTTATCTCCGGTACCGTGGTCAGCACCAGCGCGGGTACAAGCGTAGGGTTCCATACCTCAGAGGATGTCTCCCTACCGCCTGTGGCAGGGGGACGGGCCCGGGTGATGGTGGAGGCTTTGGAGCCTGGGCCCAGTGGCAACGTCCCCGCCTGGACCATTAACCGGGTAGAGGGGACGATAGCCTTGCAGGTGAACGTGATCAACGACTCCCCTACCCAGGGTGGTACCATGAAGCAGGTCTCCTATGTGACTAACGAGAGCAAAGAACAAGTGAAAGATATGTTGATGCGGCGGCTCAAGCAGGAAGGGTATAATACGCTGGTCTCCCGGCTGGAGGGAGCCTACCTGCCGCCTGAGTCGGTAGAGTTGATCGTCCTTACGGAGACCTATGATAAGTTCGTAGAGGAGGTGGCGGATTCTCTTACCTTAGATATGCGTGTTTGGGCCAGGGGGATAGCCATCGCTGAGGAAGACGGGCGCCGTCTGGCCCTCGCAGCGCTGGAATCTTCGATGAGCGAGGGGTTCCAACTTCTCTCCAAGGAGATAGGGTTTAGCCCTGGAGGGGTGGCCGAGGCTGGCGGCGAGCAGGTTCCCTTCCAGATTACCGTTCGAGGGCAGACGATGATGAGGATCGATGAGGGGGAGATAAAGGAGCATCTGACCGGAAAGTCGATAGCCGACGCGGTGGCCTATCTGGGCCGCCGATTAGAACTGGCGGAGGAGCCCTCAGTGGAGGTCTTGCCTGGTTGGTGGCCCCGGTTGCCTTTGATCCCCTTCCGCATCTCTTTGGTCGTGATGCCCCAGGAGAGATAGATGCGGCTGATGGGCCTCGATTTAGGGGAACGGAGGATCGGGGTTGCGGTCAGCGACCCCAGTCGAGTGCTGGCCAGGGGTATTGAGGTGATCGAACGCCGCTCAGTGGAGAAGGACCTGGCGGTCATCGCCCGCCTGGCTGAGGAGTACGAGGTAGAGGCTATCGTGGTCGGTTTTCCTCGACGTCTAAACGGCACAGCGGGCGAAGAGGCCAAGAAAGCGGAGGCTTTCGCGGCCCAGATAGAGGCTCATCTCGAATTGCCAGTGATCCTCTGGGACGAGAGGTTGAGCACCGTGCGAGCAGCCAGGGCTTTGGCCGAGGGCGGTAAGAGGAAAAGACGACTGGGCATCGACGCTGTGGCCGCCGTGGTGATACTCCAAGATTATTTGGACTCCCTCAAATTATAAGGGGTGGAGTTGAAAAGACCGTTAGTTCTTTATCCGGTGGCGCTTCTTGTAGTCCTCATCCTTTTGGGAGGAGCCACCCTTCTAGGATGGCGCTACCTTCTTGCAGAGGAGGCGAGCGAGAGTAACACTATCTCTGTAGAGATGAGTTCGCTAGAGAGGTCTCTTGTGGGTTTTTACCTTGGCTTTCGGCAGGGCGAGATAGAGAGCCCGGCTAGCGATGATTCCATGCCCATTTTTTTCACCATTACCCCTGGGGAGACGGCGGCTACCATCGCCACTCGTCTAGAGAGAGCAGAGATTATCGGGGATGCAGGGCTATTTCGCCTTCTGGTGCGGTATCGGGGGGTGGATGGCCAGTTAGAGGCCGGCGACTACCAGTTGCGCCCCAATATGACCTTGGAAGAGATCGCCAATCTCCTTCAACATGGCTGTCCTTCTGAGGTAACGATCACTATCCCCGAGGGATGGCGGACCGAAGAGATAGCCGAGATGCTGGAAGAGAGGGAACTGGTCAAGGCTGAGGAGTTCCTGAGAACGGTGCGAGAGGGCGAGTTCGAATACGATTTCTTGAGCGACCGGCCGAAGGGGGTCTCTCTGGAGGGGTATCTCTTCCCTGACACCTATGGCCTCCCTCCAGATTTCGAGGTTGCCCAGATCATCGATATGATGCTTGCCGATTTCGGACGCCGCTTCACGCCGGAGATGCGCCAAGAGGCGGCCAGACGAGGGATGAGTATCCATGAGGTGCTCACCGTAGCCTCCTTGGTGGAGAGGGAGGCTAGAATCCCGGAGGAGCGGCCCATCATCGCCAGCGTCTACCTCAACCGCCTAGAGGCTGGCTGGCTCTTGGAGTCCGATGCCACAGCCCAGTACGCCCTCGGCTATCAAGAGGGGACGGGACAATGGTGGAAGAGTCCCATCTCCCTGGAGGAGATGACTCAGATCGATTCCCCCTATAACACCTACCTTTACCCCGGGCTGCCACCGGGACCCATCTGTAACCCTGGTTTGGCTTCTATCCAAGCGGTCATCAACCCGGCGGAGACCAACTACATGTTCCTCTACCATAAGGGCGATGGCTCTCACGCCTTCGCCGAGACCTATGAGGAACACCTGGAGAACCAGGGGCGGTATGGGGAGTAGATGGCCCTTAGGCTTTCTCTTTTCCGCTTTGGCCTTGGTAGGCTGCGCCGTCACCAAGCCTATCATCAAGATCGGGCTGGTAGCCCCTTTCGAGGGGTTGTATAGGGATGTGGGTTACGATGCTCTCTACGCTGTCAAGTTGGCTTTGCGGGAGTGGAACGAGGCGGGAGGGGTCGAAGGGTATATGGTGGAGTTGGTGGCCCTTGATGATAGCGGAGACCCGGATCAGGCACCAGGACAGGCTTCCGAACTGATCCTAGACCCTTTGGTCATGGGCGCCATCGGCCATTTCGATGACCAGACCACCCTCGCTGCCTCGCCGGTCTATCAAGAAGGGGTAGTAGCCCTCATCGCCCCTGCCGTTACCGCGGGAGGCCTGGAAAACTACCCCTCGGTCTTCCGACTGGGCGCCAGTGAGGGGGCTTTGGGTAGGAGAGCCGCTCTTTTCGCCTGGGAGGAGTTGGGGGCTCGCCGTCTAGCCGTCCTCGACGAGGGGAGCGGTCTGACCCAGGCTTTCGTCGTCGCCGCCGAAGATCTAGGGGCTACCGTTCTATCTTACCAAGATGTCGATCATCTAGAGAAAGGGTTCGACCTCCTCTTCTTTGGCGGTCGCTCTGGGGAGGGAGCGACGCTTCTTCTCCGGCTGCGAGAGAAGGGGATAGTGGCTCCCTTGATGGGTGGCTTTAACAGGCCCCACTTTGCGAGATGGGCTGGGGAAGCGGCAAAAGGCACTCTATATGCCACCTCTGCCCTCTTGGTAGATGACCCCCGATTCACGGCCGACTATCGAGAGTTGGCGGGTACCGATCCGGGATCCCGGGCGGCCTTGGCCTACGATGCTACCCATCTGCTCTTGGCAGCCTTAGAGAAGGCTATCGAGAACGATGGTCGGCCCACGCGGGAGGGAGTTCTCGCCGCCTTGAGAGACCAAGCCTACCAGGGGTTGACCGGCTCCATCGCCTTCAACGAAAAGGGCGAGCAGATCGACCCCCCAATACAGGTCTATATGATCGATGAAAGTGGTTATCCTGGGAAGAGGATAAAGTAGGGGGGGGTAGATGAAGGTTGAACAAAGGTTGGCCAAGTGGGCTAGAGTGGAGATGACCTACGATGCCAGGGGGTTGCCAGAGAGAGACAAGCGTTTCTTACAAAAACTGATCGAAGCTTCTCAATATATGGATGAGGCCTTCTGGCGTCAATCTGGGCGCGGTGCGGTAGAGGTGTGGGATCGGCTGCGAGCATCGGAGAACGCAAAAAGCCTATTACGGTTGTTTAGCATCATGGCCGGGCCCTATGATCGTCTGGAAGAGTTCGAGCCTTTCATGGATGTGCCTCCCAAGCCGTTAGGTGCTGGCTTCTACCCGGATGATCTGACCAGGGAGGAGTTTGAACGATACCTGGCTCAGCATCCAGAGCAGAGGGAGAGCCTTTTGAGTCCTTACACAGTGGTGAAGCGAGAGGGAGATAGCCTAATCGCCGTGCCTTATCATGAGGAGTATAGGGAGTTTGTGGAGCCGGCCTCGCGTCTCTTGAAAGAGGCAGCGGAACTGACCGATAGCCGCTCCCTGAAGAGATGCCTCGCCAGTCGTGCCGAAGCCCTCCTGACCGATGACTACTACCAGAGCGATATAGAGTGGATTAGTCTCAAAGATAACGACTACGATATCATCATCGGCCCCTATGAATTCTATGAGGATAGGCTTATGGGGGTCAAAGCGGCTTACGAGGCCACCGTGGAGATCGTAGACCGAGAGGAGAGCCATAACCTAGAGGTCTATATCCAGTATCTGGATGATCTGGAAGGGGCCCTACCCTATCCCGAGAAATATAAACGATCTATTGAAGGGCTCAAATCCCCTTTCGTGGTGGTGCGGGACATCTACCGTGGAGGCCACCTTCGAGCGGGAATACAAGCCACCGCGGCCAACCTGCCCAACGACCCCCGAGTCCATACTGAGTACGGGACTAAGAAGACCTTTTGGAAGAACATGATAGGAGCGTACTTGAAACATATATCCTTTGCTGTGGCTAGGGAACTGATCGTTCCTGAGCAATTTGAACTGCTACCACGCCAGCCCGACATCGCCCTAACCCTTTTCCATGAAATCGCCCACGCTTTGGGCCCCCGCTGGGTTATACAGGTGGATGGCTCTAAGACCCCCATTAGGGAGGCTCTGAAAGACCATCTCTCACCTTTGGAGGAGGAAAAGGCTGATGTTGTAGGTCTCTACTGCTTGGGGTATCTCATGGGGGAGGGGATAATCCCCCGGGAGCATGAAAGGGAGTACTACGTTAGAGATCTAGCTAGCAATCTGAGGGGCCTCCGCTACGGCCTAGCAGAAGCCCATGCCCTGGGAAGGATGTGTCAAGTCAACTACCATCTGGAAAGGGGTGCGATTTTCTACGACGAGGCCTCAGGCCGCTTTGGGGTCAATTTTGACAAAATAGCCTCCTCAGTTGCCGACCTAGCGGAGATCATCTTAACCTTGGAGGCTACCGGCGATTACGAGGGTACAGGAAGATTCTTCCAAAAGTATGGTCGAATGCCAGAAATAGTAAGGAAAGCGCTAGGCCGTACAGAAGATTTTCCGGTGAGCCTGGAGCCGGTCTACAAGGTATTGTGGGAGTGAAGAGTGATTCTTGGATGAAGGGAGGGTGAAATGGAGATCAGGGAACTAAAGCCGGCCGATCTGAGATGCTTCTGCGACCGCAGTGAGTTCGACTTTAGGTCTACGGCGGAACTGCCGGAATTGACCGAGATCATCGGGCAGGTGCGGGCCACGCAGGCCATCGACTTTGGGGTGGATATCCCTTGCTACGGTTACAACATCTTCATCATAGGCCCCACGGGCTCGGGCAAAACCACCACCGTCCACGCTTTTCTAGAGGAACGGGCTCTGGCTAAACCGGTTCCCGATGATTGGTGCTATGTGAACAACTTCCAAGACCCCTACAGACCTCACGCCCTTCGCTTGCCGCCGGGTGGAGCCTCCAGTCTGCGTGAGGATATGGATGAGTTGATCAAGAATGTGCAGGGAGAGATCCCTCGGGCTTTTGAAAGCGAGGAGTATGAGAAACAGAAAGCCCAAATCACCAGAGAGTTAGAGGAAAAGCGCACCGCCCAACTGAAAGAGTTAGAGGGGTATCTAAAAGAACAAGGCTTCGCCCTCCTGCGAACACCGGTGGGCTTCATCATCGCCCCCGTTATCGAGGGGCAGGTCTTGACCGGAGAGCAGTATAAGAAACTCGATGAGGGGACGAAGAAGGCTCTAGAGGAGCGAAGGCCGGAGTTACAGAAGGAACTGGAGAAAACCTTGCGCGAGGTGAGAGATCTGGAGAAGAAGGCCAGGGCCAGATTGCGCAACTTGGATAAAGAGATCGCTGAATTCGCCATTGGCCACTTTTTCGAGTCCGTTAAGGAGAAATATAGCCAGCATCCGAAAGTTGTGGCCTTCTTGGATGACGTACGCAGGGATGTGGTTCAGCAAGTGGATGCTATCAAGGCCGCTGCTCAAGCACCGGAGGAAGCACAAGGGCTCCAGACCATACCCTTGCCCGCTCCCCGGTCCCCCTTCGACAACTACCGGGTTAACGTCTTGGTTGAAAACTCCCGTCTTAAAGGGGCCCCGGTCATCTTGGAGACCAACCCTACCTACCGCAACTTGATAGGTCGGATCGAGCACCGGGCTCAGTTCGGCGCTCTGGTGACCGATTTCAACATGATAAGAAGTGGAGCCTTGCATCGAGCCAACGGCGGTTATCTGATCGCCGATGCCAGGGCCATCCTCCGGCAGCCTTTGGCCTGGGAGGCTTTGAAGAGAGCCCTCAGGAATGAGGAGATCAAGATAGAGGAACCGGCTCAGCAGATAAGCCTCATATCTACAGCGGGCTTGGAGCCAGAACGCATCCCCCTCGAGGTAAAGGTAGTGCTCATCGGAGATCCCCTCACCTACTACCTCCTCTACGCCTATGATGAGCAGGTGCAGAAACTGTTCAAGGTGAGGGCCGACTTCGCCCCAGATATGGACCGCACGCCGGAGAATATGATGAAATACGCCCTCTTTATTGGCGCTCGGTGCCAAGAGGAGAACCTATGCCATTTCGACCCCAGTGGCGTGGCCAAGGTGGTGGAGTATGGCTCCCGTTTGGCGGAGCACAAGGAGAAGTTGACCACCCAGTTCGCCCATATTGCCGACATCGTTCGGGAGGCCAGTTATTGGGCTGGCAGGGAGGGGAGCGACCTGGTGACCGCCGCCCACGTTCAGAAAGCGATCGAGGAGAAGGTCTATCGCTCCAACCGGATCGAAGAGAGGGTTCGGGAGTTGATCGAGGAGGGGACCCTCTTGGTGGACACGGAGGGCGATGTGGTGGGCCAGGTGGACGGCCTCTCCATCGTCTCCTTGGGAGACTACGATTTCGGCAAGCCCTCCCGCATCACGGCCAAGACCTACCTGGGGAAGGCCGGGGTGATCAATATAGAGAGAGAGGCGGAATTAAGTGGCCGGATTCACGATAAGGGGGTGATGATCCTCTCAGGCTACCTGGGTGGCAAGTACGCCCAGGATAAGCCTCTCAGCCTCTCGGCCAGCCTCTGTTTCGAGCAGTCCTACGAAGGGGTAGAGGGGGATAGCGCCTCCTCCACGGAACTCTACGCTCTCCTCTCTTCTCTCTCTGGCTTCCCCTTGAAACAGAATATCGCTGTCACCGGCTCGGTCAACCAGCAAGGGGAGATTCAGTCGGTGGGAGGGGTGACTAAGAAGATCGAGGGGTTCTTCGATGTCTGCCGGGTCAAAGGGCTCACGGGCGACCAGGGGGTGATCATCCCCGAGCAGAACGTGAGGAACCTGATGCTGCGGGAAGATGTCGTGGAAGCGGTGGAGAAGGACCTATTTCATATCTATCCCGTAAAGAGTATCGACGAGGGGATCTCTATCCTCACCGGACAGGAGGCTGGAGAACGCCAGCCAGATGGCACCTACCCCCCAGGGACCGTCAACTATGAGATAGATAAGCGGCTGCAAAGACTGGCGGAAAGGCTGAAGGAGTTTCGCGAGGAACTGGAGAAGGCCTGAGCATTCGAGAGAAGGTAGAGATGCGGGTTCTGATGCTCTCTTGGAAATATCCCCCACATAGTAGGGGGTTTGGGGAGGCACGTGGCGGACCTTCTCCCTAGCCTCGCCGCTCAAGGGGTGGAGGTGCACCTTCTCACCCCTCGCTGGGCTGGAGGGAAACGCGACCATCCATCGTATCGATCCTCTGGCCGTGGAAACAGGCAGCCTCTTCGCCACCGCTTGGCAGACGAACCTGGCTTTGGAGGAGCACGCTGCTTTTCTGCGGGAAAGAAAGCCTCTTGACATAATCCATGCTCATGACTGGCTGGCTGGCCACCATCCACGCCAGGGAACGGGGTCGGGGCATGGTTTACATAACGACTTACGGCGAGCGATAGACGATGGTGAAAGAGGAGTACGGTTGGGGTCAGATCGCGCGGCGGACTATCGAGATCTACAAGCGGGTGGTCGAGGAGCGAGAGGCTAGCGATTGGTGAGGAGTGACCATTGCCCCAGCATGTTTTCATCGCTATAGAGGGAGCCATCGGGGTGGGGAAGACTACCTTGGCTCGCCTCATCCAGGACGAATTCAAGGCCGAACTCCTCTTGGAGGTCTTCGAAGAGAACCCGTTCCTCAAGGATTTCTACATGGATAGGGAGAGGTACGCCTTCCAGACCCAGATCTTCTTCCTCTTGAGCCGATACCGGCAGCAGCATGAGGTTGTCGAGGGGGCCTTGAAGCGTTCTTCCCTTATCAGTGACTACACCTTCGCTAAGGATAGCCTCTTCGCTCATCTGAACTTGAAGGGCGATGAACTGCTCATGTACGAGAGTGTGCACGCCGCCTTGGCGGAGAAGATCCCTCTGCCCCACCTGGTCGTCTATCTGAGGGCCGAGACCGATATCTTGATGGAACGGATCGCCTTCCGGGATCGCATCTACGAGCGAGATATGGACCGGGACTATATCGAGGCCGTAAACAGGGCTTATGAGGAGTTTCTTCTCACTTTTGACCATAGCCCGGTCCTGGCCATAGATACCGACGATATCAACATCGTGCGCAACAAGGAAGATCTAGCCTACGTGGTGGGGCGGATTCATGCGGCCCTGGCAGGGGTTCGCCAGCCGCGTCTGCCGGAGGTAGAGTGAGACGGAGGTAAAAGGATGCAAAGCGACTATTGTGTGGTAATAGGAGACATCTCCAAATCCAGGGAACTGAGGGATAGGGCTGCCATTCAAGAGCAATTCAAAGCAGCTATTGAGGAGATAAATCAGAGGTTCACGGATTGCATTGTCTCTAGGTTCCTGGTCACTATTGGAGACGAGTTTCAAGGGGTGTTGAGCGATGTTGCCAAGAGCTATGATGTCATAGTCGCCGTGCGAGAACTACTCTATCCAGTTCAATTTGTATTCGGCGTAGGTGTTGGAACGATAACTACCGAGATTGCACCTGAGGCCATCGGCATGGATGGGCCAGCCTTTCACAACGCTAGGGCAGCATTGGAAGAGGGTAAGGAGGAAGGGTACGAGGTACGCTATCGCGGATTGGGTGAGCCTTTCGATAATCTAATAAATGCAATGCTTGTGCTCATAGAGGCGTTGAAGCATAGGTGGACTGAACGTCAATTCAGGGTTATTAGTATTTACCGTCAAACGGGTAGTCAAGCAGAGGTCGCGCGGCGACTGAGGGTTAGTCGTGCAGCTATCAGCAAAACGCTGGCCGCTGCTGGCTGGGACGCCGTTGCTGTCGGAGAGAACGCACTGAAGACGCTGCTGTCCACAGGTTTTCAGAAATCGTTCTGATGTGCCTATTGTTAACCCTACTGAGTTAACAATAGGCGTATTAACCTCTAGAGGTTAACATTATGGTTGTCAACCTCTAGAACTTAACAAGTGCGTACGGACTCGTTGAATGATACTAAAATGGTGAATTCATCTGTGACATGTTAGAACTAACTTCGTTAGACCTGACAGCCATTTATGGTTTGATGCTAGCCTACATCATTGCTCGCTATCTCCTACCGCAATATGAAGTTGGTGATGATGGTGGTACTATGTGGTTGCTGATAAGACGTAATTTGCTGACCCTGCTTTTGTGTTTATTATTCACCGTCTTCTTCCTTTCACTTTCGTGGTTCATTGGCCTAGTGGCTTTGACAGTGCTTCATACCCTAATTGACGCGGTCATTGCGATGGTCCAAAAGAGGTGGAAGGACTTTGCGTTTCAACTTACGATCACAGAACCCATGATTCATCTTATCGCGATATTCACCTTCTGGATAGCTTTTCGCACAATAACGCCATCTCTGGGCGTCGCATTTCACCCCAGGCTCGATCTCGCACTCATTAACCGGGCGCTTCTATACGCCACCGGTTATATTTTTGTTCTCGAGGGCGGCACAGAAATCGTTAGAGGAGTCTTGCGCCCCTTGCAAACTGCAATAAGGGGTGAGGTGGCAACAGCTCCCGAATCGATTTCGCCGGAGGAACTTGGGGCTGGGAAAATCATTGGAAACCTGGAACGCTTTCTTATTCTTACGCTGGTCATTCTTGAAGAACATACGGCTATCGCCTTTGTGCTGACCGCTAAGTCAGTGGCCCGCTTCAGGGAATTGGAAAAACGAGAGTTTGCCGAGTACTATCTTATTGGGACATTGACGAGCACGCTGGTTGCTATTATCGTGGGCCTTTTGCTTAGTGTATTGCCATCTACGATTCAATAGAGATCGCAGGCATGCTTTCTGGGATTGAGTGTGTATGAGAAAGTTCATCGCCGTAGCGGGTAATATGGGGGTGGGGAAGTCGGCCCTTACCGGGCTTCTGGCCCAGAAGTTGGGGTGGAAGCCCTACTATGAAGCGGTGGCCGACAACCCCTATCTGGCTGACTTCTATAAGGATATGAAGCGTTGGAGTTTTCACTCCCAGGTTTTCTTCCTCTCCCGGCGCCTATATGACAGCCTGCGCATCTTGAAGGACCCAGAGCCGGTGATCCAAGACCGTTGTATGTACGAGGATGCGGAGATCTTCGCCCGCAACTTATATCTACAAGGGCATATGCAGGAGAAGGATTGGCACACCTACTGGGAACTATACGAACTGATGAGGGAACTGGTCCCCGCGCCGGAGTTGATCATCTACCTGCGGGCCTCAGTGCCTACCCTTTTGCAGAGGATCAGCGATCGGGGGCGAGATTACGAGCAAGGTGTCTCCGTTGACTACTTGGAGCAACTCAACCGTCTCTATGAGGATTGGGTCGAGGGGTTCGATCTTTGCCCCACGCTCATCATCCCCGCCGATGAACTCGATTTCGTCAAGCACGAAGCCCATCTAGAACAGATAGCCGCCTGGCTCAGTTACAAGGCCCTACCCGAGTTCTTCAAGACCAGGCCAGCCTCTATCCGTCGGCGGCGAGGCCGAAAGGTGCCCAAAGCCCAGCCGCCACTGCCGGGGGTAGAGTGGAGACTGAAAAGAGCAAGAAAGTGACCCTACCCCTGGGATCGACTTGGTGATTACCCTATCGGCGGCCAACTGTCCATAGGTTTTAAGTAGAAAGCCGTCCATCTTCAAGCCAAGCGAGCGATAAGTGTTGATCTTTGCCGTCCGCCCGTCTGACGTTCAGCAGGGAACAGAAGGCCATCAACACATGAAAGAGAGGGTACCAGTTCGCATGAAGGCACATATAGCCAAACCCTTGGAGGCGAGTACGAGATGATAGATCTGACTATTAACAGAGAACAGTTGGAAAGAACCGTACAACGGGCGCGGGAGCGCAACATCATCGTTCCCACCTTCGCGCAACAAAGAGACCCGGAACTGATCCCGGAAGGCATCAAGGCCAGGCTGAAGCAGATCGGTCTGTGGGAGGTGGACTCGCTCAACCTCTTTCGTATCACCTGGAAGAATGAGCCGGTCGCTCATGGTGGTGGCTTCGATGGCGTCAATTACCTGGAACTCCCGAAGGAACTCACGGGGGTTGAGGCGCGCATCATCGCGCTGGTGGGCAAGTGGTTCCCAACCGGCTCCCACAAGGTCGGCGCTACCTTCGGCTGCTTGGTGCCTCGGTTGGTCACCGGCCAGTTCGACCCGACATATCAGAAGGCGGTCTGGCCCTCCACCGGGAACTACTGTCGTGGCGGTGCCTACAACGCCACCCTTTTGGCCTGCGAGTCGGTGGCCATCCTGCCTGAGGAGATGAGCCGCGAGCGCTTCGAGTGGCTTTCCAAAGTCTCCGGTGAGGTCATCGCCACCCCCGGCGGCGAGAGTAACGTCAAAGAGATATTCGATAAGTGCTGGGAGTTGAAGGCCACTCGCGAGGAGATCGTCATCTTCAACCAGTTCGACGAGTTCGGAAATCACCTCTGGCACTACTATGTCACCGGTCATGCGATGGAGGAGGTGTTGGAGCAGGAGATGGGGCCGCTGGACGCCTACCGAGG
>JGI24025J20009_10000752_pt1 | contig 25126 bp, 20 predicted proteins | sample Cruoilmetagenom3_FD_20009 | JGI IMG/M metagenome (IMG submission 20009) | reverse complement strand
CGAGACAGGCCTGGATGATTCTATGGTTCCGTGCAGGTAGGTGGTGTGTTCTCGTAGTGGTGGCTGCTGTTCTCTTTTTGGTCGGCTGTCTCGTCGGCCGAACAGCGGGCGAGTTAACAGCATACCGGAATGGGTATCGAGCAGGCTTGAAGTCGGTAACCTACCAGACTAAGAAGAAATACCGACAACAGCAAATGGAGCGAGAGAGGCAGAAGGAGCTCTCCTTGGCGGGACTCGGCCCGGAGGAATTTGAAAATGGCAGTGGATGGTACATTGCCAAGTTCGAGCTGGTCTCGTGGAAGAAGGCTAGAAGAACATCCAGCCGACCGGATTCCACTGTGTTCGCCATGATGACCATACAGTTCGCTGTTCTCCAACCCCTGAGCCGAGGCAAGTGGTATTTCATCGATCGCCACGGCGGCTTGTCGTACCGTGGCAGGTGAGGCGTGAAGACCATCCGGACTCCCGGCTCTCCTGACAACGTTTCACTCGCTCGTGCATTGAGGATAGTGTGGTGCGGGAAATTGGTGTGGGTCGTATTTGCCTTGGGCGCTGTCACTCTCCTGGCCGCGGGCATCCTCTCTGGCAGGCTTCACAATACGGGGCGCGCCTACATCAAGGGCTTCGCCGCTGGCCACAAAGAAGCACATTCACGAATGCGAAGTGACGTCTGGTCGGAGGCTACTAACCCAACGAAGATGGGCCGCAACGACGCTGAAGGGGCGCTTCTCGACCTCGCGCTAGACTTGGCAGGTCCAGGATGCTACTCGCCGGACTTCAGCGACAAGAAAGGCTGGTGTATACTGGAAGTAGAGTTGACGCAAGACGATGCAGGCTATCAGAAAGCAGAGGTCCACCACTACAGCAAGATGACTCGACACCAAGAGGTTGCCTTAGAGGAAGATGGGGTCTGGTACCGGAGCCGTTGAGAAGGGGGCTAAATAGGGACGCCAAACGTTTCTCCCCGCCATGAAGATTGACAAGCAACCCGACCAGACGAAGTTGGATGTGTAGGAGATAGATAATGAGTTCCCATAGCTCCCGGCCTGGGAATCGCGGCCTGACCGCGTGGCTGGATGTTGACCGCCAGAACTTCAGGCGCGCAGTCAGATTCCTCAGGAAGACAAGCACGCTGCAGGATGAGGATGAAGTGATACTGTCGTACAGGAACGGCTCGCTCGAGGTTACAACCATTGGCACGTCTGCACTCGTAGACGCCACAGGCAGCTGGCCAGGCCACGCTCGGACCAAGTTCAGGAAACTCAACATCTTCTCACGTTTGTCCTACCGCAAGCGGAAACTCAGGTTCGAAGTTCGGGACGACGAGTTGCGCCTGGAGACCGTGAAGATACATTGCTTCTGGTATCCGACCAAAGAGTCCCCCATCATACTTCCATTGTACGCACCACTACTCAAAGTCCTTGGTCTGCAACTGAAGTACTCCGACGAACAGCTCATTAACTCTGGCGTGATGGCCCGTCTCCTCAAAGCTCTCAGAGAGAAGGAACAGCTCATCGAGAGCGCCACGCGTGCGCTGAGGGAACTTGGAGTCGAAGATGCCGAATCAGTTGTGCGCAAGTTGGCCGAAGAAGGCATCTGTAAGGTAAACGAATCAGCGAGCAGTAACCAGGCACTTGCCCGCGGCCAGCAAGGAGGTACAAACGGCGACGCTAACCTACCCCGCCGCCATGACGATTGACAAGCAAGACGGCCAGACGAAACCGGATGGGTAGGACGGCAGAACGAAGGATGAGGTAGAAAGGATAGCTGATGTATATCTTCAAAATAATTCTTCCCTTATTGTCTGCATTTATGTCTTTCGCAGTTTCAAATGACTTGACCCTTACCATCGTTTATGACAATAATCCTTATAACGAAGAACTGGAAACGAGATGGGGCTTTTCCTGTCTGGTACAAGGGCTTGAGAAAACAATCCTGTTTGATGTCGGTGGCGAAGGTTCTGTCCTTCTCAAGAATATGGAAAAACTCGAAATTGACCCTAAGACGATAGATCTGATAGTCCTTTCCCATATTCACTATGACCACATTGGCGGACTGTCCGCTATCCTGGAGAAAAACCCTTTTGTTACCGTTTACATGCCAAACTCATTCCCAAAAAGTGTCAAAGAAGAAGTCAAAGGTGCAGGTGCAGAACTGGTTGAGGTGCATGGTTCAAAAGAAATCTGCACCGATGCCTATTCTACTGGCGAACTCGGGATTTGGATAAAAGAGCAGTCCCTTATAATAGAAACAGCCAAGGGATTGGTAATTATCACCGGCTGTGCCCATCCAGGGGTTGTGAATATAATCAGGCACGCAAAAAAGCTGCTTAAAAGCGATGTTTATCTGGTATTGGGCGGCTTTCATTTATGCTGGATGAATGCTTGGCAGATAAAAAGCATTATTAACGGCGTCAGGAAAGAAAGGGTCAAGAAAGTAGCTCCTTGTCACTGCTCAGGTAACCTTGCCAGAAAGCTATTTGGAAAGAGTTACGGGGAAAACTTGGTCCTTTCAGGTGTGGGGAAAAGAATCAGAATAAAAGATGCTTTCTAATTCTTTGAGGCTGTTAGCAGTCGGTTTTACCATGGGTTGGGGCCCATGCCTGGCGTATACCGCCCCATTACTTCTGCCTTATATCGGAGGAACAAAGAAAAACTGGAAGGACGGTTTGAAAGTCGGGCTTGTATTCTCAACCGGCCGGCTGCTGGCACTTGCTATTCTGGGCGGACTTGCAACCGCGGTCTTCAGTTCTATCAATCAATTTTTCCCGCCTCATAAGTCTGGTTGGCTCTATTTGATTGTGGCGCTTTTTATGATAACAACAGGTATCCTTATCATTTTGGGCAAAGGGCTTAACATCCACATCGGAAAGAAAATATTGAACAAAAGCACAAAGGCTATGTTTCTATTCGGGTTTTTGATGGGCATTGCCCCTTGTGTTCCATATGTCGCAATCCTCACATATATTGCCTGTGTAGCAGAAAATGCGGTTTTAGCAGGTATATTATATGCTGCCCTGTTTGCAGCCGGCACAGCAGTCGCCCCGGTGGTATTAGGAACCATAACCGGTATTATCCCGGGAAAATTGTCCAGGTCAGCCAAGCTATTAAGAGGGTTTCAACTGGTTTGCGGAACGATTCTTCTCCTCTTTGGCGCACAGCTCATTTATTATACATTGAATCTAATCATATAAAATTAAGCATTAAGGAAACACAATACTAAATAGCTGACCGCCCTGCCGATTTTCGATTGCAGATTGGAGGAAGGAAGATTGCCACGGCACTCCGCGCCATGCCTCGGCGGCATCGACCCCAGTCCGTCGTGCGCAATGACAGGAACCTTGGCGGCCTTGGCGTTCTTGGCGGTTAGATTCCGTTGGTTGACATCCGGACACTTCTCCCCTATCTTCGGCTGTGAACTATTTCCGCCGGCTCTGGTCTGACACCCGTCAGATTCTCTCGACCAATACCGACCTTCTGGTAATCGCGGTCATTACCGCGCTGGTCCTGTGTATCGGCCGCTACCATTATTTACCGATTGCAGGAGTCAGTCCGGAATGGCGACAAGTAATTATCAAACTTTTCCGGGGTGCGGTGATTCTTGCGCTGCCATTACTATCGGTTCTAGCGTTGAGAATTCCGCTGCGCGAACTGGGTTTCGGTTGGGGCAAACCAAAGAAATGGCTTTGTGACATTCTCCTGCTTTATCTCATAATGCTGCCGGTCGTTTATATCGTAGCGCACCAGCCGGTATTCAGACGGGTTTATCCTTATTTCCGCATTGCCCGTCTTGGATTCGGTTATTTCCTCATAAGCCTGGGGATTCATCTGGTTTATCTATTCTGCTGGGAATTCCTGTTCCGGGGTTATCTCTTGTTCGGGTTCAAGCGCAAAGTTGGCGCAACCGCGGCGATAGCGATTTCAACCCTCCCTTTTGTTCTGATGCATTTCGGCAAACCTGTGCCTGAGCTTTACGGCTCAATTATTGCAGGAATCGCTCTGGGCATCGTAGCGGTTCGGGCGCGCAGCTTTATTCCATGCGTTATCCTACACTTTGCGGTCACATCCACGCTCGATATCGCGGCCGTGCTTATCAGCTAGAACCGGACTAATCAACTGCGGTGCACCTGAGCCTTGTGCACCGGCCCGCAGCTTCCACCACAACAAAATACACCCCGGGATTCAACCCGGGTTTCAGTTCGACCCGGTGCTCACCCGCAATCTGGTTTGCTTCAAGCACCGTGGCAATTTCACGGCCCGCAGCATCGAAAATCCTGATATCCACCGGCCCTGCTTCGGGAAGGCGGTAACGAACCGTTACCCCGGTTCGGAACGGGTCCGGGAATACTATAGCCTGAATCAGGGCCGGATGAGTTGCAATCCGTTGCTCAACCAAGCCGACCGGAATCCCGGCCGGGTAGTGATACCCCATATCGGTTTCATCCATATCACAGACCGAGTCGGTCCTGGTAGTCCAGGCGTGCACTAGTGAATCCAGGCTGAGCGGGACTTTCATGTCAAGCGTATCCCCGGCGTCAACGCACGGACTGTTCGAAGGCTGGCCGGCCGCGGTCTGACTCAGGAAGTAATCCCGTGACCAGCCGCTGACAAACAGCGGGTTGCCGGTTATATCACCGGTGCCCATCGAGCACCCGGACAGCGAATTGTTGTAGTAGTCGTTGTAGCTGGAAATGACCTGTCCGTTCTGGGTCGTCGTATAATTGTAAATTGCCGAACCGCTCGAAGCCTGATTCCCGGTAATGATATTGTTCTTGACATATGTAGTGCAGCGCATGTCGTTGTAGATGCCNCCACCGTTGGACCACATNTGGGATGCGCAGTAGTTGCCAGCAATGGTATTGTTGACGATGAATCCTTTGGCACCGAGGTAGANCCTGATGCCCGCACCATACTTCCAGGCGTCGGTAACACACCGGTTGTTGATAATCAGATTGGAGAAAATCACCGGTGCCTGGTTCATGTCAACGAAGATGCCACCGCCGTACGCCCGGCAGGACGTACCAGTGTCGGAAGTCAGCACATTTGCCTCAATCACATTCTGGTAGATGAGCGCATTAGCGTCACAGAAAATACCGCCGCCATAGTTCCAGGCGCCGTTGCGGAGCGTATCGTGGTGGATGTGGTTGAAGCAGATTTCAGGCCGGGCTGCGCTGTTGGAGCAATCAATGTGTACCCCTCCGCCATAATTGCGGTCCGTCTCCTTGACATTGCCGTCAATCTCATTCCCTTTGAGCAACGGGTTCCAACCCGAATTGTAGCTGGTAAGATAAACTCCACCGCCATAACAGCGGGTGATGCGGTTTTCCAGAATCGAAGGGCTGCTGTTTCTGCATTCAATCCCACTAGGACCGGTAGAATTCCCTTTGGTTATCGTAAATCCCCTGATGACAGTGGCTCGGCTTATCGAGCCTGAGCTGAATTTGACGCATATCCCGGCATTGTTGCCGTCAATTACGGTTGAATCCCGGCCTTGCTCACTTATAAGCTTGATGCCATCCTGGGATGGCCAGATGATATTTTCCTTGAACGAACCCGGAGCCACCAGCACCGTATCTCTGGAATTGGCTGCATTCAGCCCGGCTTGAATCGTCGGCTGCTCAGAAGGAACCCTTATCGTCCTCGCCAGAGACAGACATACGATAACTGCTAACACTCCAACAATTCTTCTCATCCTTACTCCTTTCATCGGCTATGAAGGCCGAAGATATCAATAATCAATCCCTTTCCGGTTTAACAAACCCTGCTGTGCCGGATGCTTTATTTCACGCACTTCACTCACCAGTCCGGCCCGGTCGATGATCTCTTTTCGGGCATATCGGCCGGTAAACACAAGCTCCAAATCATCCGGACATTTAGCAACCAGGTCAAGTGCATCCTCAACAGACAAAAGCCCATATTCAACCGCGACATTCAATTCATCCAGGACTATCATCTGGTAATTTCCAGAACTAATCGCCTCCCGCGCTGTTTTCAACCCACGCCTCGCTCCAGCCAAATCATCAGAACTCGGATTGCCCTTTTCTACAAAAGCCGGCGTTCCGGTTTGAACCACTTCCAGATTCTCGATACCCTTGGCTGCAATAACCTCACCACAATCCGGGTATCCTTTCATAAACTGGACTATGAGAACATGCCAACCATGACCAGTGGCGCGCAATGCCTGACCAAAAGCGGCAGTGGTTTTCCCTTTACCGTTGCCAGTATAAACCTGAAGCAAAAAAAGCTCCTAAAATCTCGGTCTTAACCCACATCAGGATTGATGCTCGGGCCAAGCTTTGCCCTGAACAGAAGTCGCATTATCGAATTCCAGCCACGGAATTGATAAATCTCGCGTGCTATAATCGCATTATCTATAGCCGAGCCCACCGGTCCGGTCGCTCCCTGCGATTCGATAATTATACGCAGCACCATGTGAGCAATCGTCCAGCCGGCCACAACTCCGAACACAAAGCTGAAGAAACCATCCATGGACTGGAATGACCATCCGGTAATTCCGAACAACCATCGGCCCAGAATGAACGCCCCGATTCCCAACAATGCAAAGATGATAATCATCGCCACATATTTCTGCATGTGAAGCGCTTGAGCAAAACCGTCGGACAGATGCGTGGCCGCAACTGCGGCTACTATTAGCCCGGCTGCATCGAACATAGACAGACCCATACCGCCTGCCTTGGTCCCGCGGATAGTCTGGATTATTGTAATGCCCAAAACAATAGTCAGCGTCATCCAATCAAACCACTGCATACAACCTCCTTTATCAGATACACATACCCGAGAATGAAAGAAGCTTTTCTTTCCATATCAATCTGTGGGTAATATCATCTTCAGTTCACCACTCTACCTACTTATTAACTACAACCTAAATCAGGCCTCATGTCAACAGAAGATTTTCCACGCTTTACACCAGACCTTGATATTCTAAACTGAAACATATGCGCCGGAGTCTTATGTTGATTTCTGTCCTGATGTTTTCCTGCAGAATACAGCCGGCCGCACCGGTCCATTTTGCACGCGAAGAAGTAGCGCTCAGTATCAACCACGGTTGCATCGAAACCCGTGGTAAATACCATTTCACCTCCTCGGCAAAGAAACGCCTGCTCGCCAGGATGTTTTATCCGTTCCCGATTGACTCGGTCCAGAATTACCCGGATTCGATAGGAATTAGCCGGAGCCGTTTCACTTATTCGGACTCTGGTCTCAGTTTTACCCTAAAATTGAGACCACGGTCTGAAGATTCATTCTCTGCTTATTACCGCCAGACCCTGAAAGGAAACTCAGCCCGCTATATCGTCACGACCACCCGGAAATGGAAAAGGCCGATTGATTTGGCTCGGTTTCAGATAACAGTCCCAGCCAGGTTCAGAAATGTAAGGCTCAATTACAAATCTGACAGTGTCCGGACAACCGACAGCATCATCACCTATTTCTTTGCCCGGTGTAAATTCTTTCCTTCTGAAGATGTCATCATCTCCTGGGAATCCGAATAGAAAGTAATATCAGCGTTTGACCACAATCTTGGCGGTGGCTTCCGCTGTTTCTGCCTTCAGCCGGACGAAATAGACCCCAGGCCGAATACAACCCGGCAGCTCGAACCGGTGCTCACCGCATTCGAACCTTCCGCGATAAAGCTCGGCAGTGCTCCGGCCCGACAAGTCAAACAATTCTAAATCCACATCTGCAGGACCGGGACATGCGACTTTCACCAATTCTCCGGCGACCCGAAGCAGCGGACGAATACCGGATAACGAATTCCCCGGTTCAGCAATCCCCGAGACCGGAATGACAATGTCTATTCCAGATACTATCTGACTGTATCCAACTTCCACCGAATCCGGATATGTAACATAGTAAATCTGGCCCCTGATTTTTGCCATAGCGCTGACTTTGTACTTCCCCGCGCCAAGTCCATCCACCTGGTAATTCGTTTCCTCGCTAATGGACTTAAGGCAGTGGCCATATGTTCCAGCTATCCGTATAGTAGCCCAGTCCGCCATTTCGCCACCGCTGCCGCGTATCCTGCCCGCAACCGAGCTGAAATCATTGTTCCATTCCCCAGGAGTCGGGGTCGAATCCACATACCAATTTATCGACTGGCCGTCATAGTCATCATAATTCCAGAGCGCTACGCTGCCGGGACAAGACAAACCTGGTGCATTTCTTCCACTTGTCGGGGTCCGCGGGTACCTCACAACCTCCTCAAAAGGCCATAATAGAACCGTGGTATCCACCGGCAACAGGTGAATCTCGTCCGAGTCGGGCCTGAGACAGAATGTGCCGTGTCCGTTCAGTCCTCGCGCCAGGCCTTGCGGAGTAATTACCACACAGTCGTCCTCGTGCAGAATAAGGTCCAGCGTGCACTCGGATGTTGAAGTAACAATCCGCCAGCCCCTGAGGTCAACTGCATCACGGAGAAAAGGAGCGGTATGCAACTCGACCCACTGAAGGGTATCGTTGATATAACCGAACTCATTCAGGATAGTAACAACATAAGGATTCGCCCCCACAGTTCTGGCCAGCAGAAAACTCACAATCAGAACTACTCTCTTCATTAGTCTTCCATCTAAATAATATGCCAAATCAGAGCGCTGTCAACCAGAACGAAGTTATTCAGGCGGTCGGATGGAGAGAAGATTCTTCAGAAGGTCACAGAGTATTCCGCGCTCGAGTCCCGTCTCTACATATTGCTCCACAAGTGACTGAATATGAACCTGAAGCTCACTATATCCAAGATGCTCCTTGGCGCGGGCCGCCTGCAGGCAGAAACGCTGATACGCTGTGATGTCTGTTCCCGACACATCATGGGAACGCACATTACGCTTCACTGCCTCGACAAGCTTGTGGTATTCTCTACCAAGCATTAAAACATCATACCGTTTTCCACAAAGCTATCAAGCATACGACTTTGGACTGTAGTAACCGGTTCCTTCTTGTTCGGTTGACAGTCATACCAATAGGCGTATCTTTTAGCACAAGGAGTTAGCTATGAAAGAAAACAAAAATTATAAGCCTATCAAAGCGCCGAAAGGCACAAAGCTGCATTGCAAAGGCTGGCACCAGGAAGCCGCAATGCGGATGCTGATGAACAACCTGGACGAGGATGTCGGCGAGAACCCGAGAGAACTGATTGTTTATGGCGGGACCGGCAGAGCTGCCCGTAACTGGGATTGCTACCATGCGATTGTCAGAACCTTGAAAGAGCTTGAGAATGACGAAACCCTTCTGGTTCAGTCAGGCAAACCGGTCGGTGTGTTCAAAACCTGGCCTTATGCACCGCGGGTCTTAATCGCCAATACCAATCTTGTGCCCCATTGGGCGACAAAGCCTTATTTTGATGAACTGGAAGCGGCCGGGCTTATGATGTACGGTCAGATGACCGCCGGTTCCTGGATTTATATCGGGACCCAGGGTATACTGCAAGGGACTTATGAAACCTTTGTCGCCGCCGGCAGGAAGTCTTTCAGCACTGGCAATCTTGCCGGCCGACTGGTTGTTTCTGGCGGCCTGGGCGCAATGAGCGGGGCCCAGCCTTTGGCAGCGGTGATGGCCGGTGGAACATATCTCGGTGCCGAGGTTGACCCGGGCCGGATTGAGAAACGGATGGCCGCAAAGAAACCGCGCTACCTGGACGAAAGTATCGATAATTTGGACCGGGCAATTGACCGGGCACTGGAGGCAAAGGAGAAGAAGCAGGCCTTGAGCATCGGCTGGTGCGGTAATATCGTTGATATGCTCAAGCGGCTGATTGAGCGCAATATCACCCCTGACCTTCTGACCGACCAGACTTCGGCCCATGATGAACTCAACGGTTATGTGCCGACCGGAATGAGTTTCCAGGATGCACTTAAACTACGCAAGGATAATCCCGGGAAATACAAGGATGCGGCTTACAAGACAATGGCCGAGCATGTTCGCTTGATGCTCAAGATGCAGGGACGGAATGCGACGACCTTTGACTATGGCAACAACCTGCGCGGCAAAGCGGTTGAAGGCGGATACCTTAAAGAAGAGGAAATCATGACGCCGGGCAAAATCGGGTCCTGGAAGTATCCCGGGTTTGTGCCGGCGTATATCAGACCTTTGTTCTGCGAAGGCAAAGGCCCGTTTCGCTGGGCCGCTTTGTCAGGTGACCCTCAGGATATTGCCGAAACCGACCGGATTATTCTTGAGCTGTTCGCTGACGACAAGCCGCTGTGTAACTGGATTGAGAAGGCCGGCCGGGAGGTTCCGTTTCAAGGTATACCTTGCCGGATTTGCTGGCTTGGGTACGGCAAGCGTGACAAGGCCGGACTGGCATTCAACCGGGCGGTCCGTGAAGGCCGAATCAAAGCACCGATTGTGATTGGACGGGACCACCTTGATACGGGTTCGGTCGCATCCCCAAACCGTGAAACCGAAGCGATGAAAGACGGCTCGGATGCGATTGCAGACTGGCCTCTCTTGAATGCGCTGCTCAATGTGGCTTCAGGTGCTTCCTGGGTTTCGGTTCATTCGGGCGGCGGTGTCGGAATCGGTTATTCGGTCCATGCCGGCCAGGTAATCGTTTGCGACGGCACTGAAGAAATGGATGAGCGCCTGAAAAGGGTACTGACCAACGACCCGGGTTCAGGCATTGCCCGGCACGCTGATGCGGGTTATGAGAATGCCCGCGAGTTTGCTCAGCAGAAAGGCATCAGGATTCCAATGCTTCACAAGGACTAACTGACCGTTTGAGATTCACTCATCTGCTACTGGCACTTGTTCTGGTGCTGGCTTGCAGTCAGGTCAAGCGTCTTACATCTGCCGACCGACTCGGCCCTGATGATAAACTCCAATACCTGATTCTTGCAAGCCTGAACCCCAATGCAGGTGTGCAATACCTGTCCGAACCCACTGCTGCTGCGCGTTCGGCTTATTCCTCGTGGTTCTGGCGAAACTCGCAATTCGTCGCGGGAAAGGACACTGCGGCCCAGAAACTCTACTGGCAGCGTGCATTGGAGGCAAAGAACTTCTTCGGCACGATTGACCTTATGAACGATGAGAGGGTCAAGACCTATATCCGTTACGGCCCGCCGCACCGTGAAGCATATCAGCCGAAACCGGTTCAGCATGAAACCCTGCGTATAGTCGTTAATCCGGCTGAAATCTGGACCTATGAGAATCTGGGGCGCCAGTTCGATTTCGTAAAGACCGGAACTGCTTACAAGCTTGTCGGCGAATCAAGATTCGGCCCCAATATCATTGCCCCGAGCCTGGAACAAGTTGACTTCTCGCAACCCGCTCCCGAACCTGCAGCACAACCCATACCCCTTGACCTGAAATTCGCCCTCATCCGGCTCGAGCAACACAACGATACTGTCGAGGTTGAACTCCATTACGGAATTCCCCAAAACCAACTGGCCCAAATTCCAACAGGAAACCTTTTGCCTTTGATTCATATCTATATGGAATTCAAACCGCATACGAATAGTTCACCGGTCAGCCGCTGCCTCTGGGTAACACCAGGGATAACGCCCGATTCATCTGATAACAGACTTGCGGTCGCAAGGGAAGTCTTCCACCTCCATGCCGATGTTTACACGGTCTCTGTCCAGGCAATATCTTCTGAAGGCTCGGCTGAGTGCACGCAAACCGGCAAACTCAACCTTCTTGACTATGTGAAAAAGGCCCAGCCTATTTCCGACATAGTCTTCTGCTCTTTGGCAGATTCCACATTTCAGGCTGTTCAGTTTGAGCGGCTCGGCTGGCGCAGACTCGTGCCGATGATAGTGCCAAAGGTTCGCAGCGGCCAGACCTTTTATCTCCTATATGAACTCTATAACCTCGGCCTTGACCAGGAAGCATGGCACCGGGCCGAAGCCCGATACGAAATCATTGAGCAGACTACCCGCCAGTTCGCAATCGTTCCTACTCCGGCCAAGTTCATTTCCGGACCGGGCTCCGAAGCCGTAGTTGTCGAGCGGGTTCATACAATGGACTTACGACCGGGCGATTACCTCCTGGTTGCGCGCATCCACGACCTTGAAAAGAAAAGGGACATCTCCTTAACAGCCCGTTTCCGGATTGTGCCACGCTAGCACATAGCTTGTCAGGCCTTCAGGAACCCGAAAGCATAAATCAAAACCATTACAACCAGGGTCTGCCATTCGGTAGCAGCATTCCGGAAACTGAAACCGTCCCTGGTTGGTTCTGCAAAGCTGCCGGCCAGAAAACGCTCCTCAGCCCATGCTATCAAAGAATACTCTACCAGGAATAACCCGAGGATAACGACACCCAGGACAAATGGTGGCCGCAGTGCAAAAAGGGTTCCGATAACCAGCAAGAAATTCCCTGCATACAAAGGATGCCCTGTTGCCGAACTGCGCCTCAATTTGAACAGACGATACGGCCCTCCTTGCACCAGTTTCTCTGCACCAATCTCATTCCCCCTGGCCGCCTTGCCGATATATCCCATCGCCCAGAACCTCAGACCCAGACCGACAAGCACAATCGGAACGCTCAACAGACAGGAACCAACTGTAGGTCTGCTCCACCAGAAAACAATCAGGAACCCGATAAATCCTACAAGACCACGCCAGTGAAACAGAATTCTACCCAGCCGTTCAATTCGGATTCCAGAACCTTGCTCTGAACTCACTGCCGGCCAGAAGGTTCAGGCGTTATATCAATAATCTCAGACTATTCCCAGAATGGCTGAATCAAGTGACGCCTGCGGCACCGGACTGATACACCGTCTTCTGTTTCGCCCTTCCAGACCACAATGACTTGGGGCAACCAATCCTTTGTCTTGCCAGAATAAGGCTCGTTGGTCTGATACCAGATGCCGCTACTATCAGTGAAGACCCGATGGGTGTATCCCAGCCGGTCAACCGCTTCAGTGGTATCAAATAGTGAATCGGTATAGAGATAAATACCTGAACAAACCTGCCGGCCTGAATCATCATTGTCATCCCAACAGATGCAACCGCAATCCTTGGCTAAAATTACCCCTGTCAGGTCACGCACCGGCCGGCCATTCCGCTGCCAGCGGATTTCAACACTGTCGCCCGGCCTGAACACCTCACCCCCATTCGGGCTTCTGACTTTCACCGCTTCAAGACCAAGAACATAAGTGTAGTTCCCGCCTGGGCAGATGATTCCGTTGTACCCGTCACGATTGATGTCACAGATGTTCACAGACAGGTCATTGGACCCGTGGTTCCACTAGTACCCAACCCGCTCAAACTGATGCGGGCCGGTTCCCTTATACACCGCTATGTGGCCGCTGCCGGCGACGATGCCTTGAGTGAGCACAGACTCTTCCACTAGGCGGAGATCAGTAATGCCTACCGCAATGCTAGAAAGGAGGAAGAAACAAATTGCAGTCTGTCTAGCCATGCCTTGGTGCTGTAGGGGACAGAAACCGTCCCCCGTCATTTTCCTGTGTTACCTCGATATCACCACCTTGCTGGAAGCCCGCGCCTGCCAGCAATCACTTTTCCTGAATTGTTATAGGAAGAATTATCAGAAAGGAATACTGTAGTGTAGCGTAGTTCTATCATTTCATTGTGACCTAATTCATTCTACCTCTTGACTGCCGGTTGTCAAGCCGCCAGATTTGCTCTCATTCGGCTTCTTTGTCAGCAGATGCCTGCATCGCTCGAACTAACAGCGGAGGAGTATGGCTGTATCTTTCTGACTCAGACCTTTGGCCCTTTTCTTCCGCTTTCCCCTCCCCAACCCCCTAAGCAATTTCGCTTGGTATAATGACTGGCACAACCCTCGGCGAGATACTATCAAAAGTTGTGGAAAAAGGAAAAACGGAATCTCGCTGGGTGAGTTCGGTGAGGCGCTGCAGACTTTCTTGGGGACCAGTGCCGGCTTGAGTGCAGCCTCGATAGCCCGGCTGAAATAGAATTCTAAAAGAAAGCCCTTTGGGAAAAACAAGGCGGCCCGAAGGCCGCCTTGTTAATAACTGCTTCGACTATTTAACTACAAGTTTCCTGGCGCAGGTTTTGTCGCCGGCTGTAAGCTTGCAGAAGTAAATGCCGGAAGCAACCTTCTGGCCGTGGTTATCGGTCATATCCCAAACTGCCCGGTTCAAACCCGGCTTGGCTTGGCCTGAAACCAGGGTCTTGACCAGCCGGCCGTTCAGGTCATAGAAACCGATATTCACCTTACCGGAATAGGGAACCGCATAGTTCACTACCACCCGATTCATAACCGGGTTGGGTGCAGTTTTGAGCATAAGATGTAACGCGGGGGCAAACGGGTCGAATTCGTTCACACCGGTTATCGCGCCAGCCACAAACATCAGCGCATTGTGAATCACCAGGGCCCAGTCGCCGCTCCGCTGCGGCGGAGTCCGCGAGTAGATGCCGGGATACTGGTTCACTCCCACCACCTTCTTGTTAGCGCTCACACCGACATAAGGTCGGCCGTCGTTCCAGCGCGCTACCGATTCGGCAGTGGTCACGAACTGACTCCCGCCGGCGTAGTAGTCGCCGACCGTGGTCACGCCGGCCATAATCGGGTGTCCGGCGTTGTGCCAGCCCATGGTCGTGGCAGCCTGGGTGTTGGCGCCGCGGGTAATTGTGGCGTAGTCACCGGACATCACCCGACCTTCCAGACCCCAACCGGTCGAGAATGAGAAGTGACATGGAACCACACCGCCGCCTGCATCCACGTAATCGGCAAGCACGTCGCCGAGCCCGGTCGGGCTGGAATAGGGGTAGTTCGAGTTGCAACCGACCGCGTGTAGGGATAGTTGGAATTGCAACCGACCGCGTCGTACGGTGTCAATTGGGCCAGGGTCGGCGTTGAGTTCCGCACGTCCATGACATCGACGCTGTCGCCCAGCGCCTCCAATCTCACTACCAGTGTGGTCTCGGGCGGGCCATAGTCCGAATACAGCCACAGCACGCGCAACTGGTCACTCGCTTCGGTAGTAACGCTGAGCGTATCATTGGTCCGGTTTTCATCCGGGCCGCAGTTGTGCCACATCGTTACATCGTAAGTCGCGCCGACCGGGCCGACATTCCAGTCATGCGGGAACGAGAAAGTCCGCATCCCCTGCTCAGGCACGCTGTCAATGTCGGCGCTGTCCTGATACAGGGTCGTGCCGGACGAGTCAATCACACAGAATGCCTTGAAGCCACGCTCGGTGTAATCGGTGCTGCGCAAAGTAATTCTCGGTGTCAGCGGTGTACTCGCCCTGACCCGGGCACCGATATTCATTCCCGCAGCCACAATATCATGGCCCCGTGTTGTTGTCGTCGCGGTCGCCGTGTCATTTCTGCGGTTGGTGTCCGGCACCTGGAAATGCCAGAAAGTCAAATCATAAGTCTGACTTCCCGGCCCGACGTTCCAGTTCGGGAAAGTCACCGTGTCAACCCCGGCGCTGTCCAAAAGCGTTATTGTCTGGGTCTGGTTGTATATCTGTGTGCCAGTCGAGTCAATTCTGCAGTGCACAACCACATTCGCCTCAGGATAAGTGCCCCGGTTCTTTACGATGACAATCGGTGCCAGTGGCACGCCCGGGTCGATTTTGTCCGGAGGAGCAAGAACCGCACCCATCGCCACATCGTGCCTTGGCCCGGGCAGCGGTGTATTCGCAATACACAACATCGCATCGATTCTGCCGGTGCCGTAGGTATTGTTCTTGGGCTGGGTGCCAAGTGGCAAAACCGAGTTCTGCATAATCTCATCAACCTCTTCAGGCAGAAGTCCCGGATTCTTTTCGAGCATCAGTGCGCAGACACCGGCCGCACACGGTGTCGCCATCGAAGTGCCGGACATCTGGGTATAACCACCACCGCGCTTGGTCGAAGTTACATTCACCCCCGGTGCACTAAAATCAGGCTTCAGCAAACCGGGCGGATATGGGTAATCGTTAAAAGGCGCAATCGTATCCCAGGTTACCGGACCGTGCGAAGAGAACGATGCGATATTGTCATTGTTGTCAGTAGCACCAATCGTTATCGAACCACCCTGGGCACCTGGCGGCTCAGACGGATGCTTCCATGGCCCGGGTGAATGTGCCGGACAACGGACATTCAAAGGCGTATGACCACTGCCTTCGTTACCCGCGGCAATGAAATAAGGAATACCTGCGGCATTGACATTGTCCAGGCACTGACGCCACAACGCCTGACGCGGACTCCACCGGTAGATAATCCAGCCCAGACTCATCGTCAGAAGATCAGCATGGTTGCCGGGCGACAGCGGTGGAGCGATACAGAACGCCATCGAATTCATCACCGTGTTCTCGGCAACCGTATCCGGGTACGGCTGGCTGATACTCGTCTTGGTCCGACAGCTCATTATCTGGGCCTTGGGTGCCATCCCGGTGGAGTCGCCGCCGGTCCCGTCTCCGGCAACCGTTCCAGAAGTATGGGTCCCGTGACCGTGCGAATCCATCGGGTCATTATCATTGTTCTCAAAATCCCAGCCGTGATGGGGATAGTTCGGGTCAGTCCACATATGGCTTGCCAAATCAGGATGGGTGTAATCGCAACCGGTATCAATATGGCCGACAATCACACCGTCGCCCTTAAAACCATAGACTATCCAGACACTGTCCGCTTTCACTTTTCTGACATTCCACTCGATAGTCCAACTGCCATCGGTCGCATCAGCCGATGCCGCAGCCGGCCCAATACCCAGCGCATTGTAGGTCGGGATTTTGTTCCACTGGACAAACCACACTTCGTCCCGCTCAGCAACAGTCTGAATTACCGCTTTTGTCGCTTTGCAATAAACCGCATTCGCTATCCAGAGCGACTGGATATCACTNACTTTGCCTTGAGCCTCANCCGAACGCAATTCAGCCAACAAATCGGTTTGCCCGGTCGCTGCCATTGACTTCAAAGCGGTGACCGTCATCTCCCAGCGNTCTTCNTTGGTCTTTGCTGCCTGAATTATTGCCTGATTGTCCAACTGGTCTCTCAANACCACNATTACTCCAAGTCGGGTGGACTCATCCACTTTTGCCATCTGCTCTGAAAGCAGCGGCTCGATAAGCCCGCCAGCAAATGCCACTGTCATCCCGACAGTGACAATCATCACTAACAAACGTCTGCTCATCCGAAGACCTCCTTTGGTTTTCCTACTTAGTTCTGCTTTCACTATTATCCGGTGACCATACCGGCGTCCGCCCAAACCATAGCAGACCCTGGTCCGACTAACCCGACACCACATTCATTCTGCCGTAATTACGCCGCAAGTCAAGCCGGACTTATCCTCTCATGCCGGTATGGAATCCGCCGTCAGATGCAGCATCCTTGACATCACAACCCCCTGATATAGAATGCGCTTATGAATCAGGAGCCACTGGTTGAGCGCATTGGCAGTTACGAAAACCGGAAAATCACGCTGAAAGGCTGGGTTTATAACAAACGGTCTTCAGGCAAAATAAGGTTCGTGCTCTTGCGTGACGGCACCGGCATCATTCAATGCGTCTTTCTCAACGGTCAGGTTTCCGAAGACGCATTCGAGCTAGCCGATTCAGTCACCCAGGAATCTTCGGTTGAAATCTCGGGCACGGTGCGCAAGGATGAGCGCGCGCCTGGGGGTTACGAACTCACTGCCATAGATATGAAGCTCATCGCTCTTGCCGACCCTTATCCGATTACCCCTAAAGAGCATGGGGTTGATTTCCTGATGAAGCACCGTCATTTATGGATTCGCTCCCAGCGCCAGGTTGCAATATTGCGCATCCGTAGTGAGGTAATCAAGGCGTGCCGAGACTATCTTGACGATAACGGTTTCATTCTCTGCGATACCCCGATTCTGACACCGGCTGCGTGCGAAGGCACAACGACGCTGTTCAATGTGGATTATTATGGCGAGCCGGTCTTTCTGACCCAGTCGGGCCAGCTCTACAATGAACCGCTCTGTGCCGCAGTGCGCAAGACCTATTGTTTCGGCCCGACTTTCCGGGCTGAGAAATCCAAAACCAGACGCCATCTGACTGAATTCTGGATGCTTGAACCCGAAGTCGCATTCCTCGAGCTTGAAGAAAATATGGACTTGGCCGAAGACTTACTCATTTATCTAGTTCGGCGGGTGCTCAAACGACGGCGAAAAGAGCTGGGCATACTTGAGCGGGATTTGTCAAAACTCGAAGCAATCAAAAAGCCTTTCCCCCGGATAACTTATGCCGAAGCAATCGAACTGCTCCGGAAAAAAGACAAAGACATCAGATTCGGCCAAGACTTCGGCGGCGATGAAGAAACCATCATTGGTGAAAGCTTTGACCGACCGGTCCTGATTCATCATTATCCGGCCGCAATCAAAGCGTTCTATATGAAACGCGACTCCAAAAATCCGGAACTTGCGCTGGCAACCGATATGATTGCACCCGAAGGCTACGGTGAACTCGTCGGCGGTGGCCAGCGCGAGGATAACATTGGAGAACTGGAAAAGAGAATCAAGGAATATAATCTACCGAGGGATGCATTCGAATGGTACCTGGATGTGCGGCGCTACGGCTCATTCCCTCATTCCGGGTTCGGATTGGGAATCGAGCGCACTGTTGCCTGGATTTGCGGTGTCCGTCATGTCCGGGAAACGATTCCATTCCCTCGGATGCTGGAAAAGATTTATCCTTAAGGAGGAAAAATGCCGGAAACCAAAATCGGGGTTATCACCCATCATTTCGGCAAGATTGGAGTAGCCGTAATAAAGGCTACCGAAACCGAACTCTCGGTCGGTGATACTATCCATATTAAAGGACACACTACTGATTACACCCAAGTAGTCGAGTCCATGGAAATCGAACACCAGCAGATTCAGAAGCTGAAAAAAGGCGAAGAAGCCGGACTCAAAGTAACTGACAAAGTCCACGAGAATGATGAAGTATTCAAGGTCACAGATTAAACTCTAAGGAGGTATATGGCTCGAAGTAATACTAAGTTAAAGCGCCTACGTCACCGCTGGGCCGTGCAAAAAAGACGCCGCAAGCAGCGCAGAAAAGCAGCCCTTAAACCAAAAGCCAGCAAGTAAAGCACAAACCGTTCAGCTATGTGCAGAAAACTCTATCTTGCTCCGTTTTCTGGACATAATACCACCAACCGCCTGTTGAAAGAAGCACTCAGCCTCAGTGCTGACCCGTCTGAAATCCTCTACATCGCACCAAGCCCGCGCAAACTCCGCGACACCCAACTCGCATTTGCTCAGCTTGTCAGTTCCAAGGCATTCATCCCTCCCCGGTTCTACACAATCGGTCCGCTTGCCCGGGAACTCCATGCGCAGTATGGTGATTCTCGACCGTTCCCATCCGAACTCAAACCCCTACTCATCCACCAACTTCTTAACACCCCTTCGTCGCTCGGCTATGCCCGCGCGGTCGGTGACTTCATCTCTGACATCAAGCGCTATGTCTCGCCTGACGAGTGTCCCGGACTTGGTAACAAATTCAGGAAATGGCTTGCCGGATATAACAAACCTTTGGACCGGGCGCTACAAGCACTCGACATCATGGCCCGCTATGACGCCCTGCTTGCTGAAAAAGGCTGGGCCGACAACGAAGACATCCTTCACCAGGCGGCTGGCTTCTGCACCGAGCACATCCGGGCAAAGGTACTCATCCTCGACGGCTTTGTCGCACCGAACCTGCTCGAACAGAAACTGCTGGCAAACCTGGTCAAACTGGCAGAGATGACCCTGGCTTTGACCTGGAACACAAAAGACCGCACCCGGGCATACGAATTCCCATGCCGGTTTACCGACTTCATCACCGGGCTCGGAGGATTCAAACTCGAATATCTCAAGGCCATGCCTGAGCAGAAACCTGTGGTCCAGGCATGCACCACTATTGATGAGGAGGTTGCGGCAATCGCCCGCGACATCAAGCAGCGCTTCTTATTAAAAGAACTGAACCTGACCAAAACGGTCATCACCTTTCCAAAACTCGCACGCTATGCACCGCTGGTCCGCCGCATATTCAAACGATACCGGCTTCCTTTCACCATCTATCCGAGCCAGAACCTGTCAACATCGCCACCGATTGTGGCCGTGCTCGAGCTTTTAGGTGCACTTGAGACTGGATACGAACGCCTGGCTACTGCTGCATTCCTGAGCTCACCTTTCTTCCCGAAGCTGCTGCGCCTGAGCACTGACAAAGACGACACTAGCCGCAACCGGGCCGCAACCAGAATCAACCTCGCATCCAAGCGTGCCGGCATCATCAAAGGCCGGAACCAATGGCGCAACATCGGCGCCCGCCTCATCGCTGCCGGCCAAGGCCGGCTTGATGAAACACAAAAGGCTAGGGCATCTGACCTTCAGAAAAGGGTGCGTCAAGCCATCGGCCTGACCGAAAGCATCCTATCTGAACAAGCCCTCCTGGCCGAACAGGCAAAGGCCTTGAAGAAATTCCTGGAAGTGGTCGAGTTCAGGAAAACAGAAACCGAGGACGAAAATACCGAAACAGACCTCCGTGAAGACAAAAAGGCATTGTATGACATTATCGACGGACTCGTTGAACTGGACAACGACTGGGGTCCGGTCAAACTGACCGGGACCGAGTTCATCCGTACCTTGACTTATCTCATCGGCATGTCAACCCGCAAACCCGAACCGCGGCCGGCCGGAGTGACCATCATCAGCATGGAAGAAACCCTTAGTCTTTCTCCGCGCCACTTGTATTTCAGCGGGCTGACAGAAGAGGACTTGCCTTCGGCATATCCGGCCGACCCGATATTGCCTGATTATATCCGGCGCAATCTCGGGATGCCTGATATTGAGTTTCATCATGACCAGGAGCAGTTTCATTTCCATCGCACAATCGCTTCGGCCCAGAATGAACCGTTTCTTTCCTATCACAACTCCGACGGCGAGAACCTTGTCCTGCCGACGCCGTTTCTGGAAATCCCACCTGAACCCGCACGCCTGACAGACGCCATCTATTCCGAAGAAGAACTCCAGCATTTCCAGGGCGAATCCCGCAATCTACCACTCAAAGAACCAGAGCCGGTTGACTTCAGCGACAACCCTGAACTGCTCAAGGTATTGGGCACCAGATTCGGACCAGAAACTTCAATCAGTGTCACCAGGCTCGAAAACTACCGCCGCTGTCCGTTCCGATTCTATCTTGAGCATGTCATGAAACTCGAATCCTTGCCCGAGCCAGCCTATGAAATTGATGCGGCCCAGTGGGGATTACTGGTTCACCGCGTGCTTGAAGGACTCTATTCCGAAGGCCCGATTCCACTGCAGCAGCTACCCGGGCGGGCGCGCACCGCACTGAACCAGGCCCTGGCGCAAGCCGGTCTGCCGGTGTTCTGGGAGCAAGTCACGCGCCGCGTATTCGATAATATCCTGCCCGACTTTATCCGGGTCGAGCAGCAGTTGCGCGACCAGGGCTACCTGCCCCAGAAAACCGAAGCCCGGATTCAAGGAGAACCGCTCAAAGGTCTGAAAATCCACGGCCGGCTCGACCGGGTCGACGCCAGCAAAGACGCATTCCGCATCATCGACTATAAAACCGGCTCAACTGCCGGATTCACCGGCAAAGCAGTCGTCATTGACCATACCCATATGCAGCTTCCGCTCTATGCCCGATTATTGCAGGAAAGAAACCCGAACCGGACAATCGACAATATCGGCATCTGGAGTATCCGCGACGCCGAACTCATCTGGCTTGGATACGGGAAATACCCTGTCGGCCAACTGATTGATGCCGCGCTTGAGAATGCCCGCGAAGTCGCAGCAGCAATCCGGTCTGGCCGTTTCCCAACCGATGATGTCAACTACCAGGTTTGCCGCAACTGCGAACTCAAATACCTGTGCGGCCGGAAAGAAAAATCCAATGGCTGAAACCCTCCCCAAAAATATCACCAGCAAAGTCGTCCTTGCCCCGGCCGGCTCGGGCAAAACCGAAAAGCTGAGTGACCGTTACATCGAACTACTCAAAGCCGGTGTCAAACCCGAGCGCATTTTGACAATTACCTTCACCCGCAAAGCCGCAGCCGAAATGAAAGAAAGAATCCTCAAACGTCTCCAGGAAAAGAACCCGAAACTACACGCCGAAATCCGAAATAACATCCTCAAGCTCCGCATTATGACTATTGATTCTTTCTGCCTTGCATTGGTCCGGCGCTTCGCACCTGACCTCGGTCTCGACCCGAGAATCGAAGTCATCGAAGACCCGTCCGATATCTGGAACCGGGCCAAATACGATACCCTGATGCAGATTGCAGAAAAAGAAGCCGGTTCCAAGGATTATGAAACCTTGATGGAACTGGTCAGCGGCCGCCGTGCCCAGGGCTGGCCATCGCTGGCAAAAGAATACGACTATTATTTCGCCAACAATACTTCAATCATCCGGGGCCGGCTTGCACCAATTCACGAAGAACAGGTCCAAATTCTTGCCAATGAACTCAGAAACCAGCCGCTCGGTCCTAAGCGCATTCCGAACTATTCTGACCTGTTCCCGAGCGAATGGACTATGGCAACCTATAACCATATTGCCAACCTGTTGGAACAGCATCGCTTGACTTATCTCACAAAGAAATCTGCCCCGCGCAAGCCCAAAGGAAAAGAGGAACTGGGCACCTGGTGTGCTCGCATGGCCGACTATCGTGCCCGCATTCTGACAGTGCGCGACTACAACGCCTTCCTGCGCAAGTTCGGCCTGTTCAAAGAACGATTCCTAACAGCCTATCGCCGCGCCAAGAAACAGGCCGGGCTTGTGGACTTCCGCGACCTTGAATTCGACGCCCTCTCGTTGCTTACTGAGAACGACGACTGGCAGAACATCCTGCGCGCATTCGACGAGCATACCGACCATTTGCTTGTCGACGAGTTCCAGGACACCAGCTTCCTTCAGTGGGCCATCGTCAACAAACTAACCGAAGAATGGCGGGCCGGTGCCGGGGCAAAAACCGATTTGGGAATAAATCCTACAATCTTTCTGGTCGGCGACGACAAACAGTCCATCTACTTTTTCCGTGGGGCAAAAGTCGAAGTATTCGCCCGGGCCCGCAATGAACTCAAAACCTGGCTCAGACAAGGCCAGCTTGAAGAAGAATCCCCAAAGGACAACTTTCGCAGCCTTGACGCTATCATCGATTTCAACAACACCCTGTTCCCGCAACTGATGGGTGCCAAAGGAGACGACCCTGCCTGGCGAACCCGCTACATTCCGTTCGAGCGCCGCCGCAAAAACGACAACCCCGGCATCGTCGAAATCCTACTCAGTCCAACCAATGCCAGAATGGCCGAACGCCGGACCGACGAAGCCAAGTTCATCGCTCGCCGCATCCGGTCTCTTGAAGGCAGCTTCACAATCTATGACACCAACCCCGACTACACCGAAACCGGCCGCACCTGCCAGTTCTCAGACATCGCTATCCTTTTGCGCCAACGCACCCATCTCCACCACTACGAAGAAGCGCTACGCAACGCCGATGTCCCATTCATCGTTGTCGGCGGAATCGGGTTCTGGTCTGAACCCGAAGTCGGCCATGTGCTTGCCCTGCTCAGATTCCTGGTCGACCCGGCCGACGACCTGTCGCTCTATGCAACCCTGCGCGGTCCGCTGTTCAATGTGCCCGAGCAAGAGCTGTTCTTCACCAATCAGCAGGATGGCCAGAGCTTTCTTGACCGGGTCCGGCAACAGGCAGAAAAGAGCAAAACCCTCAAACAACCGGTCCGCCGGTTAGAAAACTGGCTCTCACAAGTTTATCATCAACCCCTGACCCATATCCTCGAAACCGCACTCGAACACACCCATGCCTGGTCGACCTTCTGGGAACCCCAATGCCGGGCCAATATCCGTAAGCTGCTCCAGCTTGTCGAAGACGCCGAACTCAATGGCGACCACCCTTTGCGCATCATTGGCTCACTGGGAAAAGAAAACCAGACCCCAGAGTCCAAAGCCGCGGTTCCGACCGAAGGCCGCAACGCAGTCCAGATAATGACCATCCACGGTGCCAAAGGACTTCAGTTCCCGGTCGTATTCCTTCCCGGACTGGACCTGCCTCGTTCAGGCAAGCGTAACAATCCCGAAACCATCATCGAAGAACGCAACGAAAACGAAGTCTGGGTATCCCATATCACTGACAAAGCCACGCGTGCCCTGAACGAATTCCATCGGGAATACCTTGAAAAGGAACGGGAAGAACACAAACGGCTGCTTTATGTCGCTTGCACAAGACCCCGTGATGCCCTGTTTCTGACCGGAACCTGGATTCCACGGCGCAAAGATACCTGGCTGGAATGGCTCGAACACTACCTCGGGCTCAAACAAAAGGATAGCGCGTTCTCACTCGGTATCGACATCACCGGTATCAATGTCCGGACTCCAGAACAAATCCCCGCCCTTACGGCCAGAACCGCACCCGCGCCGAAAAAGAGGCCAAAAGCGATTTACACCGACCGTATCGAACCCGAACCCGCGCCCCACATCGAATCCGTCACCCGCAATGTCCGGCTCGACTATCACCGGTATTCAGACGACCTCATCGGGCGCGGCGAAATCATCCACCGCCTGCTCGAACAAATCTCCAATGGCCTATCCCCTGAACCCAAAACCCTGAAACCCCAACTCCTGCGCCTGCTCCGCTTGCACGGCCTTGCCCGGGCCGACACCGACAAACATGTCAAACATATTCTCAAGCAGATTCAGGGACTCAAAAACAACCCGGAAATCTGGCAAATCATCGCGCCAAGACCTGATGCCCGTGCCGAACTCCCGATAATGTTTTCTGACAGCTCAACAGTCTGGTCCGGCCGGATTGACCGCATCATTGAAACCGAAAACGAAATCCGCATCTACGACTACAAAACCTTCCCGGTCAGAGAACAAGAAATCCAGACCCTGGCCAGCGAATACCACCAGGCACAGCTTTGCCACTACGCCGCAGCTATTGGCAACATGAAACCCGGCAAAGAAGTCTCAACCTATCTCATCTTCACCGCCCTGCCCAAAATCATCCCGACCGGACAATCCGGCCAGAAACTAGCTACCAGAAGGACATAGCGGCCAACCCGCCGACCACTATCCGCAGTGGGTAATTTCGGGATATGGAGGGGCACGGCACGCCGTGCCCCTTCTGCTTCCCCCAGGGTCAGAACCCGCTGAAAAATCAGGCCGCCCGAAAGGGCGGCCTGTAAGCTGATACCTGAACTATCAGTTGAGAACT
>JGI24025J20009_10000746_pt1 | contig 25258 bp, 31 predicted proteins | sample Cruoilmetagenom3_FD_20009 | JGI IMG/M metagenome (IMG submission 20009) | reverse complement strand
CCAAGTATATGGGAACAGGCAATAAACTCTCCACAGTCCCAGAGAGAGACTGTTGGGGCAATGGTGTATAGATAACTCCCGAGAAGAACGATAAATACAGAAGAGAAACCTATTATCTTCCTTCGATCAAAACCCATCTATTTCTCCACTTTATCAGGATTCGGTATCACGCAGATAAACGAACAAGTCTCATAATCAGAGGGATTTCTAAACTGATGTTCTTCATCTTTCGGAACAAAGGCGCTCATGTTAACCTCTATTTTATTTTCCTTACCTTCTCCATCAAGTATAACACCCATACCCGACAGCCATTTTATTAAATGAGGATATGGATGGCTATGCTTTGGCGTATGACCTCCTGGTTTCATTGTAAATAAGCGCATAAAGGTATCATCCGAACCTTCCTGGGGGCCTATAAGAACCCTCTTAACAACACCCACTGCACCTTCCATATCCATCGCTACTTCTTTAACATCTTTATCTTTGTGTAAAAACATACTTACCTCCTAATTCTTATTAATTATAAAGCTTAAATTCAATAAATCAAGAGGTAAATGAGATGTCAAACTCAGCTTTAAACTCCGAAAGACTAATAATGAGAAGAATAGATATTGACTATTAATAATACAATCATATTATTGATTAAAATATCAGATTTACAAATTAAGAAAGGAGGGTTCAATAAAGATAAGAACAATTACTTCAGGAATTAATTTAGAGCTACCTTTAGAAGATTCAAATTTGCATTCTGCAGCTAATTTTTTAAATAGAGCAAGAAAGCACTTTGAATTGAGGGGTTTTGAAGTGCAGAGCGTTAGACTATCTACCCAATCCTGGGATGAATACTTGAATAATATCAAAAGAGAAGACTTTATTAAGATTGCAAGCCTCTTGGAAAAATTCTGTAAAAAAAATGGAATAGATTTCCTGAGTATTGGGACAACTTTTGATTCTAAATTCATCGATATCATACCCGAAATTTTAAAAAGGACAACCCGGATCTCATGCACAGTAACAATTGGAGATAATGAAAAAGGAATAAATTTTGGAATAGTAAAGAAAACCGCAAAAACGATCCTTGAACTCTCACGAATTACCAAAAAGGGAATAGGTAATTTTAACTTTGCAGCAATCATAAATTGTCCAGCTGATACCCCCTTCTTTCCAGCTTCTTATCATAAGGGAAAGCCTGCCTTTTCAATAGGAATAGAAGGAGGGGATTTGATTGTAAAGGCATTTTCGGCTTCGAGAAATCTATGGGACGCAAAAATCAATCTACAGAGAATCCTGGATGAAAAGTTTAAAAAAATTGAAAAGATCTCACAAACTATGGATAACAAAGATGGATTTTCTTTCAAGGGAATTGACCTTTCCCTTGCTCCTTCTCTAATTCCAGAAGAAAGTATCGCCTATGGATTTGAGGAACTGCTTAAAGGCAAGTTCGGAACACCAGGAACACTCACAATCGCTGAAATGATCACTAATGTCTTACAACACTTGAATATAAAGAGTTGCGGCTATTCTGGACTGATGCTCCCTATCCTCGAAGACGTAGGTCTTGCCCAAAGATATAAAGAAGAAACATTCAACATATCTAACCTTCTTCAGTACTCAGCAGTCTGTGGAACAGGGCTGGATTGTGTTCCGCTGCCAGGAAATGTATCCCAGGAATCTATCTCTGGATTACTTCTTGATGTGGCAACATTATCCATTAAACTCTCTAAACCTCTCTCAGCCAGGCTCTTGCCCTGCACTGGAAAGACCGCTGGGGATATGACTGACTTTGACTCCCCTTATTTGACAGATACCCTCATAAGAGATTCGGAGGGTTAAATGAGGGTAAGAAGTGATGAACTTTCTCAAAAAGGAATAAAAGAAATAAAAAAGATCTATGACCTATATAAGGAGGATATTAAAAAAAGACTGAATGAGTTTAAATGGATAGGAAAAAACGAAAACAAAAAGGAAATCTTTGGAGAACTTATCTTCTGCCTCCTAACCCCCCAATCAAAAGCGAAGAATTGCTGGGAAAGAGTTAGAGAAATGATGAGGGAAGACTTTCTTCTCGAAGGAACTTTGGAAGAAATACAGAACAAACTAAAAGGTGTAAGGTTTAAATATAAAAAGTCTGAATATATAATAGAAACACGAGAAAAATTCTTCACAAAAAAAAATTCGATATATTCAAAAATAAAAAAAATTGAAACTTCACAGGAACTCAGAGATTATCTAAAAAGTAATGTTAAAGGCCTTGGATGGAAGGAATCAAGCCATTTCTTAAGAAATATTGGGCGAGGAAGTGACTTTGCTATCCTTGATCGACATATTTTGAAAAACCTGAAGAACTCAGGCGTGATTGCTGAAATTCCTGAAAACTTTTCAGAAAAGAAATACAAAGAAATTGAAAAGAAAATGAGAAGATTTTCTCAAATTATTGATATACCTATGGACCATCTCGACCTCACCCTCTGGGCAAAAGAAACAGGGAAAGTTTTTAAATGATTCTGGGATTGAAACCTTGACAATCTTAAATTTTTATTATCTTTAAAAAAGAATATAAGGAAATAATCATAATAAAAAATGAAGCTATTGGGGCCATCCAGAAAGTTTTAAGGGCAAGTTGTGCTTCTATATGTCTTGCATTCATGATTTGAATTCTGTTGGGAATATTGCATATTTATGGTTTATGAAAGTTAAGGTATAAAGCTTATAATAATTTGAAAGGAGGTAGAAATGTTCTTTTTAATTTTATTCTCTGTTCTTCCTGATACCTCTTATATAGAGAAGGAAATAGCAAAGGCTGATTCCCTTTACAATGAAAGTTATAAAGACACAACCCTCTTGTTTAGGGCAGAAAAAATTCTTGATTCTCTTCTTAACTCAGAGATTCTGAGTGACGAGGTTCTCTGGAGGAAGTCTTATTTTTGTTTCGAGATTTCTTATTCCAAAAAGCATAAAGAGGAGAAGATGGAATGGTTACAGAAAGGTCAGAACTTTGCAAAAAGAGCAATCCAGATAAACCCTGACAACCCCGAAGCTCATTTCTGGTACGCTTCTAATTTGGGGAATTCAGGAAAACTTAAGGGCGTTCTAAATTCTCTATTTATGGTGGCTGATTTAAAAAAGGAAGCTGCCAAAATCCTTGATTTGAAAGAAGATCATGCAGGTGCACATGTCCTCCTCGGGGAGATATACAGTTCTCTTCCAGGCTTTGCAGGTGGCAATAAAGATAAGGCTGTAGAGGAGTATAAGAAGGCAATAGAGAATGATACTCTTTATACCGCTGCCTATAGTAGACTTGCTAAGTTATACGTAGGAATGAAAAAATATGATGAGGGAAGAAAGATCTTGAATAAGATGCTTTCTCTAAAGGGCTGGAGAAATCCAACACATTTCCACCTGTATGAGAAGAATGAAGCAGAGGAGTTACTGAAAAAGATAGAAAAGAAGTAAATCTATATAGTTCTAATTAAAACTGCAAAAGGAAAACTTGGAAGCTTTAGACTCTATGTATATTCTGTTTAATTTTATCCGAAAAATCGTGATATCTATAACTATTTGAACCTTCTCTATTCCCTGAGAGAAAAAACTTATCTTTGAACTTATTAAAGAAACTTTTGTGTCCCACAAACACCTGTAAACTTAAATCCAAAAAAATCTGATACGCTCATATCCACTTACTCCTATTTTAATACTCTCTTACTCGGATTATTTATTAATTAAATAATATAAAGTTTATGTAGATATCAAGATAATAGGAGCTATTAGTAATTATCTTTTTATTGATGTGACTATTTAAATTCATAAAACCCAAAGTCCAGTTATAAGACAAAATACTTAACAAGGGTTAAGGTACCAAGAGAAATAGTTAACAAACCTATTACCAATTCCATTTTCTTTTCAGGGATTTTCTTCACCGTCAGGGCAGCTAGAGGAGTGGAAAGGGTAGCACCAAGAACGAGCGGCAGAGCTAGATGCCAGTCTATCTTACCTCTAACTAAAATATAACATAGGAATCCCACAAGACAGACAATACCTTCAGCCAGGGAAGTGCTTCCAACAGAATTCTTTGCCTTACGGCCTGTGACAACCTGCCCTCCTGTCACAAGAGGCCCATAACCTCCTCCAGAAACCCCTTTATTAAAACCACTTAGGAGAGCTATCACACTAAATCCTTTCCAGCTAAATAGAGATTTTCTATTTAATTTAATCAGGATATATACCCCTATACAAAAAATCATCAATCCAATATAGAGTTTCAAAACAAAAGCAGGAACATTCAAAGAGAAGAAAACTGCAGCGAGAACTCCTATAACTCCTAAAATGATTAGAAGATAGGTAACCTTCGCATCAAAAGAGCGAGGAATATAACCCAAATATCGAAGTCGAGAATTAGAGATTTGTTTATCCCGTCTGAAATCAAAGAAGACATTCCCAAATTTGTGATGAAACAAACCAGCTAATACGCCCGTTACAAATTCCGAAAATAAAATAGCAGGAACAACCTGAAGAGGCTCAAGACCTATAAGAAGAAGCAAAGGAGTTAATGTTGTGCCATAACCCATACCAAGTGTGGAATCCACATATTCACAAACAAAAGCAAATAGTGCATAAAGAAAAAAAATCATACAATTCTCTCTTCCGAACCAAATTTGTTACACAAAGACCTTACAGAACATTTACGATAAACCCACCCGCACTTCTTTAAACCTGTTCTTTTATAAAAACATTGCAATTTATTATCTATTAATGGTTGTATCTTAAGGGCTATCAAATCGCTTTTCATAAAGAGCATATTAATTGGAATTTTGAATAAATCAACCCAAGGAAAAAAATATCATAAAAGAGCTCCTCCCATAGAAAAGTTGATTCTGGTATAAAAGGGATAGTTTCCTAGGATCCTATCCCTTTTATGGTTAGTTACGCCTAAAAATAACAAATTTCGTTTTTAAATTTCTCAAAAATATGAGGGATTTAAGCGTAGACTTATAGATTTACTGGACTTTTCGGACGTTCTCGGCTTTTGGACCTTTTTTACCTTCTACAACATCAAATTCTACTTCGTCTCCCTCATTCAATGTAACTAAACCGCCACTGAGGGCTGAGGAATGGACGAATACATCGTTAGCGTCATCCATCGCAATGAAGCCATAACCCTTCCTGTCACTAAACCATTTTACTGTACCTTTTGCCATACTAAAACTACCTCCTTTTAAAGGTTAAAACATACAACAATAAACAAACAAAATCAATATATATCCTTTTATAGATTTGTCAAGGGCTAATCTGAACTCTTTTAATAAATCAATCCTTTGTTGTTACTGAGACCTCATCAAATAAGACAGCAGGAAAAGACCCCATCATCCCTGGATGAAGTGTGTCTTCTATGTCAACGATGTTTTTCATTGTTCTGTAAATATTTCCGGCTATCATTACATCCTTCACTCTGCCCTCCATTTTCCCATTCTTCACATAAATTCCAGGAGAAAGACCTATTGAAAAATCGCCGTTTGGAATATTCCCACTATGGGCTCCGAGGACCCCAGCGATTATAACCCCTCTGTCAATAGAAGTTATGAGCTCTGAGAGAGATTTCCCCCCGGGGGTTATATATAAATGTTCGAGTGCTGGACTTGGTTTTATCGAAACTGCCTCACCACCCCACATTGCAGTTTTGTATCCATTTCCTGTGGACACCTTCCCCATCTTATCCGCATAGTATAGGTTATAATAGAAATTTCTTAAGATCCCATCTTCAATTATCGTAAGACGCTTACATGGGGTTCCTTCATCATCAAACCTTCGCGCATATGGCATCCTGTCATTTAAAGGATCATCATAAATTTCAAGTTTTTCATCAAAGATTCTCTCTCCAATTTTTTCGATAAGAGGGGTTTTCTTCTCATAAATGTTCTTCCCACTTGTTGCACTCAGGAGTCTCCAAATGAGAACAAACATGGCTTCAGGAAGGAAGAGGACTTTCATTCTACCTGTCTTAATATTTACTTCTTCCATCGAACTATTATAGATTCTAAGAATAAAGTCTAAATCTTCATCAGTCATCCTTTGAAATTTTTTACTTATTATCGAACGGCCTATTGAAGAATAGGAACCAGGGTAAAGTACTTCAGCATTAAAAAAATATTCAGAAAATTTTGTTGTTAGATTGCTATCTCTACTATTTATAATCCTTATTTTGTGAACCTTGCGTAACGCCATTAAATTTATTTGCCCAGCTGTTTTTGAAGAGAGCGCATTACTTACCCTCTTACATTCATCCACAATTTTACCATTGGAAAAAGATTCAATTGCAGGATCATAAGTATTCAATTCAAAGGAATCTTCATTGAATGGAAAATCAAACCCTGTTTCTACACCACCCTTAAGAGATGAAATAGCATTTTGAATCAGTTCTTCTCTATTTTTTAGATTTTTGGTATAGGCAAACCCAAGTTTCCCATCTTTTATTATTCTAAGGCTCACACCTGATTGTATCTTTGTATCGATATCTTTTAGTTTTGAATTTTCAAAACTTATTGAATCTAAAACCTCTTCACTTGAATATACCTCTACCTTATCAGCAATCTTTTTAGCATCAATCATCAATTTTTCCATTAACTTCCTCCTATAACAATTCCGTTCACAAGGATATGAGGTGCACCCAGACAGGAACGAATATTTAATTGTCCCTTACCACAACCACCAACTTTTGACAATTCTAGATCATCACCAACACCAACAATACTCTGAAGAGTTCGATAGAGATTCCCTGAAATATTAATATCACGGATCATTTCCCCTATTTTGCCATTTTTTATTTCATATCCGTATTGTGCCCCAAAGGTAAAGTTTTCGCCACTCGTTTGACCACCCATTGCATCAAGAAGATATAAACCATCTTTGAGTTTCAAAAGAAGGTCATCAAAAGATTGGCTTCCAGGTTGAATGAAGATGGTTCCCATCCTGATTATAGGTGCATAACGATAATCTTCAGCAACACAATGTCCTGTAACTGGTTCTTCAAAGGCGGCTGCAGTCCTTCTGGAATGCAAACGCCCTACAAGGATTCCATTCTTCATAAGCTGTGTTGGATGAACTTTAACCCCCTCATCATCATACTCATAAAATCCCAGCTGATCTGGTATTGTTGGATTATCAATGATGTTAACAACTTCGTTTCCCAACTTTTCCCCGATTTTCATCTTTTCCTTCATTGTTGGGTTATCTTCAATGAGGTCAGCTTCGGAAAAATGACCAAAGGCTTCGTGGGTGAAGACACCTGCCAAATCTGGATTAAGAATCGCATTGTAAGTTCCACCAGAAACTGGCTTTGCTTTCAAGAGATCGAGAGATACTTTTGTTCTCTTCTCAAACTCTTCTTCCAATCCCCGAATTACTGCAAACCCACTACTTCCTCCACCTCCAACTCTAACTTGCTGAAGTATATTATTATCACTTGAGGTAATAACTCCACCTATTCTTGTTGTTACTAAATTCTCCTTGATTTCGCTCGCTTCCGTGCTAACAAAGAATTTTTCCCGGATTACCTCTCTATACTCCGTGGTTGTTGTCACTATCCCATCATATTTTAGTGGAATTCTGTTATAATTCCTTGTTATTTCGATTTTTTCTTGGATTGAAACTTTCTTTGGGTCTTCTTTTAGTTCTGGTAGAAAGGTATCCTTTATGATTCCTATCTCTGCAAACTCTACAGGTCTATCGATATTCTTGGATATAATTTGCGCATTCCTTTCGCACTTACGGATAGCCTCATCTGAGTCATCTTCTTTTGTAAAGGCAACGGAAGATAAACCTCCATTCTTTAGAAACCTTAAAACAAAACCATCTGTAGTATTGGAGTCAACCTGGGTTAATTCATCCCTATTAAATACTACCCTGGTTTCCTCTTTTTTCTCATAACGGATATCTGCATAATCTGCATCGACTTTAGAAAGAATTAATTTTAACCTCTCAAACATATAATCTCCTTTTGTTTCTCTTTTATAACAATCCCGACAAAAATGTCAACCCTTCGAAAAATAAATAAACTTATTACCCCTTGACAAATAAAGAATAGCTATTTATATTTAGGTAAACAAATGTTTACTTGGAGGTACTAATGAAGACAAAGGATCGGATAATGGAATTTTTAAGAGGATTTATTGAGGAGAACGGTTTTGCGCCAAGTATTCGGGAAATTGCTTGCCATCTTAGATTCAGGAGCACAAAGGCTGTGAAGGCTCATCTTGATGAACTTGCAGACATGGGGTTAATTGAAAAAAGAGGAGGGATAGCCCGGGGAATAAGACTAAAGGAAAGAGGTGTGCCAATAATTGGAAGGATCGTAGCAGGACAGCCTACTCTTCAATTTGAAGGGGTTGAGGGGCACTTTTCCCTGGATAGATGGAAGGGAAACTTTCTTCTTAGAATAAAAGGAGATAGCATGGTGGGAGCAAACATCGAAGAAGGGGATTTAGCAGTTATAGATAAGGATAGAGAACCAAGAAAGGGAGATATAGTGGTAGGTCTCGTTGAAGATGAAACAACGGTTAAGCGACTGGATAAAGAAAAGGGCAGATGGGTGCTAAAACCTGAGAATCCCAATTATTCATTAATAGATAAGGATTTCCAGGTAATAGGGGTAGTCATAGGAGTTATAAGGAGTTACTATAAATGATCCTCTATGCTGATCTCGATGCCTATTTTGCTTCTGTGGAACAGGCTTTAAATCCAAAGCTAAAGGGAAAGCCAGTTGTTGTTGGAGGTGATCCAAAAGAAAGGAAAGGAGTTGTAGCTACAGCTTCATACGAAGCAAGGAGATTTGGAGTTCATTCTGCTCAACCCATAATAAAAGCCAGCAGACTATGCCGCCACTGCATATTCATAAGACCTCATTACAGAGTTTATGGGGAATTTTCAAGGATTTTCTACTCAATACTTGCTAATTATTCACCAAGAATAGAAATAGTCTCCCTCGATGAAGTATACCTTGATATCACGGGTTCAGCCCATCTTTTCGGGAATCCCCTGAAGATCGGTAAGGAAATAAAAGAAAGAATAAGAAAGGAATTGGATATAACGGCTACTGTGTCTATAGCTGCTAGTAAGATTGTAGCAAAGATAGCAGTAGAACAGGTAAAACCTGATGGGCTGATCCAGATACCTGAAGGAAAGGAAGAGGAATACATCTCTCCTCTCCCAATCTCTAAATTTCCGGGAATAGGAGAAAAGTCTAAGGAAAAATTGGAAGGGATGGGTATCTATAGGATAGGAGATCTTCTTACTTTCTCTGGAAGGATTATATACAAAAAATTTGGCATCCCTGGAATTAAATGGATAATGGGCATCCACGAGGCAGGGATATCAGAGCCTACCGAGAGAAAATCTATATCTAAATCACACACCTTAAAAAGGGATACAAAGAACATTAACAGGTTACATTCCCTCTTATATTACCTTACCGGAAAAGTAGCATCGAAACTACAAGACCTTGGCCTTTATGCAACAAAAATATCTGTAAAGATCAGGGCATCTGATTTTTCAGAGAATACTAACTACAAGAGGATACCCCCGGTGAACCTTGTCAAAGAAATTTATCCTGTGGTAAAGGAAACCTTTGATAAGATGCCCAAAAGGTGGGTCCGTCTTATCGGAGTAGGGGTTTCTGATCTCGCAAGGATACCTTCTCTCTTCCAGGATGAAAAGGAGGTAAGGCTGGAAAAAGAGATTCAGAAAATACGTGATCGCTTTGGCTTTGATTCCGTCCTCCCCCTCTCCTGTGCAAAAGGGGGGTGGTAAGTTACTCGGAAAAAATGAAAGGTTTTGGGATGAGTTCTTTCAGTGTCGTCTTCTCGAGGTTCCCTTTTCCATTTACAAGAATGACCTCCATATCCCTGGAAAATTCGGAAAGGAATTGGCAACAGGCGCCGCAAGGATAAGGAAATTTCTCATCTCCCGATACGATAGCAATTTTTTGGAAATCTTTTGAATTATCAAGGAGAGCATTTATTGCGGCAACCCTTTCGGCACAGATAGAAAGAGAATATGATGCATTCTCAATATTGAAGCCAGTATATAGCTTTCCTGACGAGAAAAGAGCAGCGCCTATCTTAGAATCTGAGTAGGGGGCATAAGCTCTTTCTCTTGCCTTTCTGGCGGATTGGATCAGTTCTCTATCAGAAATTATGGTGTGCATCTTTTCCCATTCTATTACCAATTAAATCCTTGATTTCTTCCGAAACGGTGGCTTCTTCAGAAACAGGATTACCATCTGACTTGGTGAATCTTACAATTGTACGACCACTCTCATTTCTTGTTGAAAGAACACCTTCAACACGTTTACCGCTCTCTTCCAGATAAATGGTGCTTGAAGTTATTGTGCTTTCGTCTATCATTTCATCAAATTCTACTTCGAAATAATCCCTGAAGTTGATCCAGTTCTCTATAGTTGGAGGAGCAAAATCTTCGGCACATTTGGTGCTATCATGATTACATTCGAGGGTTCTGAAATTTTCCTCATACGCAATACTATCTTTATCAAGTTTGTTCCCTTCTTTATCTGCGATAAAACCAAGAAGTCTTAAGGTGTACCAGGTTCCTGGTTTAAGAATATTAAGGGGATGTATAGTAACTCTGCCAAAATCCGAAGAAGTTGTGTCATCTATATAGGTTACCCTTTCGATCATAACCTCTGCTTTACTATCTCTCTCAAAGAGAGATAAGGTATTTTGATTGATGGTATTAGAATCAACCCCAATTAAGACTATCGAAGTATCATTAGTATTCCATCTTTCGTCATAGATATCAATCGCAATATCCACATCTCTCCATATATTCATACTCACTTTCCCATTGATTAGGAAGTATAGCGAATCAGATCTGAAGGGTTTTAATTTATCCTCGAAATTAACTGGCCAATCTCCATCCGAACCATCGGACTTAAATGTAATAAAGGGCCTTACATAATTATCATCAGGGCTCTCTCCGGGAGCTCCATCGTTATCATTATCCAGAAGATTCCCTCTGATATCGAACACCTTATTGGCATTCATCCTGAAGAGATAAATGGTGTTGTAATCAAGGCTATCCAGAGGTTTTAATATAAGGTCAGTTTCTCCTCCTATGATGTGCCACTCTTTATTATACGGAATTTTCTCATGATCGATTTTCTCCACCACTATGCCAGTAAATGAGGTATCCATAACATCATCAAAATGTACATAAATCCAACTACCCTCATTCGCTGGATCAATATCCACTGAATCTATCTTATTTATAAGTCTTCCTGAAATACTCGTAAAATGAACTGGTTTTTTATCAGAAGTTGAAACATTAATCTCTGGTGAGAGTGGATTTATACTCTTCTTTGCGCAACCTGCGATGATAAGAACCGTGGTGGAGAATATTAATAATAAATTCTTTATCTACGACCTCCCATCAAATAAGAACAGTCTAAAAAATAGATTTCAAAACTCATTTTGATTAAGTTAAAGGGTCCGCCACTCTGAATGCGTCCTCATAGTGATGAATCTTTTCATCATAGCCACTTATTGTTATCGCATCAAATCTAACGTCGGTTTTGTTATAGAGATCATTCAATAACAAAAAATATTTTGCCCCTTTAATAATATTGATTCTTTTCTTTCTGTCAATTCCTTTTATCGGGTCCATAAAATCAGAAGAGACTCTTCTTTTAACTTCAACAAAAACAATTAAGTTCTTCCTTCTCGCAATGAGATCAATCTCAAAATCCCTCTTCTTGAAATTATGAGCAAGGATCTGATACCCTTTTCTCTTTAGGAACTCTGCTGCAATCCTCTCGCCTTTATCCCTGAAATTCATTTATCGGAGAAAAAGATTTTCTGTGTACAGGGGAAGGACCATAATCTTTTATGCTCTTAATATGAGATGCAGTTCCGTAGCCCTTATTTTTATTAAAACCGTATTGAGGATAGAGACAGTCAAAGAATTCCATCACTCTGTCCCTAAGAACCTTTGCTACAATGGAAGCAGCACCTATGGCATGAGAAAGATTGTCTCCTCCTTTTATTGCAGTCTGAGGAATCGGTAATAAGGGAATTGGAAATCCATCCACAAGAACCCAATCAGGAACTATGGAAAGCAAAGAGATAGCACGAAACATCGCCAGAACAACCGCATAATTAATACCCCATTTGTCTATTATAATTGAATCAACATATCCAATGCCCACAGACATGGAGGATCTTAGAATCTTCGGGAAAAGTTCAAGACGCTTTTTAGGGGTAAGTTTTTTAGAATCTTTAACTCCAGGGATAATTAAACCTCTTGGAAATATAACAGCAGCTGCTGCTACCGGTCCAGCGAGGGAACCCCTCCCTACTTCATCTACACCACAGATAAAAGTGGCATTGGGAGGAACCCATTGTCCCTCATCCGTTATCATTTTTTCTCTTTTACCCTTGCAGCTTTCCCCTCTTTCTCTCGTAGGTAAAAGAGCTTGGCCCTTCTGACCTTACCCTTTTTAAGGACCTCGATTGATTCAATAATAGGTGTATATAAAGGAAAAATTTTCTCAATGCCAATCCCATGAGATATCTTCCTAACCATAAAGGTCTTCCCAGTTCCCGAACCTCGCATTCCAATAACCCTTCCCTCAAAATGATGCAAACGCATCTTATTGCCCCTTTTAATTTTTGTCGTTACACGAATTAAGTCTCCGGGACCAAAATCGGGAATATCTTCCCTTATATATTTTCCCTCTATAATTTTTAACTCATCCATAATTCTCTCCCTGCGAACCTATCTTTGTTTACGTTATAAGATCTCTTCTACATTCTTTGGTTCTTCTAATTGCCTGCTCTCTTCGCCATCTCTTGATCTCCTTGTGATTACCTGAAAGTAGAACAGGAGGAACTTCTCTTCCCCTAAAAATACGGGGTCTTGTGTATCTTGGAGAATCCAGAAGTCCATTCTCAAAAGAATCACTTTCTACTGATTCGGGATCGCCCACTGCTCCAGGAAGAAGTCTTGCCACCGATTCAATAATCACCATTGTTGGAACTTCCCCTCCACTAAGGATATAATCGCCTATTGAAATCTCCTCATCAACAAACTCTCTGATCCTCTCATCCACGCCCTTATACCTCCCACATACAAGAGTTATAACTTCTTTTCTGGAAAGTTCTCTCGCAAAATCCTGATCAAACATTGTCCCCCCTGGTGACAGAAGAAAGGATTCTCCTCTTTCTTTAATACTTTCCAAAGCTCTTACTACTGGCTCAACCATCATTATCATCCCTGCCCCTCCTCCATAGGGATAATTATCTACCGTTCGGTAGGAGTCAGAAGCAAAATCCCTCATATTCGTTACTTCTATATTAAGTATACCCTTCTCATGAGCCCTCCTAACTATTCCTGTTTCAACAAAAGAAGAAAACAGAGTAGGAAAAATGCTCAAAACATTAATTTTCATCTTATTTGGGTTGAACTAAAAAATTAAGAGGGTTCCAAAATCTCCAAAACTGCTCTTTTTCCTATTTTCATCGATGCAGCTGTAACAATCGTTCTTATAGCCTTAGCAGTCTTTCCGGCTTTTCCTATGACCTTCCCAATATCATCTTTTCCAACCTTGAGTTCATAAACAACTGTGCGTTCCCCTGCAATCTCTTCAACTTCTACCTTTTCCGGCTCATCAACCAGAGATTTAGCTATGTAAATTATCAGATCCTTTAACATCTTCTACCTCCTTCTTTTTATTTCTCCGCCATCTTTTAAGTAACGATTTAACCCTACTTGACAAAATAGCACCGTTCTCCTGCCATCTCTTTATCCCTTCTTCATCTATTTCAAGTTCTTTCGTTCGCGGATTATACCATCCTAATTTCTCCAGATATCTGCCATCCCTGGGATTTCTGGACTCAATAGCAACTATCCTATAATTCCGCTGTTTCTTCTTTCCAACTGTAGTTAACCTTATCTTAACGGCCACTAAAACCTCCTTTTCCTTGTCTCTTCATCAACAGCATTCCACTTTAACTATAATTATTAAAGCCCAACCTTTAGATTAGAAGATAATATAACCCGTTCACTTTGTCAAGACCTAAAAAATTATCGCAAAAACCAAAAAGTTTGTTGATGAACTAAGATAATTCAGAAAAACTCTTGACAAAAGATAAATATCACTTACATTGTTAGACATATCTAAGTTAGGAGGTTAGATGAAGCTGAGTGAAAGTAGAGAAGACTACCTTGAAGCGATATATGAAATTTGCAAAAAAGAAAAAGTAGCTCGGGTTAAAAGTATTGCTGAGCAATTAGGTGTTTCTCTTGCCAGTGTGAATTATGCTGTGGGTGTGCTACAAGAAGCGGGTTTAACAAAACATAAGAGGTATGGATATATCGAACTGACCGAAAGAGGAAGCAGAATTGGCAAGTCAATCCTCGAAAAACATAAGTTAATAAGAAGCTTTCTGATGAAGGTTTTAAATGTAGAGGAAGAAATCGCGGATAAGGATGCCTGCCGAATGGAACACAGCCTCTCCAATCACACTATGGAAAAAATTGCTTCTTTTATGAAATCAAGGGAGGTTTAAAATGAACCTGATACAGGCAAAATCAAATGTTGATCTTATTATCAAATCTATTAGCAGAGGTAGAAGGGGGCGAGAAAGGCTCATGAATATGGGAATTAGAGAAGGAGTTATCATTAGAAAATTGTCTCAGCAACCCTTCAGGGGACCTATAATTTTAAAGATTGGAAATTCAACGGTTGCAGTTGGTTGGAGAATGGCTGAATTTATTTTAGTAGAAGAAGCAGGTGAATGAAAAAAATCCTTCTGATGGGGAATCCAAATGTTGGGAAAAGCGCAATCTTCACTCGTCTAACCAGCATTCGGGTCATCGCTTCTAATTACCCTGGAACAACTGTAGAATTTACCCGAGGGAATACAAAAATAAATAGTAAAAATGTTGAAGTAATAGATCCACCGGGAACTTATTCCCTCGAACCTACTACACCTGCTGAAAGGGTAGCAACAAAACTATTAGAAGAAAGTGACTTGAAGGAAACTGTAATAGTAAATGTTGTTGATTCAACAAATCTTGAACGCAATCTCAACCTAACTCTTCAGCTTCTTTCTACAGATTTTCCGGTTATAGTTCTCTTAAATTTCTGGGATGAAATAAGGCATAGGGGTATAAAGATAAACGCTGAGAAATTGAGCGAATTGCTAAAAATCAAGGCAATTCCAACTGTTGGAATCACAGGTTTAGGAATTCAGGAACTAAGAGAGAGCCTTAAAGAGGTAGAAAAATCGGATTTTAATATTGGGAAAGAGGATCCATGGAGCGCTATTGGAAAGATAGTTCAAGAAACCCAAGTTCTTCAGCACCACCACCATACCTTTTTGGAAAGTCTGGAAGATGCATCAACTCACCCAATAGCAGGATTCCCAATTGCCCTTTTAGTTCTACTTTTTTCATTCACTATTATCAGATTTATCGGGGAGGGATTAATAAGATGGGTTTTTGAACCTTTCTTTGTCAACATCTGGGCACCATTTCTCATGAGAATTTCATCATTACTCAACCATTCTGGCTTCTGGCATAATATTCTCATTGGAAAGTTAGTTAACCATGAAATTGATTTCTTCCAGTCCTTTGGGATACTCAGTACTGGCTTATTCATTCCGATAGCAGCGGTCCTACCATATATAATAAGTTTCTATCTCCTCCTTTCCTTCCTCGAGGATTCAGGTTATCTGCCCAGACTTGCAGTTCTCCTTGACCGCTTAACTCATCAAGTCGGTATTCATGGAATGGGAATTATACCGATGTTACTCGGTCTTGGATGTAATGTGCCTGGAGCCCTCGCAACAAGGATTATGGAGACACGAAAAGAACGATTTATTGCAGCAACCATTATGGCAATAAGCGTTCCCTGTATGGCACAGATCGCAATGATATTTGGACTGCTTGGCAAATATGGATTCAGGGGGCTCGCACCTGTGGCTGGAACCTTATTTATCGTATGGCTCGTTCTTGGTAAAATAATGTCAAAATTTGTATCTGGAGAGAGTCCAGAAATCTTTACAGAAATACCTCCCTATAGATTACCCTACTTCAAATCCCTTTTAAAAAAAGTATGGATGCGAATTCGTTGGTTTTTAAAGGAAGCTCTGCCTTTTGTCCTTATTGGCGTTCTAATTGTTAATCTTCTCTATGTTTTTGGAATAATTAATTTCTTATCACAAATTTTCGGACCGTTTATTTCAAAAATTCTTGGCCTTCCACCTGAGGCAATCGCAGCTCTTCTTATTGGCTTCCTTCGAAAAGATGTAGCAGTAGGTATGCTCGCACCCCTTTCTCTCTCCATGGGACAACTTATTACAGCATCTGTAGTTCTTGCAATGTATTTCCCCTGTGTTGCAACATTTGTTGTGCTATTCAGGGAACTGGGGTTTCTTGATATGCTTAAATCAACAATAATAATGATTACGTCTGCCTTCTTTGTAGGCTGGATCCTTAATTTGATTTATTGAATTTTGTTATAGAAAGACTCAAAGCTGTAAGAAATATCAGAAAGCCTATAAAACTCAGAGACGATGCAATATTAAATATTCGGGATTTATATACAAAACGGATTTTATGCTCACCTTCCGGGACAAAAACACCGTAAAAGATGTAGTTTGCTTTATAAATCTTCTTCTTCGAACCATCTATAAAACACTTCCAATCTGGATGATAATTTTCCCGAAAGATGAAGAATGCGGAACTATCAGTTGTAACCCTGAAGATTCGTTCATTAGAATGATATCTTTCAACCTCTATAGAACCTTTACCTTCAGAAAGAGAAATCCCGGGATTCCCTTCCAGAATTGCTATTCTCCCTGGCTCGAATTCCGAGGATAGAATTCGATTAAGAGCTTCTTTTCCACTATCTACCACAGCATATTGATACAAAAGAGAAACCCGGGGGAGAAAATTTTTGTTTACTAAAACTTCGTATCTTTCACCCTTGCCACAGACTTCAAAGTTAGAGTAGAAATCTCTGTATTGTTTAACAACATTCTTAATACTCTCTGGGTATGGGGAAAGGTCTTCGGGTAGGCGAGGTGCAATTATATACTTCACATTCAGCATCCGCAAAAGATAGGGAAATTTAAAAAAATTAGGAGCCTCAAAAATTACCCCTTTACCAGCCCCAATAAATTCTTGATACCTCTTTGGAGGATTGGGTCCATAACCTCCAACATTTTCTATCCCATTATACTGCAGGTAACCACTATTCCCCCTTTCATAGTTTAATGGATACACCCGAAAGAGACCTTTATCCTGTGCAATAAATTTGGTTATCCTGTCTGGTGCAAAGTATTGCTCAGGTCGTTCTACCGGGGAAAGATACTTCCTGTCCACTGACCACTGGTCTATAAGCAAAATCAATCCAAGGATCGGAAAGATTATTTTGTAACTAACCTTTCTCTTTATCACCGTATAGATTAAACTCCCATAGATTATAAAGAGAAGAGTAGATAACCAGAGACTTTTCTTGAAATTAGTAAAGTTCCTACTCATCAGAGATATTTTTTGCTGAATTGAATTTTGAGGTAGTAGTCCAGACCAGACACCCTCAAAATGACCCTTCATTAGATCTAATATCCCTTGATCTATAATATTTACAATTAAGGTGGCAAGAAAAACCAGCCCTACAAATACAAAGAGGTAACGGAGCGCCTTTTTCTCACTTTCTATGTTTTTCTGTTTTATCAAACTTATTAACGTTTCTGCTCCAAAACCGGAAAGAACTGCAATACCGAAAGTTGTCAAGAAAAAGAACATAGAAGGAGCCCTGAAATTCTTCGCCATAGGAACAAGATAGTAGTACACCTTAAAAATGGGGGTATTCTTTCCGAGAGCCAGGATTAAAGTAACTCCCGTAAACCATGCAAAGTATTTCAATAGATGCCTTTCCCTTTTATATGAAAAGGCAAATCCTGCCAAAATTAAGGGAAGTATGCCAAGGTATCTCGAATCCAATTTAAAGTAGTTCTCTCCCCAGTAATTTTTAAGTATTCCTGAAAAATGGGGAACAAAAAGATTGAAAAGTTCAGATGTTGGCAAGGACCAGGAAGTTGTATATTGATAACCTCTAACCGCCCCTCTCACCCCATACTTTAAAGAGAATGCGGGAGGCAATAATTTTATTGAAGCAATAAAAAGCAGAATGATAATCCCCCCAATAAAGCCACCAGACAACTTCCAGAACCCTTTCCCACCAAGTTCATCCCTTCTGCGGATTACCTCATATATAAAGTATAAAATAACACCTATCATTCCCCAATAGGTTATCTGAGTGTGTCCGGCTAGCAGGAAAAGGCCAGTTACCCCACCAAAAATCAAGAAATCCTTCAACCTCTCCGTTCGAAGAGCTCTATGGAGGAAGAGAAAAGCAAAGGGTAGAAAAACGACCCCAACCATTCTACCAAGATGCCCTCCATGTGTTGTTGTAATCAACTGCCCTGCAAACATAAATGATATTGCACCTAAAAGTGAAGCAAGATAAGATAATTTATACTCCCTGAGTAATAGGAACATCCCAAATCCTGCAAGGAAAACATGAATAATAAACATTATTGTCCACCCAAGATGGATTGGAAAAATAAAATAGATTATGTTGAGGGGATATACCATCCCTCCTCCACCGCTTGTCGTTACAGTGGGATGTCCGCTGAAATTATATTCATCCCACATCGGCAGACGTAACTGAGATTTAAAGTAACCCACCCAGGATTGAAGGCCTGTGTAACCAGAAAGGAGCCAATCTGAACCATACATCATCTTTCTCGGGGTTAAAAGACCAACAAAATAAAATAAAGACAAAATGAAGAGGACTAAAATTATGAAAAACTTTATATTCCTTTTATTTAAGAAAAATTTATTTGACACTATACCCCCTTTTTGAAATTCTTGCTTTATATAATTGAATTATACTCCTAAAAAAAAATTTTGTCAAGGAATTTTTTAATCAAGGGGTCAAGTCTCACTCGACCAAGGGGTCAAGTCTTGATTTTTGAATTTACAATCATCCAAAAAATCAGTGTTTAATTGAGTTTCTTGGGCTTATCGAGTTTATTGTGTTCTTTGCGTCTTCGCGAGAAATATAAGGTAGGGTAGAGATTTTACAATTTGCATTTTCCAATGAAGCGTAAATTTACTTTACGCTGTTAGTGTTCCACAGTCATTGGCACAAATCGGACTGGATTAAAACACCGTCCCTTAACAATTACTTGACAAATCAGGAAGAATTAATAATTTTTTTAATGGAGTTGATAATTGCACAATTTAGGGGATATTTATTTTAGAAAGAATAATTTTGATAATCCTTCTGATCCTGTTGAGTTTTACTTAAAAAACGGATTCAAGATATACAAAGATGATAAAGGATTTCCGCTTATGAGGTTTGATTTATGAATTTAGAGATCTTTAAAAGGAATTCGCCATCAAGTAGATTTCTATAAATGGGAATTTGTTTAGTAAATGGAGATTATGAGTGCTAGATTAACATAGATATTTTTAGAAAGGAGGTTAAATTGTTAGGTATTATACTACTTCTAATTGTTAACCAACCTCAAGAAGGTAAGACCGCAGCAAGTAAGGAAGATTTGCGAAGGGAGTATGTAACGAAAGGTATGACTGCATATACAGAAGAAGATTATAGAAACGCCATAGGTTTCTTTAAAGGAGCATTTGAAATCGATACAACCTATGCAGCTCTTTCTTACAATATTGCGTGTTGCTATTCATTGTTGAATCTAAAGGATTCAGCGATTATCTGGGTAAAAAGGACAGTTGAATTAGGTACCTATGAATTTGAAGAGGACAAAGATTTTGACAATATAAGAGATATGAAAGAATTTAAGAGAATCGCATTAAGGTCAAAGGAGCTATTAAAAGAAGCAAAGAAAAGAAAATGGGAGTCTCTCATCTTCATACCACCAGATTATGATTCATCTCAAAAATATCCATTATTTATCGTACTTCATGGATATGGAAGCTCTCCTTCTGATTTTACAAGGGAATTACCTATCTTCCTCACAGAAAAAGGATTTATTTTTCTCATACCTTATGGAACAGAGGTTCATGGTCTTACGAGTTTCTCATGGGGTGATGTTGATAAATGCGAGGAAAAAATACTTAAGGACATTGAAGAAGTGAAGTCAAAATACTCCATCGATACAACCAGGATAATTCTTCTGGGCTATTCTCAAGGCGGCAGTCGGACATTTTCTCTGGGAGTTAGAAATCCAGAAGTATTTAAAGCTATAATAACTGTTGCAGGGACATTTAACGAAGAGGAAGTGAAGGATTATCTGAATAAACTCAATGGCAAAGATTTCAGATTATATATGATGATAGGGGGTAAAGACCGAAAAGAAAGGATCAAGAGTAATGAAATGGCAAAAAGGTTGCTTAAACAATATGGAGCAAAGGTCCATTTAGAAATCTATCCAGAAGTAGGGCATGCATTCCCTGGTGATCCATTAAAAGAGGTTGGAAAAGCTCTTAAGTTTATAATGGGAGAATAAGTTTGCTTCCAAAGCCTCAAATCGTTAAATTAAACCACAAAAATAAAAGGAGATAACTAAAATGAGATATAAAAAAGAAAGGGAAAAGGCAGTATCTTATTGCGGGGCATACTGCCTTAAGTGTGACTGGCATTCTGGCAGAATTAAAGAGGCGGCTGATGAGCTTCTTAGTATGCTAAAAAATCGTCCAGAACTTAGAATGTGGTGTAGAGGAGAAGAGAATTACGATGTCAATAATTTTACAAAAGTTCTCGAATATCTCTCAAAGACAGGTTTCTGTAGATTTACCTGCAAACAAGGTTCAGGTTATGGTGGTTGCCCGGTGCGTGAATGCTGTGAAAAGAAAGGATATTCATTCTGTTATGAGTGTAAAGAATTTCCCTGTAAGCTCTGGGGTAAATGGCCTTTTGGCAAAGACCAGTTAGAAAATTTAAAAGAAATAAAGGAAATCGGTGTAGAGGCATGGGTTGGTAAGCAATGGGAGGTAAATTATGATAAAAAATAATAGAAACTCCCCAAAAATGGTTGCTTTTTGTGGGATTATTTGTACTAAATGCCCTGCGTTTATTGCAACAAGTGAGGACAGTGAACCCAAAAGGAAAGATTTGGCCGAGTTATGGTCCAAGGAGTTTAATACTGAGATTAAACCCGAGGATATCAACTGCGATGGATGCCTGTTAGTAGATAAAAGGCTTTTCAGTTATTGTCAGATATGCGAGGTTAGGAAGTGCGGTCTTGAAAAGAATATCAAGAATTGTGCCTATTGTGACAAATACATCTGCGAAAAACTTGCTAAGTGGTTTAATAAAGTTCCTTATGCAAAAGTGACACTCGAAGAAATACGAAAAGGCCTTTAATGTGGATATGGTAAACTTCACTACAACATGTTTGCAGACTTTTACGAAACGTAACATTGGATGCAAACGCCATTTGCTTTTTTTGGGCAACATTGCAGCATAATTGAAATAGGGGGAAAAGATGCATCACGAGAAAGAAAAATTGATAAAAGTAAGACCGGTATTCTTATTGGGCTCAAATCCATCATTTATTAGGGAAGATGGATTAGGTTTTCATGAAGTCAAGGATAAATCTGAGCAAGACACAAAAACCGATGGAATCTTACATCAATTAGGGATCGATATGGAACCCAAGATTCTCGTAAGAAAGGAAGAAGACTTTTATCGTCTGGATATGGAAAGAGATGCATTTATTATATTTATACATTGCATGGAAAGATTCCCATCCATTATTAGTCTTGCCAATACCGGTATTCCGATTATCTTAGCTGGCGAAGAAGGTGCACTCGGTGATACTCTTGATACATTTGAATACATCGCAGACTTTGATAATGTCAAGGTTGCGTTTAATTTTGAGGAAATCAGACAAAGAATTAGGATTTTGAAAGCTGTAAAGCATATAATAAGAACAACCATTTGCGTCTTTGATTTAAAAGAGCGCCCATTGAATGAGTCTGGTTGGTATAAAAATCCTCTATTGAGAGGTAAGCTGAAAACTCAATATATAGATGTGCATAAGTTTGAAAATAGATACAAAAGCATAGACAAAGAGAAGGCCGAGAAATTAGCAAAGAAGTGGATGAAAGAATCTAAGGTCATAGAGCCATCCTTGGAAGATGTAACAAAGTCAGCATCTCTGTATATCGCTATGAAAGGTGTCATAAAAGATATGAATACAAATACAGCCTATGTGCTCTGGTGTGGACAGTTTACTAAACTATTGGGTACAAAGATGTGTTTTGCGATAGCAAAGCTGAATGATGATGGCTACTTAACAGGGTGCTGGAGAGGAGAAAATTTACTGCCTATGCTTATCTTACATGGATTATCAGAAAAGCCCATATTCTTTGGAGAAATCCATATGTATCGTGATGGGGTTATAAGCCTCAGGCATTGTGCAGTTCCACAAAAGATAGCATCTTGCCATTATGTTTTAAGGAGTTGGCGCAACATGAAAGGCACAGTCACTCCCTATTGTGAACTGCCAAAAGGAAAAGTTACACTTGTCAATTCCGGTATAGGAGATAGAATGGTAGTAATGAAGGGTGAAGTTATAGACTGCAGAGATCTTGGCGGTGATAACTGTAGAACCACTGTTTGGGTAAAAATTGATGATAAAGAACTTGTCTATAAAATTACTGGAAGAGAATTTGCAATGGTCTATGGCGACTACTCAAAAGAGGCAAAAGAGGTAGGGAATATGCTGGGAATCAAAAGAATATGAGCTTAGATTTGAATGAGATAATATTAAAAAAGGAGGTACCATGGCTTATAAACTTATGGGTAAGATCATCAACATAAAAGGTGAGTGTCATGCTGGTCATAAGATAGGCGAGGAAATAGAACTTACTATATTTGATAGCAATAAGACAAAGAGGGGCATAAACTTGTGCCCATTCTTTCTGGATAAACTTTTCCCATATCTGTGTGTTCTTCAGTTTGGTGGACAATTTCCATGGCAAAAAGACCCGAATGTATTTGTAGATTCCTGTCCGGACGATGAAAATAAAGTGACGATAAGAATCGAATGTACAAAGGTTCAAAAGGACTTCAAGAAAAAATAGCAAAAAGGCATAATTGTCTTCCGAAAGATTATCATATGCGGGGATTACATTTTGCGTATGAGCGGGTAAAATGCCTTGCAAAAAGCTTATAATAAAAGTTGGTGGGATTGACGGATTAGCCGAGCTCAATGACACAAAGACAGCCCAACTTATCTGGGATAACTTACCTATTCAGGGAACTGTGAATACATGGGGTGAAGAAATATATTTCACTATCCCCGTAACCACTGGGATTGAGAACCCTCAGACTGTAGTCGAACCAAGCGATTTGGGATATTGGCCACCTGGACGTGCATTTTGTATATTCTTTGGACCTACACCAATCAGTACTCATAATGAAATCAGACCCGCCAGCGCTGTTTGTGTGGTTGGGAAGCTTCTCGGTAAACCCAGTGAGTTTAAGAAAGTAAAGAATGGAGAAACTATCATTTTAGAGAAAAAGGAGGATACATGACCAAATTATTGATAGTTTATTATTCACGTACGGGAAATACCGGAAAAATGGCTTGTGAAATAGCTAAAGGAGCTAATGAGGTCGAAGGGATTGAAGTACTCTCTAAGAGAGTCGATGAGGCTACACTTGACGATCTGGTAAATGCTTCTGGAATAATTATAGGGTCACCGACCTATTTTCGCCAAATGGCAGCTGATCTTAAATCGTTTATTGACAAATCCATAGATGTGTATGGTAAATTGAAGGGCAAGTTCGGTGGAGTATTTACTTCAACAGGCACAAAAGCTGATGGTGAGAAGTGCCTCAGCTCACTATATGAAGCACTTGATCGCCACGGGATAAAAGTCATTGGCAAAGTTTTATCAGTTGAAGCACCCGCAGATAAAGAACTCGTTGCATGCAGGGAATTAGGACGAAAATTAGCAAGAAAACTAATCGATGACGGGAAGTGAAGGAGATATGTTGGATAAATACATTAAGAAGGCGATAGATAGTGGTGCAACCGTATCAAGGATTATAGATACAGATAAAATAGTTACTGCCACTTGGGTAAGGCTCAAATGCCAGTATGGATGCAGCGAATACGGTAAGTGCCTTACTTGTCCACCATATTCACCTATACCAAATTATACAGCCCGCATGCTTAATTACTATTCAAAGGCATTGCTTATAACCTATAAAACAAAACCAGAAGATGAGGATAAGACATGGCGCCAGATTCGTGAACTCGTGGCAGAGCTCGAAAGAGATATGTTTTTGGATGGCTATTATAAAGCCTTTGGCATGGGATCAGGACCATGTCATTTGTGTAAAAAGTGTAATGTGAAAGAGCCTTGTAATTATCCGCACAAGGCAAGACCATCTATGGAAGCGTGCGGAATTGATGTATACCAAACGGTAAGGAATGCAGGGTTAAAGCTCGAAGTAGTGAAATCAGAAAATCTACCTTGTACCTATTGTAGCACTATTTTAATAGAATGACGTTATTTAATCTATTCAAAATAAGGAGGTGGGGATGGTAGAAACAAAAGTTAATTGGATAGGCGGTATGCAATTTATCGGCAGAACCGCCTCGGGACACGCTCTGGTGATGGATACTTCATCTAAATTTGGAGGCGAAAATACTGCACCAGCTCCTATGGAGCTTCTTCTCGCAGCCTTGGGTGGCTGCACGGGGATGGATGTTGTTTCAATTCTCCAAAAGATGAAAGTTGGATTTGAGTCTTTGGAAATAAAAATTAGCGGCGAGCGAGCAGCCGAACACCCAAGAGTTTACAAAACGATATACCTCGTATATAAAGTCAAAGGCCGAAATCTCGCAGAAGAGAAAGTAAAGCGCATTGTGGAACTTTCGCAGGAAAAGTATTGTTCAATATCAAAAATGCTAAAACCAACCGCAGAGATAACCTACACTATTGAGGTAGAACAAACTACATGAAGTTTATCAAGAGAATGATAAAAAGCACACTTAAGTGCGGGTATGCAAAAACAGGGTGAAAATTCAGTCGAGAAGAGGTTAAGATGTTAAATGGCTATTTATGGTTTGATAAGAAGAACATAAAAGTAGTGTTTATTGAGAGAGATAGAGAATTCGTTGATAAAACATTTGTTGGGTTAAAGGAGGCGATTAAATTCCTCTCTGGATATTTTCGTCTGGGG
>JGI24025J20009_10000745_pt1 | contig 25262 bp, 27 predicted proteins | sample Cruoilmetagenom3_FD_20009 | JGI IMG/M metagenome (IMG submission 20009) | reverse complement strand
TGGCTGTCAGAAAAACGTGATTTTTTCATGCAGAATCTCCCTGCGTTTAGCTTACGGAAAATTCTACTTTTGAGCACCCTGGTTTTTCGGGGGGATTACCGCTGTTCATCACATTCCTTAACAATAAAATTAAAATTTTTTTGGACAGTATATTAATGACATAATAGTGTTAAGTCGAAAAGCATCATTCACTCATCTGTCATAAAACGCCACCCTACCCGCTATAGCCTCCATCCCCTCAACCGGCTCCTCATAACTCCAAGCAATATCCCGATTCTCACCCAGCGATAAATACACCGTATGCCCTTTAAAGGGACAATAAGTGGTCGTTTCCGAAACAGTGAGTAAGTCCATCCGCACTTCGTCACGTGGGAAGTAGTAACGTGGCGAGTAGCCATGTTAGTGAAGTTCCAGCGTATTGGTGGAGTCGGCTAGCAGAATGCCATCAACCTGCACTTGCATGCGCTGCTTGCTTGGGTGAAGCGTTATGCGGGCATCTTGCATCTTATATTCCCTGCGGCGTTTTTCGCTCTAATACTTCGAGACTAGCAGCAAACATAAGTTAAGCCTACCTCGGCAGCTTAGTTTTTAGTCGATAACTGATTCTTTGTAATGAGTGTGAGTCATCACTTCCACGCTACCAGTTATGGCACCGTGGTGAATGCGGCACAGCACTAAGCTGGGCTGAGTGCCGGGGGCGCTAACCGCTAGCTCTCCTGCTGCGCTCCAGCCGCCACTATTGCCGCAGGTTTGCCAGCCGCCTGTGGTGGAAACGTGGTTGGTGAGCAGTACCAGTAGTTGGTGGCGTTGAGCGATTGCAGCAAGTAGCTCGGCATCTTTGGCATAGCCGCCTGGGGAGATCAGCGCACTGGCTAGGTAAACGTCCGCTTGTTGGGCGGCAGCGGTGGCTGAGTGGCTAAGGTGGGTAAAGTCGGCACAAACGGCTAGCGCAATGCGGATGCCATTCACGTTGATAAGGCCGCTTTCGTGGCCGGGGGCACAATAAACATCTTCCCCTTCGTGAAGGTGCTGTTTTAGGTAGAAGGTGTGTTCTCCGTTTGGGAAGCAGATCACCGCTGCAATGTAGGGTTTGCCGTTTGGGTTATGCAGCGGGCAGCCTGCGATCACCACCGTGTTGGTGGCCACGGCAGCGGTGGTGAGCGCGGCAAAGGTTTTATCGTTGCGGGGCATGGCCAATTGGCTGAGTAGCGCCAGCTCGTAGCCGGTCAGCGAGAGTTCGGGAAAGGCTACTACGTTGGCCCCTAACGCGGCGGCGCGTTCTATGTAGGCCAGATGCGTTTGTAGGTTTTTGTCTACCGCCGCTTTGCTAATAGGTAGTTGGGCGAGTGCAATGGTGATGGGGGCGGCTTGTGTGGTGGTCATAGTAATCGCTTAGCTGGTTGGGTGCTGGAGTGAAGGCTACCTATGCCAATCAATAATGCCCCCCGGCCTACTCCTCCGGTGGGGAAAGGGGGACATCAGTCAAGGTACGTGGCCGGTACTCGCACGTTGCATCGGCCCAGCGCTTCCAAACACTCTCATCGACTGAAATATTCACAGCACACTGCCCTGGCATCACTTCCGAATATTGTCGGTAAAATCGGCCGTCAGTGGTGTTTCCAAGGCGTTTGTATCTGGCGTAGAACCCCTTCAGAAAATCAGAAAACGAATCTTTGGGCGCTGTCTTCCAGGCATTCTCTGCAACATCAAAGGGCGCTACTTTTAGTCCTGCCTTTTGCGCCTTGGATAACATCCAGCTCAGCGATATATCGGCCAGTGTATCGTCAGCGCCATAGCCGCCGCCTACATTGGCGTGGGCACCGATAAACCAGCACTGCTCTACGTCGCGATTGCCCGTTTTCTGCTTGCCATCCTTGCTTGTCCAGAGCGATACGTTGTAAGTCGACCGGTGTTCGTCCAGCGCGACCGCTTGATAGGCATGATCGACCATGCTGGAAAGCTCGGTATCGTGCCAATCGTATTTGCTTTTGAACAGGTTGGTTCCGGGCACGCCCAGCGCGCCAACGGTATCCCACACGCCAATGAAATGAATCCTGGGCTGGCGGCTGAAGCGCTCCTTAAACCCTGTGCACACCTCTGAATCGGGGTGCAAATCGCGGTTTCGATAAATACTTTCGGCCTTATCGAGCAACCCTGGTGTGACGACATGTACTAGCCCGCATTTACGAATCATCCCCACCAGGCTTCTGGCGGTGTAGGCACCACGGCTGAACCCGAATATCCAGATCTCATCGCCTTCACTGTAACGCCTTGCCAGCCAGTCATAGCCTTCCTGTAGGTTTGTGCCCAGCCCGTGACCGAAGGCTCCGCCGGTAAAGCGCTGAAATTTGGATGTCCCTACGCCGGGGTCGTAATAGAACCGTTGCCTGATACCGTCATCGTCATCATGGATCAACCGGGTAATACGATAAGCATTGGTTTGGTCTTCGGGGTCGTTCCACGTTCCATCAAATAGCAGGATCAGTTTTTGTTTTGTCATTGTGTTCCCCAGGTTGCTGCACATCCGCTAACAATGCCCATTACCGCTGACTAGGAGACGGTGGTATGCGCCATGTCTAGCTGAGCATAGCGTCACCTGCGGCCTCAATACGCTTTAACTAGGTTAGTTGTAAATTCAGGCCAACGCTCATTACGTTTACCGCTCAGAAAGTGCTAACAGAATGCCGCGTGCTGAAAGCTTTTCGTTGCGAGCATGCCAGAATGGGTGAGGCTGGCAGCATTGGCGGGTGGGGCTTACGTTATCCAGGTAAACGGCAATTTGATTTGGTTGATATCGTAAATAAAAAAGCTAACTCAATAACCCTTAGAAAAAAATCTCGCAGCAGCTTCTTGTTTTTGTTTTTGAAGCTGGTTAGCGCAATATTAGAATTTAATCAGTACTTTGCCGATGTGTTTGGCGGCAGCTTGGAAGCGGTAGGCTTCAGGGGCGTCGTCAAAGTCAAAGGTTTTGCTGATGAGGGCGGTACTGTCGTTTGCTGCCAGTGCGTTGATGTAGTTGACGAACATGGCGCGGCTGCCGTTGGCGATGCCTTTGATGGTGATGTTTTTGGTGATGAAGCTGATGTAGTTGGGGATCGGTGAGTTCTGCCCTGGGGTAACACCGATGATAACGATTCGACCATTAACAGCCGCCGCGGCAACGGAATGGCCTAGGGTGTCTTGCCCGCCGGTTTCGACGATGATGTCGGCGCCTTGGTTGTTGGTTTGCTTCATTAGCTCGGCAGGCCAATCTGGGTATTGTTTGTAGTTGATGGTGATGTCGGCACCCAGTTCACGAGCAACGCTGAGTTTCTCGTCGCTTGATGAGGTGATCGCTACTCGTGCACCGTGCATTTTCGCTACTTTTAACGCGGCTAACGACACGCCCCCAGTGCCAAGGCACAGCACGAGGTCGCCTGCTTTTATGTTGGAGGTTTCTACCAGTGCGTTCCAAGCGGTTAGCCCTGCGGATGCGAGAACCGCTGCATCTTGATCTGGGATGTTGTCAGGTAAGCGAATGAGTGATGCTGCAGGCAGCAGGATTTTTTCAGCTAGCCAGCCGTCGTGGGTGATGCCAATGTCGTGGGAGAAAATATTGGCACTGAAAGGGCCTTCGCGCCAGTGAGCAAAGTGACCACACACCACGCGGTCGCCAACGCTGACCTCTGTTACGCCTTCGCCAACGGCAATCACATCGCCCACGCCTTCTGTGCCAGGCACGCGCTTAGGGTCTTGTAATGGGCCGTAGGTGCCGGTGAGTATTTGTAGGTCTCGGCTGATTAGGCTGACTAATCGTGGCGCAATAATGGCTTCTCCAGGACCTGCGATAGGTTCTGGTCGTGTGGTGGCACTTAAGGTGTTGGTGCTGTGTTGTTCGCCAATTTGAAATGCTTTCATCGAGTAGGTAGTCCTTTTTTAGCCTGTATAAAAACGATGCTATCGCGTTGGGCTAGCAGTTTAACTGCTATTACCCAGTAGTGGTCTGGCATCCCCATTTTCAAGATGAGCTAGCGCTAGCTCACCTCCCACCATTCCAGCACCTGCGGCCCGATGTGGCCGGTGGCCGGAAGCTGGCCGGTACGCGCGAAATCGGCCCACAGGGCGCGCATGGGTTGGCCGCGTTCAAGCAGAGTGGCCTCGTCCACGCCTTTTACCAAATCGGCATGTTGCCAGCTGGATGGCTCGCCCAGTAGCAGCGGCAGGTCGATCGTGTGGGCGGCGCCAAACGGGTAGCGGCCCTTGCACCAGTCCAGTCGATACAGGTAAGCGCGCCCACCCGCCTTCACATGGCGTCGGGCAAACGTGTGCGCATCGCGTATGTAGACCTTGCGTGTGGTGACAGCCACCATCGCCCTGCTGAGTGCCTCCCCCACCAAGGGCGTGTTGCGCAGCCGCATCAGGCTGGGCGATATCACCACAAACAGCGCATTCTCTTCCGCGGTGTAGCCGATAAACAGGTCTATTTTTGCGGCCGCGCGACGCCAGGCTGCATCAGCCTCTTCCTCAGTGGGCAGTGGGTAGTGGCCGTACTGGGTGCCGAACGGCATGGCCGCTTTTAGGCCAAAATTACGGACGGATTCCGCTACTTGGGTCTGTAGACGCAAAATATCCTCAAGTGGCGCATCGTCGTTTACCGTGGCCGCCTGCTGGCTCATCTTGGCGTACATTTTTGCCCGACCACGGCTAATGCCAAGCGGCGCGCTTTGAATAATGGCGCGCTGGAACAATCCCTCGGTGCCTTCGGCAATCATCAGATGCGCCGCCGCGTCGCCCCCGGCGGACTGGCCAAACAGGGTGACGTTGGCGGGGTCGCCACCCATGGCCGCGATATTGGTGTTCACCCAGCGCAGGGCCGAAATCATGTCGAGCAGGCCTAAATTGGCGGGCCGATTGGCGTAGCCGCCCAGAAAGCCTAACAGGCCAAGCCGGTACGTCACTGCGACCACAATTACGTCCTGCTCAAGCGCCAACGGGCGTACGTCGAACACCGGGAGATCACCGGCGCCAAACACGTAAGAACCACCGTGTATCCAGACCATCACTGGGCGCGGCATTGGCGAGGGGCTTTCCGGCAAGGTAACCGACAAATGTAGCGCGCCTTCGCAGGAGGAGAACGCCTGGGCGCTAATCCCCAGCACAGCGTTTAGCTCGGGAATGATGTTTTGCGGCGAGCAAGGCGACCACTCGGTGCCCTGGATGGGCGCGGCTGATGGCGGCTCATCTTTTGGGCCGCAAAAGCGCTGGGTGCGGGCATAGCGAATGCCCGTGGCGCGGATAACGCCGCGGTCCCGCCAACCGATGATCTCACCGGCGGGGGTGGTAAAGCGTGGCGCATCGTCGTCGTTTAACTCAGCACGGTCGTTTAGCTCATCGTTGCGCATACCGCTCCTTGGTTGCCTTCATGAAATAAGCGCAGCGCCGTTACGGGTCACCTACGCGAGCCCGAAATCTGATCGCTCGCACCGAAATGGATGAGCAGATAATCGTGGACATTGAAGAGCCTCCAGTGGAACAAGTGAGAAGTTTCATCCTACTTATCCTGATAGAAAGTTCTAACAAAATGCAGTCTGCTGAAAGCTCTCTCTTGCAATTACACCAGCATACCAAGCCTGAAGCTGCGAATACTCTTCTTTCCACTTCACCTCTGGCAGCCTGAAAGCCAAGTAATCTAGCGCGACCGCAATAGTAATGTTGCCCAGGTTGATAGTTGAGGTCTGCTGTTTTTCGCTAAGCTCGCTGCTCAACTGATTCAACAGACGCTGAATGGCCCGCGAACGCCGCTGGCCTAGCTCGCTTGCGTCAATCTCGTTGCCATAATGCTTTCTGGCAATCACGGTCGTGAACGCGGCATCCATCAGGTTTTGGCCCAGCCCCGCCAGGTGCAGCACATCCCCCAGGCTGGTTGCTGGCAGCATTGGCAGCATTGGCAGCATTGGCGGGTTGGGGCTAACGCTATCCAGGTAAACAGCAATCAAGATTGATTCGCTAAGCCGGGTGCCCTCCTCTGTTATCAGTGCAGGAATACGCCCGGCGGGGTTGGCCTTTAACAGATCTGGATCGTCTGCCCAGGGGTCGCACCACTTCAGCGTCACGGCTTCTGCCAAGCCTTTTTCCATTAACACAATGCGCACCAGGCGCGCGTAGGGCGAGGTTGCGTTTAGGTAGAGTTCCATTATTGCCTCCCGTGGTGTGTAGAGTGCTTTGAAGAGTGGTGTGCAGAGTGCTTTGTAAGTCGCTGGATAGAAAGATGCGCGTGGCGCTGCTGTACACCGCGGCTAAGCAGCACCAGCAAAAAACCAGCGACGAATATCAGGCCGCTGACAGCAAACAGTGGCGTGTAGCTGCTCCAGATGCCATAAAGCGCCAACATGGCATAGCCTGCCACTGCCTGGGCGGCAGCAAAAACGGCGGTGGGGGCATCTGATCCCTATTTACGGCGGCAAACCACCAACTTCCTAGTTAAAGATTCGGGTGAACAAAACGCCCCCGGAGTTCCGAGGGCGTGGGTGTTGTTAGGTTCTCAATTTACCGAGAGTGTCAGTAGCTCTCATTGAGAACCGCATCAGGGAAGTGGCGACGCAACATCCGGTTCTGGAAGTCGTCCACGAAGCGGCTATTGATGATGATAATGAACCGCTCGAAGGGTGCCTCGCTGTCGAGCTGTTCGATCCCGTCGACACTGTGGAATAGCCGGTCATCGTTCAGATGAAGGATGTCACCCGGATCAAGGGTGATATCGACCAAGAGTTGCGTGCCAGCTTTATCGCCGTAGAGGTGGTTTTCACCCCCCGCTACGTTTTCTCGATTGAGGACCAGAATGCTCAGGGCCTTGCAGCCATCGGCATGAATTCCCTGACCCTGAAGGGGGTCGATGCTGCCTTCCCCGCGAACCCCGGTGATCTGCATCAGAATGGGTTCACGCGCCCCGATACTCCATAGCTTTGCCCAGGCGCGAACGAAGTTCTTCACATCCGGGCGTGCCATGAATTCACTTGTCAGCGGATCATAATACCGCAGGCGGTCCGCCATGCTTTCCGCGTCGTTGAAGGCTCCCCCCTGGGCCATCGGGCATTGGCCCATGTCCTCGACATCTCCCTGTTCGTTCAGTGCGAGCCAGGACATCCGCTTCCACCGCTGATTGACATAGGGATCCCGCGGCAGCTCGGCGGTAAAACCCTGCCAGGCGATCAAATCGATCCTTTTACGAATGTCGGTTTGCGCCCAATCCTGATGCTTGAGCGAGTCGATTACTCCCGGGTTCCAGTAATCGGCCAGTGAGTCGGTGGGCATGGAGGTGCGATCGAAACCATGCTTGAGTGTATCGAGTTTCATGAGGGTATTCTCCTGTCAACTGGGCGGAATTGCCCTGTGTTGCCGGCGTAAGAACGCGGTCAACAGGAGAGAAATGAAAAGATTTGCAAAGGTATGTCAAAGAAATGTACTAAGAAAGAGTAATTTTTAAAAACAGGATCTTACCGCGGATGACGTATATATGTAGGTTACCTACTACACATAGGTGTAGGATAATCACAACAAAGTGACTATTGTTATCATTATGACGGTTCTTGACATTGCTTTTCCTTTAAATGGATCCCATGACTCCCAGCGATTCCCGACATCCCAGATATCCGGAACGCCTGAAGAAGAACCGCAGGGGGTTTTTCGGTGCGCGGGTGTTGGCGGTGTCAGAATCTCCCCCAACGGATGGCACCGATTCGCATGATGCAGGCAGGGAAGAAGTCGAGTTAGTACGCCGCCAGTATCTTGAGAGTGAGCAACGATTCCGCGCCCTGCTGGAAAGTCTGCCGAAGGTGGCGGTTCAAGGGTATGATCGTGACCGGCGAGTGATTTACTGGAATGAGGGTAGCACTCGCCTCTATGGCTATACCGCTGACGAAGCCCAGGGACAGCTACTGGAAGATCTGATCATTCCTGATTTCATGCGTGACGGGGTGATCCAGGCGCATTTTGACTGGATCAAAGACGGGGTCGATATACCCGCCGGTGAACTCGAGCTCAAGCACAAAACCGGTGAACTGATATCGGTCTTTTCGCAGCATCTAATGCTCAATGAGCATACCGACTTACCCTTGATGTTCTGCGTGGATGTCGACCTTTCCGATCAAAAGCGCGCTCATCGTGATCTGGAATTCGCCACCCATTTCGACAGACTCACCCATCTCCCTAATCGTCAGTCATTCGAGGTCGACCTGGACAGTCTGTTGGATTCCTGTCGCCGCCAGGGCAATGGCCTGGCAACCATCTACCTGGATCTCGATCACTTCGTCGAAATCAACGATGCCCTTGGCTATGATCAGGGCGATCGCTTGCTCATTGAGCTGACTCGGCGATTGAGAGAGTGCCAGCGAGTCACTGATTTGGTGTCCCGCGTCTCTAGCGATGAATTCGTGCTGGCCTTTCCCGGTGTCCATTCGGAATCCGATGTCAGACGGGTCGTTCGCCATGTCCAGAATGTCTTTCGGGAACCTTTTGCCCTTGATGGTCGGGAGCGTCAGGTCACGGCCTGCCTGGGTGTGGCGCTCTATCCCGAGAATGGTGAATCGTCACGCGAATTGATCCGTAATGCCGATGTTGCCAAGAATCGTGCCAAACTGGATGGTCAGAGCGCTGTACGCTTCTTCCAACAGAAGCTTTATGATGAGCTAGTTCGCCAGCACTATCTCTCGGCGCGGCTTGAGGAAGCCCTCGACAACGGTGAATTTTCCCTCCACTACCAGCCCGTGGTCTCGGCGGCCAGTGGGCGAATCGAGAATCTCGAGGCCTTATTACGTTGGGAGCCTGCCGAAGGACCGCCGATCTCGCCTGCTGAGTTTATCCCGCTGGCCGAGCGAACTGGTGTGATCCATCGCTTGGGCGACTGGGTCATCGAAGAGGCTTGCCGCCAGCAGGTGGAATGGCGTTCCAGGGGATTTCATGAACACCGCATCGACATCAATGTCTCCGGGCGACAACTGCTGCGTAGCGATGCCCTCAAGCGCTTCGAGGACTCGCTGCAGCGTCAGGGCTTAGGTCCGCGGGATATCGGCATCGAATTGACGGAGAATGTCCTGATCGAAGCCGAAGAGACCGTCCTCGAAGACCTGCGGCGTCTCTATCATCGCGGTTTTCGCATTGCTATCGACGACTTCGGGACCGGTTATTCCTCCCTGAGCTATCTCAAGCGCTTTCCAGTCACCGCACTGAAGATCGATCGCTCGTTCATCAACGACGCTCCCACACAGCCGAAGGATAGAGCCATCATGGAGGGTGCCATCTTCATCGGTCATCGGTTGGGATTGGAAGTGGTGGCCGAGGGTGTCGAGAACGCCGAACAGTTGTCATTGCTTCGCGAAATGCATTGCGATCTCGTCCAGGGGTTCTTCTTCTACCGTCCGATGCCTGCCAAGGAAGTCGACCGCCTGCTGGGTAGTTTCGTGCCTAGTGGCGATGGCGGTGCCTGACCCTCGTTCTTAAGAGTCGCTTTCTGACCAATGACGCAGACAACCCCATTCACTGGGCGCTCCCTTCCCGCCTGCACGCGGTAAAAACCGTGGTCGCCATGACGGTAAACAAATCCCAAGGTTCGGCGTTTCTGCACACTGCCCCGCTGCTATCGCAAACACCCAACCCGATTCTCAGCCGCAAGATGGTCTAAACCTGCATCACTCGTGCCCGCGACTGGCTCACGCTGATTGAAGCTAAGCGCGGGATTTTGAATGATGCAGTGACGGCACCGAAATGGATGACCAGATGATCGCCGACATCGAAGAGCTGAGCGTCGAAGAAGTAGAAAGGTTGCGGGCCGAGATCCAGCACTAAGCCCGCCTGTTATCTCTTATTAACCGCTTGTATCTCTTATTAGTTGCTCACTCAGCGCGACGAGGTCTTCAGCCACAAAATCCCACGCTTCTTCTGCTTCTAAATCTTTGCTCTGGTGGGGGCCATACTCTGTGCGACGGGGGATAAACGCCGTTTTCATTCCCTGTGCACGGGCAGCACGCAGGTCAGCATTATGCGCTGCGCACAGCATTACCTCTTCCGGCGGTAGGCGTAGCAAGCGGCAAGCCCCTAAATAAACCTCTGGGTCAGGCTTGTAGTGCTCGAATAACTCGGCGCAAAAAATCATATCCCACGGTAGCTTGGCGTGACGGGCAACATCGACCATTAATGAGACATTCCCGTTGGTCAGCGTGGCGATGATGGCGTGCTCTTTCAGGCGCTGTAGGCCTAGCGGCACATCCGGCCAGGGTTCTAGTTGGTGCCAAAAGTGATTGACGCGATCAATGGTCGCTTCGTCTAGCGCAATCCCCTGTTGATCGAGTAGTTTGACCAGGCTTTCTCGATGCAGCTCATCGAGTACCGTCCAGGGGATTTCCCCTCTACGCACCCTGTCCATGGAAGGCGCATAAAGCTGCCGCCATTGATCCGCGAGTTCTTCACTGGGTAGATCAATCCCCAGCTCTTGCTCAAGCCCCCTGAACTGATGAATCAAGCTGGAGCGCCAATCAACAATAGTGCCAAATACGTCAAACACGATGGCTTTCATTCGTATCTCCTTGTTGGATGGTTATTGCTGACGGCGTCGTGAGGTGGCAAGAAGCATCCTGGACTGGTTTAGGCTTTTTTCACAAAGTGGGCGGTCACCATCATGTCGCCGACGCCGTCGACCTTACAGTCTAGTTGGTGATCTTTGCTGTCCATTAATCGCTTGATCACGGCTTTGGTGCCGACCTTGAGTACCAGTGAGCTACCTTTGACCTTGAGGTCTTTGATCATCGTGACCTTGTCGCCTTCCGCTAACAGCGTGCCGTGGGCATCTTTTACCGTGACGGTGTCTTCCGCCTGAACCTCAGCAGGGTTCCATTCGTGGGCGCATTCGGGGCAGATGAACAGGCGTTGATCCTGATAGACGAATTCGGATTGGCAGTGTGGGCAAGGTGGGCACGGCATGAGTGATGACTTCTGTGGTTTGGTTTAGGCTGAAGATGATACTTAGCCAGAGGCACCGTGGCGAATGCCTTCACGCCCGCCCAAGAAAAGAAAACCAGGCTGAGCAAGTTTGATTGAAGCGCCAGCCTAGGGTGCTTAGCCTGCCGGGCTAAACGTTCTGGTTATCGCCATTCACAAATGAATAGAGCAGAATATCGGATCGGTAGGCCCAGCCTTGGCTGGCCCAAAACGTTTGGGCGGCGTCGTTCTCGGGAAGGATCATCAGGTGTGATTTTTGGATGCCTTCGTTTTTGAGCGCTTCCAGGCACAGGCTGACCAGCCGTGTGGCGATGCCTAACCGGCGGTGAGAATCCGCTACCGATAAGTGTTGAACATAGCCGCGCTTGCCATCGTGGCCCGCCATGATCGTTCCTACCAGCTCTTCTTCTCCTTCTCCTTCTCCTTCGCCTTCAACTTCTGCCACAAAGCTCAGACCGGGGTTGCGCAGCAGGTATTTCTCGATGCCTTGCCGCGAATCAGCGTCGCGAATTCTTACGCCTTCACTCTCGCTCCATAGGGCAATGGCGGCGTCATAATCGTTGATGGTCATGGTGCGGTAGTGCATCAGTGGGCTCTCATTGGGTGGCGGCGGTGTCTTGGTCGTTCTGTCCGGCTAAGTGGCTGAAGTGCTCCTTCTGCTCGGCCCATTTCAGCAAGGCATCTAGCGCTGGGCAGAGCGTTTGCCCCCATTCAGTGAGGCGGTACTCCACTTTCGGCGGCACCTGGGGATAGATTTTGCGGGCCACGATGCCATCCGCTTCCAGCTGGCGCAGCTGCTGAGCGAGCATTTTCTGGGAGATGTCGGGGATGAGCTTTTCGAAATCGGAGTAGCGCTGCACTTTTCCATCGAACAGATGAAAGAGAATAATGAGCTTCCAGCGCCCATCCAGCATTTTTAATACATTTTCCACATCGCCTGCGGCGGTAGCGGGCGTATAAATCTTTCTCATGAGTGAGCCACTTACCTTTTTGTGCGTTCTTGTTAACGCGTCAGTCTAGGTAGAAGATTCTCGCATATTAACCCTTGCGAGAGATGACCATCATGAGTTTGTCACTACCAGACGCGATCAGCACTTATTTCCGCATCAGCAACGGGGCGGATGTTAGCCATATGGCGGAATGCTTTACCCACGATGCCTGTGTGTTCGACGAAGGCGAGACGCACCGCGGACGACCCGCTATTCAAGCGTGGATGCGCGCTACCCGCGAAAAGATTGAGTACAGCGTCGATCCGGCCAGTGTTTCCCAACAAGGCAACACGATGGTGGTGACCGCCACCGTGACCGGCAACTTCCCCGGCAGCCCGGTGCAACTTGACCACACGTTTGAGCTTGCCGAGTCGCAAATCCAGTCATTGGAGATCCACTAATGAACCTGAACTTGAACGGGCGACGCGTATTGATCACCGGGGGGAGCAAAGGGGTGGGCGCGGCTACGGTGGCACTCTTTCGCGAGGAAGGCGCGAAGGTACTGACTGCCGCCCGTACTCGCCCCACCGACCTACCCGAGGAACTGTTTGTTACCGCTGACCTGACGACGGCCGAAGGCTGCTCCACGGTGGCCGATGAGGTGAACGAACGCTTGGGCGGTGTGGATATTATCGTGCATGTGCTGGGTGGCTCATCCGCGCCCGGCGGCGGCTTCGCGGCCCTTGGTGAGGAGGAGTGGCAGCGGGAACTCGACATCAACCTGTTTCCCGCCGTGCGGCTGGACCGCGCCCTGCTGCCCGGCATGCTGGCCCAGGGCGATGGGGTGATTATCCACGTGACTTCCATTCAGCGTGAACTCCCCCTGCCCGAATCAACCACGGCTTACGCAGCGGCCAAGGCAGCACTTTCCACCTATAGCAAGAGCTTGTCCAAGGAAGTGTCGCCCAAAGGGGTGCGGGTGGTTCGGGTGTCGCCGGGCTGGATCGAGACGGAAGCCGCCGTTGCGCTGGCCGAGCGAATCGCCCAAGAAGCTGGCACCGATTACGCAGGCGGTAAGCAGATCATCATGAATTCGCTAGGCGGCATCCCCATTGGCCGCCCCTCAAAGCCTGCTGAAGTGGCCAATCTGATTGCGTTTCTGGCATCACCGCTGGCAGCAACCATCACGGGCACGGAGTACGTGATCGATGGGGGGACGGTGCCGGTTGCTTGAGGGGAATTGAGATAGCGAACAATTAGCGCTCATATAGCAAAAGCGCCCCGACTGGGGCGCTTGTCAGTTTTTAGGTACTTAAAAAGAGGTCCACTGCTCGGTGTCTTTGGGGGCACCCAGCACGTGGGTCGTGGGGCGTTGACTGGCCCGTGGCCGAGCGTCGTTATGCTTTGCTGCCGCAGGCAGTGCGCGGGGGGGCGTGCTCGTGGGCATGCCCCTAAAGAACGACACTTCTTTCAACAGCGCCGCCGCTTGATCCTGCAGTGTGCGCCCTGCCGCGCTGGACTCTTCTACCAGGCTCGCGTTTTGTTGGGTGACGCTGTCCATTTGCGACACGGCTGTATTGACCTGCTCGATCCCTTGAGACTGCTCATGGCTGGCGGTCGCGATCTCGCCCATTAGCACCGTCACACGCTGCACGCCATTGACGATATCTTCGAGCGACTTGCCCGCCCGGTTGACCAAGTTCGAGCCGTTGTCCACTTGGCTGATACTCTCTTCTACCAGCTTTTTGATTTCCTTGGCGGCATCGGCACTACGCCCGGCCAGGTTGCGAACTTCATTGGCTACCACCGCAAAGCCGCGGCCTTGTTCGCCCGCACGGGCAGCTTCAACTGAGGCATTCAGCGCTAGCAGATTGGTTTGAAAGGCAATTTCATCAATCAACCCAACGATTCCAGCAATCTTACGGCTTGAGGCGTTGATGCCCTCCATCGCTTCAACGGCTTGCCCGGCGATCGCTCCCCCGGCATTGGCCTGCTGGCTGACATCGTGCACGAGTTTGTCGGCTTCGGAGGCGTTATCGGCGTTTTGACGCACGGTCGAGGTGATTTCATCCATCGAGGCCGCGGTTTGCTCGATATTGGCGGCCTGCTCTTGGGTACGACGACTGAGGTCGTCGGTTCCTAGCACGATTTCATCAGCGGCGACATTCACGGATTTGGCGTTACTACGCACGGACATCACTACTTGAGAGAACTTGGTTTCCATCGCTTTTAACGCACGCAGCATCTCGCCAAATTCATCCTTGCAGGTGATGTTGGTGTCGTTATCCAGCTTTCCTTGCGCCATGGCGTTGGCGAGATCCTGGGCCTTGCCCAGCGGGGTCATGATGCCCCGGATCAACCATATCGCGAGCAGGATGCTGAAGATGACGGAGGCGGCCATTACACCGACCACGAAATTTCGGGTCCAAGCGTAGTCCGCTGCAGCCTGTTGGTTAGCGACAGCGGCTTGAACGCTGTTGCGCTCAATCAATTCCTGAATGGCCGTTAATACCTTGGGGTAAGCCGCGCGCAAGGTGGTAGTGGCGATTTCGCGTGCGGCCTCGAAGTCATTTTCGATCATGACCGTGTTGATCTCATCGATACCAGCACGCAGCTCGGCCAGCGACGCGGCAAAGCCCTGGGCGATGGCGCGCTCTTGCTCATCAGACACACGGTTAGGAAAGTAATCCGCCCATGCGGCGTCAATAATAGCGTCGTTTTCAGCCACTTCCTGTTGTGTGGTTAAGGCCGAGGCGGGGTTCCGATCGCGCTGTTCGGCGGTGATTTTAACCCGGTTGCCGAGCAACGCTTGGTTGATCTTGCTCAGATCCGCCAATGTAAGCACGTTCCCTTCATAAGTGTCGGTGAGGGCATCGTTGGTTTTGCTAAGGCTATAGAGGCCGATCGTGCCGACAACGATCAACATCAAGATACAGGCACCTAAACTCACGGCCAGCCGGAGTTTGACGCTTCAATTTAGGAGGAGCATGGGGGAATCTCGTAAAAGCCCGCTGCGCTCGGCAGGGGGTAGGCCAGAGTGAAATCAAGCACAGTAACGACTTGCACTCAGGCAGAGCGCATTTTGCTACTATCCAAGTGGTTTATCGGCGCTAAGCGGCAAACATTTAGCGTTTGGCACAAAAATGTAAGCCATGTCTTACACAAAATTGCGCAGATCTCTTACATGGCTACACGCAAATACCCTAGCGTGCTAGGTGGTTCATGTTGGGTTAGGCACTCATGTTGGGTCATGCAACGTTCATGGGCGGGACTGCTGAGGGTGCTAACGCCCCTCAAAAGCAACCAGGGCCTGAACAAGTGAATGCCAGGCCCTGGGCGGCTGTTTAAAACGTGATCAGGCAAGTTTTAGGGGTCGCCAGCACCACCGCCCGCGCCGTGTATATTCCCGGTGGTGTAGCTGGATTCTGGCGAAGCCAGCAATACATACGTAGCGGCCAACTCTACCGGCTGGCCTGGGCGGCCAAGCGGGGTGCTTTCGCCAAACGATTGCACGGCGTCCTGTGGCTGGCCACCGCTGGGCTGAAGTGGGGTCCAGAACGGGCCGGGGGCGACACCATTGACGCGAATACCTTGCTCAGCCACCTGCTTCGCCAGCGCTTTGGTGAACGCCACAATGGCCGCTTTGGTCATGGAGTAATCGAGCAGAATTTTAGGCGGATCGTAAGCCACCACGGACGTGGTGTTGATGATCACTGAGCCCGGCTCCATGTGCGGGATAGCCGCCTGGGTGATCCAGTACATGGCGTACAGGTTGGTCTTCATGGTGTCGTCGAAGGCTTCATGGCTAATGTCCATAATCGACGGCTGCCACTGCTGACGCCCAGCGTTGTTGACCAGGATATCCAGCCCGCCCAGTTGTTCAACGGCCTTTTCCACTAACTCACTGCAGAAAGACGCCTCACGTAGATCGCCTGGGATAGCGACCGCGTTACGCCCTTCCGCTTCGATGAGTTCAATGACTTCACGCGCATCTGACTCTTCTGCGGGCAGGTAGTTAATCGCCACGTCGGCGCCTTCACGCGCATAGGCAATCGCGGCGGCACGACCAATACCGGAATCACCACCGGTGATCAGCGCCCTTCTTCCTGTTAGGCGACCACTGCCGCGATAACTCTCTTCGCCGTGGTCTGGGCGTGGTGTCATTTCGCTGGCAAGCCCTGGCCACTCTAACGGCTGTTTGGGAAAAGGTGGCTCTGGGTACTTATTCGTCGGATTTTGCATTTGGTAAATGGGGCCTCCTGCCTCACTGGTATTAGCGTTACTGCCTGCGCTCCCTGACGCCGAAGAAGAGGACGCGGATGACTGCGCAAACGCGGGCGCGGCCATCGCCGCCGCCATCCCGGTAGCCAACCCGCCCACCACTTGACGGCGCGTAGGGTCAAACGTGTTATCGGGCTTCATAGTAGCTCCCCATCAGTAATCGTTGCGAATAAAAACTTGGCAAAGGCCTAAGACCCACTTTTTTTTCCCTACTAGAAGATTGAGAAGGGAAATAAGCCAGCGCGTATAAACTTTATTGACCCTAGTTGGGATAACGGTGATTACCAAGCGGAGTAACGACAGAAGCCATAAACTTAAAAAATGATAGTTATCCAATCTAGATAAACGAGGTGGCTTTAACAGTGATAAGGGTGGCGCTGCAGCGCATTACGTTTTAATCATTTGCTATTGGGCAGGTTTGCTTCGTCGCTAAGCGTTGGGTAACGAAATGAGAAAGTGGCTTTAGTTGCCTTGAGTTTGTATTGGCTTACATCTACCAATACCAAACTCGGCACGCCTTCATCCGCCACAATGGCCAGCTCGCCAGAGGTATTCCAGCCACCGCTTTTACCGGCCGTTTGCCAGCCGCCGGTGTTGGAGAGGTGGTTGGCTAGCAGCACCGGAAACTGATGGCGCTTGGCCATGGCAGAGAGCAGCCGCGCATCGGCTGCGTAACCTGTTTCAGTTACCAGCGCGCTGGTGATGTATATGTTCGCTTGTTCGGCGGCGGCAGATTCTGCGTAGGAGGGATTAGCGAAGTCTGCCCAAATCGCCACGGCTATGCACGGCCCTTCACTGTCAGTAAATAAGTTGCGTTGCCTGACGAACAGTAAACGTCTTCTCCTTCGTGCAAGGGTTGCTTTGCTAGCGCTTTTAGCAGATCAAGCTCATAACCAGTTAGCAAACCATTAGTTTATAAAGCTGCCTGCATAGGCGTAACCGGCAACCGTTACCTATTTCAGCAGCAAAGATAGGGCATCTAGCCCTTAGAGGGTTAAAATCAGCTTGAATATAGGCCAAGACCTATATAGCATAAAACCTATAATGAGAAGAGGCTTCCATGTGGTCTATAGAGCAGACAGAAACGTTTGAAGAATGGTACTTCTCGCTACCAGAGGCGGATCGTGAGAACGTCCTGACTTCCATCCTTCTTTTGCGCGAACGAGGGCCAATGCTCTCTCGACCATATGCAGATACAGTCTACGGCTCGAAGTACACCAATATGAAAGAACTGCGTATTCAGAGCCTTGGGCGTCCTATCCGGGCCTTTTTTGCGTTCGACCCCCAGCGCACCGGCATCATCTTGTGCGCTGGTGATAAAGGCGGCAACGACAAGCGCTATTACGATGAAATGATTCCAGTCGCCGACAAAGAGTACGCGGCTCACCTGGAAACACTTAAGTGAGGTGGTAACCATGGCACGCAAACTGGAAGATTTACTGGCTAGAGAAAAGCCAGAGGTTGTCACAGCAGCTGAAGCGAAAGCCGACGATATGCTGCTTGAAATAAGGCTTGCCGAGATTCGTCAGTTGGCGGAGAAAACTCAAGCCGAAGTTGCTGGAGCGATGGGCGTAAAACAACCCACAGTGGCAGGGCTTGAGAAAGTTGGTCAAGACATGCGACTTAGTTCACTCAAACGCTACGTTGAAGCCTTAGGTGGCCGCGTTCGTTTGGATATCGAATTGCCGGATGGAAGCCATCACGGTTTTCCATTTTAATTCGTGGTGAGTTCTCTCACTTCAAACTGCTAACGAAGAGCAGGCATCTCTTGCCTGCTCTTTTGTCGTCATTGTATTGGTGAGCTCAACGTCTCTTTCGTTCGTTCTATGCCCCCCTGCAAGCCCTAACACTTTCCGCCAACTCGCTTACTAGGCCGTGCACACGCTCCACAGCGTCATCAGGCGTGTTGGCATTTTCGATACAGTCGACGAGTGCAGAGCCAACGACGACCGCGTCGCTGAAGCGGCCAATGGTGGCGGCTTGTTCGGCAGTACGAATACCAAAACCGACGGCGATGGGCAGGTCAGTATGTTTACGAAGCCCGGCGACGGCACCTTCCAATTTTTCAGGCGTGGGCGCACTGCCGCCGGTGACGCCTGCGACAGAAACGTAGTAGATAAACCCGGAGGCATTCGCCAGCACCTTGGGCAGGCGTTTGGCATCGGTGGTCGGCGTGGCTAGGCGAATGAAATCGATGCTGTGTTGCGCCGCTGGCTGACAAAGCTCTTCGTCGTGCTCGGGCGGTAGGTCTACCACGATCAGGCCATCGACGCCGGCCTTGGCAGCATCGGTCAAGAAGCGCTCGACGCCGTAGCAGAAAATCGGATTGTAGTAGCCCATCAGCACAATGGGCGTGGTGCTGTTTTCTTCACGGAAGCGGCGCACCATTTCCAGCGTTTTGGCTTGGGTCTGGCCATTATTCAAGGCACGCAGTGCGGCTTTTTGGATGGCGGGGCCATCGGCCATCGGGTCGCTGAATGGCATACCGAGTTCGATGATATCGACGCCCGCTTCTGGCAGCCCGTGCAATAGGCGTCGGGAGGTCTCTGCATCTGGGTCGCCAGCGGTGAGGTAGCTGACCAGCGCCGGGCGGTTTTGCTGCTTGAGCGCAGCAAAGCACGTTTCAAGACGCGACGTCGTGTTCATGCTGCTCTCCTCCACTAGCCTGTTCTCCTGTAGCGCGCTCATACGTTTTTCACTCCGAATTTATCGCCCAGGTGATGGGCCACGCTCATCATGTCTTTGTCGCCCCGACCGCTGAGGTTCACCACCATTAAGTGCTCGCGGGGGAGCGTGGGCGCACGCTTAGCCACTTCGGCTAAAGCGTGAGCGGTTTCCAATGCGGGGATGATGCCCTCTTGGCGGCAGCAGATCTGGAACGCTTCTAGTGCTTCGTCGTCGGTGGCAGAGACGTACTCGACCCGCCCTTGCTCGTGTAACCAGGCGTGCTCGGGGCCGATGCCGGGATAATCCAGCCCGGCGGAAATGGAGTGGGCGTCGATGATCTGGCCATCCTCGTTTTGCAGCAGGTAGGTGCGGTTGCCGTGCAGCACGCCGGGGGTGCCGCCGTTCAGGCTGGCCGCGTGCAGGCCGCTTTTAACACCCTTTCCGCCCGCTTCCACACCAATCATCTTCACGTCTGGGTCGTCGAGGAACGGGTAAAACAGCCCAATGGCATTGGAGCCACCGCCCACGCAGGCCACCAGCGAATCAGGCAGGCGGCCTTTTTTCTCAAACATCTGACTGCGGGTCTCGTGACCAATCACCGCTTGGAAGTCGCGCACCATGGCGGGGTATGGGTGCGGCCCGGCGACGGTGCCAATGATGTAGAAGGTGTCATCAACGTTGGTGACCCAATCGCGCAGTGCTTCGTTCATGGCGTCTTTGAGCGTGCCGGTCCCGGAGGTAACCGGTACTATCTCGGCGCCCAGCAGCTTCATTCGAAATACGTTGGTCTGCTGGCGTTCGATATCCGTGGTGCCCATGTAGATGACACACGGCAAACCAAAGCGCGCCGCCACAGTCGCGGTGGCCACGCCATGCATGCCCGCCCCGGTTTCCGCGATGATGCGCTTTTTGCCCATCTGCTTGGCCAACAGCACTTGGCCAATGCAGTTGTTGATCTTGTGCGCGCCAGTGTGATTCAGCTCTTCGCGCTTCAAGTAAATACTCGCCCCGCCGAAGTGCTCGGTCAGCCGCTCGGCAAAATAGAGCGGGCTGGGCCGCCCCACATAGTCACCCTGGAAATAGGCCAACTGGCGCTGAAACTCAGGGTCGTTCTTGGCAGTGGTGTATTCGTCTTGCAGCTCTAGAATCAGCGGCATTAGGGTTTCGGCGACAAAGCGGCCACCGAAGCTGCCAAATAAGCCGTTGGCATCGGGCAAGCTTGAAGATAAATCCATTGGTTTATTCATCACGACCTCTGAATGCGATTGAGCGGAGCAATTTAAGATTGTGATGAAGATAGCGCAGGCAGGCGGTGATAAAAATCGATAAGATGTCAGCAATAGGTGAGTTTAAGTCAACTATCAGCAGGCCACGCCATGCAACACAGCATGCCCCCACTTAGCGCCTTGCGCGCTTTTGAAGCCACTGCCCGATTAGGAAGTGTCACCGCCGCTGCCGATGAGCTAAGCGTGACTCATGGCGCTATCAGCCGCCAGTTAAAAGGCTTGGATGAGCATTTTGGTGTCGCGCTGTTTGCCAAAGCGGGCCGAGGTATAGTCCTGACCACGCACGGGGAACGGTTACAGAGTGGTGTAGGTGAAGCGTTTTCACGTTTGAAGGATAGTTGCGCCGCGCTCAAGCGTGAGGTGGAAGACGTTCCCTTCACGCTCGCCTGCCCTGGCAGCTTACTAGCACGCTGGTTGATTCCTCGGCTGGATCGTCTGCACCGCGATTTGCCCGAGCTCAAGCTTAAAGTGGTGGTGAGTGAAAGTGAACAGCCCGGCAAGCAAACGGATGCCAGTGCCACCCTGGCGTTTTCCGAGCCGCCCTGGCCCGCGGATGTGGACGTCGTTGAGCTTATCCCTGAGCAGATATGCGCGGTGGTTAGCCCACAACTGGCCGCGCAGTGCGATCCCGCCGCCCCGGCTACGCTATTCGACAACACGTTGCTATACACCTCCTCGCGCCCTCAGGCATGGCCGCAGTGGGCCAACGCCCAAGGGCTTGCGCTGGCGCCACTTGAAGCATCACTCAGCGAGGGCCAGGGGTTTGAACATCTTTACTACTTGATGGAAGCGGCCGTGGCAGGCCTGGGCGTGGCGATTGCGCCCACGCTATTGGTAGAAGACGACCTGAGGAGCGGGCGGCTAGTGGCGCCCTGGGGCAGTATCGAAACGCCTGCGCGTCTTTGCCTGTGGCTGCCCAATCAAGGCAACGTTGCGAGTGTCTCCCGCCAAAGTGAGCTGCTTGCAGCGTGGCTTAAGCGGGAGTTAGCAACTGATCCAAACAATGATTTAACAACCCATCACGTTTAGCTCTTACTAGCTAACAATCTCGCCAATCGAACGCTTACCATCTAACAGCAAATACTCCTGATTAACCAAAGCGGGCTTTTGCACAATGTGAAGTAACGCATGGGCCACGTTGGCGCGGGAGATTTGGTTGTCGCCTGCTTCCTCCAGTGAGCTGGCGAACTGCTGGCTGGCAGCCTCATCGGTCAAACGCCCTGGCTTGAGAATCACGTAGGGCATACCGCTATTACGTAGGTGGGCATCAGCGGCAAATTTTGCGGCCATATAGGGGCGCATTTTCTCGGGCGCCTCTAATGGCTGTTCTGCCCGCATGGCGCTAATCATGATGTAGCGGGAGAGACCTTTTTGCTTGGCGACATCGGCAGTACGAATGGCACCAAACAGGTCGATCATCAAGGTTTTGTCTGGCCCGGTGTGAGGGCCAGAGCCCGCCGTGAAAACCACTTGATCGCAACCTTCAAAGGCGTGCACAAACTCGCCTTCCAAATCAGCTACCACGGTATCGATGCCCTGCTCTTTGAACCAGGCTGCTTGTTCCTCACTGCGAATCATCGCCTTGATGGGCGTGCCTGCTTTTTGGGCCAGCTCGCAAAACTGTTTGCCAATCTGCCCGTTCGCGCCAATCACTAACGTTGTCATAACGACTCCTTGTGCATTGCTCTATAAGCTATTCATGTAGGCGCATGGACGTAATTCAACCCGTTGGTCATTAACCAAGGGTGGCTTCACTGGCCCACGTTCAGGTTTTCCCAACCATGCTTTTCTACCCACTGTTTCAGTGCAGGCGGGCGGTAGCTCTCATCGTTTTCGTAGCGAGTCTTGACGCTGGGGTGAATCAGCATCGGAATGTCTTCAAGCTGTAACGGTCTGTCTAACGGTTTTTTAAAGCGGTAGACATGCTTGCGGGAGTTGTGGAGTTGGCCTTTTACACCGTCGGTTAGGTTATCGCGGATATGCGGCTCGGTGACCAAGCCAGCGGCATTCGCTTCGTCCAGCATCCACGCAAGCGGCGTATCGGCGGCTTGAAATCCTTTTTTATCTGGCTGGTAAGAGCCGCCAATATCCGCATGCACGCCTGCAAACCAGACTTGCTTGAGGTCTACGCACTGCCGTGGCGTCCAGATAGTCGGCATAAAATCTTCGCGCTTTTCGTCAATGGCAAGGGCGTGACGGGCAGTGGCGACGTTGGCGCCCATCTTGGTGTCATAAAACTCATCGTGGCTCTCGAAAAGTCCCATGATACTAAACGGAATGCCGAGTGCGCCGACGGTGTCCCATACACCGATAAAATGTATATCGCGTGAAGCACGACTATAATTTGCGCGAAATTGCTGGGCAGCCTTGCCGCTTGGGTGGTTGGTTTTGGCAGGGCTTTTGTAGATTTTCCAGGCGTTACTTATGAGCCGTGCATCATCGCGAGTTAAAATGCCGCAGTTATTGATCAGACCGCTTAGCGCCCGCACGGTGTAAGCGCCACGGCTGAAGCCGAACAGGTAAATCTTGTCGCCGTGAGTGAAGTTTTGAACGATATAACGGTAGCCATCCAAAATATTTTTATGAATTCCAATGCCAGTAGCACCTGCACTGAGACTGGTGTGGTAAGAGCCCAACCCCCAATCGTAAAAGACATGCTGGCGCGCCTCACCCACAGCCGGCGTAATAGCCCGAGCGAGCTTAAGCACGTTTGTGGGAAAGTCATTTTCTAGGTCTTCTTCTGGACGGTTCCATGTGCCGTCTGCGCACACCACGAGGTTTGCCATCGTTCGACTCCGTTAAGCCACTACCGCAACGTTAACCTTCGCTGCCAGAAGTGCGGCGCGGGCATTTAAAGGCGCTTAGCTCGTTCAGAGCCTAGCAGATACTTAACATCGGCGATGGAAGTAGGTTGGCCGTATAACGTCCAGGAAAGAAGCGCAGTCTTTGGTGAAACGCCTAACTGCTTTGGGCTAGGCGACGTTGAGGGCTGGCTTGGCTTTCACTAAGTAATCCGTGTAGGGTTATTAAACAAGCATTCAAAGAAAGGAATTCATATGCAACGCCGTTTACTGGTTACGTCAATATCCTTGAGCCTTTTCGCTAGTGTGACCACCACCGCTTTAGCAGAAAGCTCCTCTTTAGAGCAGCAGCTTCAGGATCTTCAATCCTTTCAGGTAATTGCCCACCGTGGCGCTAGTGGCCATGCGCCGGAAAGCACGATGGCAGCCTATGAACTAGCCCATGAATGGGGCGTAGATTACTTAGAACTGGATGCGCAGATTACTTCCGACGGCGAGGTCGTGGTGTTTCACGATGACGCCATTGACCGCACCAGTGACGGTGAAGGCGAGATCAATGATTACACGCTGGAAGAACTGAAAGCGCTGGATACCGGCACGTGGTTCAACGAGCAAAATTCTGACCGTGCCGACACGGCTTTTGAAGGCGCGCAAATACTGACCTTGGATGAGCTGTTAACGCGTTTTGGTCACGACGCTCGTTACTACATCGAAACCAAGTCGCCACAGTTGAACCCTGGCCTGGAAGAAGCGCTTGTAGCATTGCTGGAAGAGCACGATTTGATCGAGAGCGGTCGCGTTCTGGTCCAGTCTTTCGAGCAGGATAGCCTGTTGAAAGTGCATGAATTAAACGAAAATGTGCCGCTGATCCAATTAGTCTGGTATTACCCCAGTGAAGAGGATGATGAACGCCTAGTCGAGTGGACAGGTGTGACACCAGGGCCGGCTGAGATCACTGATGAGGATTTCCAATCAGTGGCAGATTATGCAGTCGGGCTAGGTACCAACTTCATCTACGAAGGTGAGGAAGTGATTGATGGCGACTTTATTCGCCAGGCGAACGAAAACGGCTTGCCGGTACATGTTTACACCATCAATGAAACCGATGAGATGAAGCGCTTAATAGACATGGGCGTTAACGGTCTCTTCACTAATTACCCTGACCGCCTGCTGGAACTCGTTGAGTAAACGTCGATTGAGCAGTGATGACGCCCAGCCTTGGCTGGGCGTTTTTATTTCACGATGTAAAATCTAGCTGCTCGATGACCTGTTCTACCCTTTTACGATCATCCCCCTGCAACGTTTTGAGCGGCAAGGGCAAGCAGGGCTGGCTCACCTTGCCGGTTAACTCTGCGATAGTGGCGGCGACCCGCAGACTGCCACCAAATTCACGATAAAGCGCCCATAGCGGCTCCCACGCAATGGAAAGCGACTGGGCTTGCTGAACATCTCCCGCCTGAGCCGCACGCGTCAGAGCTAACGCTGCGCGCGGATAGAGCCCACCAATAACGGAGTACCACGCATCGCAACCGGCGTTAAGCCCGGTAGCGGCAGCCGGGTCGCCGCTGATGCCGAGTGTGACTTCGGAAGGAATAAGCGCACGTAGCCGTGAGATACGCTCACGTGCCGCCTCTAGATCATTCCCCACCGGTGGGATCTTGATAGAACGCACCTGATCCAATTGAGCGATACGCCCATGCAGCTCATCGCTAAATTCAAAATGGGTGGTGCCGGGATTGTCATACACGCAAAGCGGAATACTCAGCGAGCGACTAACGGTGGCATAGAGCTCATACACTTCACTGTCAGTGAGCTTTTGATAGGACACCGGCGCCAGCAGCACCCCACTAGCGCCTGCCTGCTGGGCATTTTCGGCATTCGCAAGCACATCACGGGTACGCAACGCGCCGATACCGACAACGACAGGCACGCTTCCAGCGTTTTCCACACAGAGCTTGGCAATTCGGGCACGCTCTTCGGTCTTTAAATAGGCATAGCAGCCCGTCGAGCCCAGCACGCCAATAGAGTCCACGTTTGCATCAGCTAGGTGCTTTACCAAGCTAACGACATCGCGTTCGTTAATGTCCTGCTCATTCATGGGGGTCAGCGGAAAAGCACTTAGGCCGTTGAACATGGTAGACAATTCCTATCGGTTGGATGGCAAGGCACCGCTGAATAATTCGCCAAGCTACTAGTGCGTTGCTCTTAAAGTAATACTAGAGAGTGAGGTGTAGTGGTCAAGTAAAACTGGCCACCGCTTTATAGTTAACCCAGTACTTTTCCTCTGCCTGGTTCGGACTCATAGCACCGTTATGCTGGTGAGGCCTAAG
>JGI24025J20009_10000744_pt1 | contig 25274 bp, 25 predicted proteins | sample Cruoilmetagenom3_FD_20009 | JGI IMG/M metagenome (IMG submission 20009) | reverse complement strand
ATGGGCCTGCAAGGCCGCCCTTGGAATGATTGCCAAGGCGCGGAAAAGGAAGCCCTGCGTACCAAGTTTGATGCCATCAAAGCCAACGCACAAAAAAAGGACCGCTCTGAAATCGAAGCGGCNCTTGATTTTCTGGGCGTCAGGGCTCAAGACTAGGTTTAGCAAGATATCTAACTTTAAATTATAGCGAGAATTTATGAACAAATTTGTCGCGGTTTTAGTCTCGCTTTATTGCACCTCTCTATCGGCACAATCATGTGAGCAGCTATGTAATGAGGAATGGTTGAGTACGGCCACAACAGAAGATATTCAATTGGTTATAGATGCTGGCGCAGATTTGACTGCGCGGGATAGCACAGGTAAAACTGCACTACATTGGACTGGCTTTCAACCACCTTGGCACACGTCAGATAGAGTTGCAGAGAAAGTTAGCATCTTAGTTGAAGCCGGTGCCGACCCAGAAGCCAAAGACGACCACGGAAGTACAGTACTATATTATCTCGCGCAGGGGCGATCAGTTGCAGCAATGAATGTACTGATTGACGCTGGTGCGAATATTGAAGAACCGAGCATCGACGGCCTCCGCCCCTTACATTCAGCGGTTTTGTACGGAACAGTTCAAAACGTCTCAGCACTTCTTGAGGCGGGCGCCGATGTAATGGGCATAGATCAGCTTGGACTAACACCCTTACACCGTGCAGCGGGGCGAGCAAACCGGTATACGGTAAATGTAATTCTTCAGGCAGGCGCAGATGTGAACGCCATATCCAGCAGCGGATATACACCACTTTTCAGAGCTGTGCATGGCAGATCCACAGTTGATTTCGTTCAATTATTTCTTGTTGCAGGAGCAAATATAAACGTTCAGGACAATGAAGGAAACACCCCCCTTCATCGTTCAGTCGGCCCTTCGGCTAAACCCGAAATAGTTGCCTATTTACTTGAAATTGGAGCGGACCCAACAGTCCGCAACGCTGATGGCCAATCGCCGTGCGATGTTGCGCTGAACAGAATCAATCAGTCAGACGTGTACGAGGCATTGTGTGCTGAGCAATAGCACAAAAAAAAGGGCAGCCAGTAATTGGCCGCCCCTTTTTTAACTTAAAGTTAGCGATCAGCCAACCAGTTCAAGGCCAGAGAAGAAAAACGCGATTTCTTCGGCTGCGGTTTCTGGCGCGTCGGAGCCGTGAACCGAGTTTTCGCCGATAGAAAGCGCGAATTCTTTGCGGATTGTACCAGCGTCGGCGTCTGCCGGGTTGGTAGCGCCCATGACTTCACGGTTTTTCGCAATCGCGTCTTCGCCTTCCAGAACCTGAACAACAATTGGCTCGGAAATCATAAATTCGCAGAGTTCGCCAAAGAACGGGCGCTCGGAGTGCACGCCGTAGAACTGCTGGGCCTGAGCCAAGGTCAACTGAATACGCTTGGAAGCGACGATCCGGAGACCGGCTTCTTCAAATTTGGCAACAATTGCGCCGGTGAGGTTGCGCTTGGTTGCGTCGGGTTTGATGATCGAAAAAGTGCGTTGGAGTGCCATTGTGATGGTCCTTTTTAATGGGCCAACCCGGCCCCGTTCAATTCTGTCGCGCATCTAGCACGGGTGCGGGCATTTGGAAAGCCCCCCGTTGCTATGCTCCACCCTATCTGATAGCAAATCCCGTGGAGACCAATATGACATTTGAATTTTTTGTTACGTCGATGATCGTAATTCTACTTCCGGGCACGGGGGTTATCTATACGATGGCAATCGGGCTCAGCCGGGGGTTTTTGCTCAGCATTGCAGCGGCCTTTGGTTGTTCGCTGGGAATATTGCCCGCCGCAATCGCCAGCATTATCGGGCTTGCCGCCCTTTTGCACACGAGTGCCTTAGCTTTTGTATCGGTCAAATATCTGGGCGTCGCATATCTTTTTTATATGGCATGGAATATCGCACGTGAAGGTGGCGCGCTTGATATCCATACACCTCAACATGCCCGTTCGGTATTTCGTGTCGTGCTTGATGGCATGTTGCTCAATGTGCTCAACCCCAAGCTTTCTCTCTTCTTCCTTGCCTTCCTGCCGCAATTTGTGCCCACCGAGGCCGGAACCGTAGCACTCTCTATGCACGCTGCGATATTTATCGGGCTAACTTTTTTGGCCTTCATCGGGTACGGCGCGTTTGCTGCTCTGGTACGCGATTATGTTGTAAGGCGGCCAATTGTTCTGTCTTGGGTTCGCCGCAGCTTTGGCGGTGCATTTGCGCTTCTTGGGGCCAAGCTGGCCATTAGCGACTAGCGCCCGTTGACAGCCCCCTGCCCTTAAGGCAAAAGCCCCGCATGTTAGCTATCAAAAATATTACTTTCCGCCTTGAAGGCCGCGTGCTTCTCGATGATGCCACTGCCATGATCCCTTCGGGCCACAAGGTTGGCATTGTCGGGCGCAATGGCACCGGTAAAACCACGTTGTTCAAACTGATCCGCGGAGAGTGGACGCTGGATGACGGGTCGATCTCGATTCCGCGCAACACCCGCATTGGCGGTGTAGCGCAGGAGGCTCCGGCTTCAGACGTTTCTCTTCTTGATACGGTGCTGGAAGCCGACACGGAGCGACACAGCCTGTTGAAAGAAGCCGAAACGGCCTCCGACGAAATGCGGATTGCCGAAATTCATACCCGCTTGGCCGATATCGAAAGCCATTCTGCCGAAGCGCGCGCGGCGGCTATTCTCAGCGGTCTAGGTTTTGATGCGGAAGCCCAAAAGCGCCCCTGTGCCGATTTCTCGGGCGGGTGGCGGATGCGGGTGGCGCTGGCGGCGGTGTTGTTCTCCAAACCCGATTTTCTGCTACTTGACGAACCAACCAACTATCTCGACCTCGAAGGTACGATCTGGCTGGAAAACTTCCTTGTAAAATACCCTTACACGGTGATTATCGTCAGCCATGACAAAGACCTGCTAAACCGCTCGGTCAATGCCATCCTGCATCTCGACCAGCAAAAGCTGACCCTGTATCAAGGCAATTACGATAATTTTGACAACCAACGCCGCGCAAAAATAGAGCAACAGGTCGCCGCTAAAAAGAAGCAAGACCGCGAGCGTGAGCACATGCAAAGCTTTGTGGACCGCTTTAAGGCCAAGGCCTCCAAGGCCAAACAGGCGCAATCCCGCGTTAAGGCGCTGGAGCGGATGAAGCCAATCGCGGCGATTGTGGGTGACAGCGTCGCCAGCTTTAACTTTCCGGAGCCAGAGGAGCTTTCCCCGCCGATTGTGCGGATGGAGAATGCCTCAGTCGGGTATGATGGTAACGTTATTTTGCGCGGGCTGGACCTGCGGATTGACCAAGACGACCGGATCGCCCTGCTCGGCGCAAATGGACAAGGGAAATCAACTCTGTCCAAGCTGATCGCCGGACGGCTTGAAACCATGTCGGGTAATATGCACACCTCCAGTAAGCTGCGCATCGGCTATTTCGCCCAGCATCAGGTGGATGAGCTCTATCTGGACGAAACCCCGATTCAACACCTGATGCGCGAGCGGCCAACCGAGACTCCGGCGAAAATTCGCGGTCGGTTGGCGGCTGGTGGCTTGGGCCCCGAAGCGGTTGAAACCGTGGTGGCCAAGCTTTCAGGCGGGCAAAAGGCCCGGCTTTCCATGCTGTTGGCCACGCTGGAAGCGCCGCATCTGATCATTCTAGATGAGCCCACCAACCACCTTGATATCCAGTCCCGTGAGGCGCTCGTACAGGCGCTCACCGCCTATAACGGCGCGGTGATTTTGGTAAGCCACGACAGCTCGTTGGTGGAGCTGGTGGCAGACCGGCTCTGGCTGGTGAAAGACGGCAGCGTAAAGCCCTACACCGAAGATATGGACGCTTATCGGCGTATGCTGCTCTCCGAGCGTGGCGGTTCGGCTAAAGATGTGGTCAAGAAAGACAAGCCCGCAAAGCCGGTTAAGCAACCCCCCCGCGCCAAGCCAAATGCCCGGCTCAAGGCCGAGGTTGCCACATGTGAGGCCCGTGTCAACAAGCTCGAAGAGATGCGCGATAACATCGACCGCCGTCTCGGCAACAAAGCGCTTTACGAGCGCGGCGATATTGAGGAGATCGACAAGTGGACCAAAAAACGCAAAGAAGTCATGAAAGGGCTTGAACGCGCGGAAAGCATGTGGATGAATGCTCTTGAGCAGCTCGAAAAATCTAAAAGGTAAACCGCTCGACTAACCGTTAACCGCTGAATGGAAAAACGCCGCCTGTGGAACTTGATCTCGCCATAACCGCTTTTGTAGCAATGTTTGTGATCGTGGACCCAATCGGGCTTGCGCCGCTTTTTGTGGCTGTTACCCAAAACAACACCAAAGCCGAGCGCCGTGGAATTGCGATCCGTGCATGTCTCGTTGGCTTCACTATTTTGGCGATTTTTGGTTTTGCCGGGGAGGCTGTGCTCTCTGTAATCGGCATCGGAATGCCCGCGTTTCGGATATCGGGCGGCCTGCTATTATTTTTAACCGCTATTGAAATGCTGTTTGAAAAGCGGACCCAACGCCGGGAAAATCAGGCGGAACCTGCGCCGGACCCGTCTGTCTTTCCACTGGCGATGCCGTTGATCGCCGGGCCCGGCGCAATGACAACAATGATTTTGCTGACAGGCCAGCAGAGCGATCTTGCCGGTCAGGCAATGGTCTTTGGTGTTATGGCTGCGGTTGTTCTTCTGGTCTTTATTTTGTTCATGTTGAGCGGACTGATTGAGCGATTGCTCGGGCACACAGGGATCATCCTCGTGAGCCGATTGCTGGGCATGTTCCTTGCGGCGCTTTCTGTCCAATTTGTAATAGATGGCATTCGCGATATCGGTACCGGGGTCTAGATGCGAGATCTCACGGGCGACGACTACGCGGTTTTAACCTATTTGGTATTGTTGTTGCTCGTGGTTGGCGGCTCGATGATCGTTTCCAGCCGTGGGCAGATCAACAAAACATTGCAACATGTTGCGATTTGGGGGCTTATCTTTGTCGGAATGGTCGGCGCTTACGGCCTGAGAGATCAGATCGAGGCTTCGCTCTACCCCGAGCGACCAGTGATCCTTGAACTCGGTACTGTCAGCTTCAACCGTGCGCGCGACGGCCATTTTTATGCCGAACTCGAAGTCAACGGCAAGAAGATCGACTTTGTGATTGATACCGGCGCCACAGATATTGTGTTAAACGAAGCCGACGCTGAATCGCTCGGCTTCAACATGAACGAGCTGAATTACTCCGGTCGGGCAAGCACCGCAAACGGCGTGGTTCCAATAGCCAGGGTCAACCTCGACAAGATCGTATTAGGGCGCTTTAGTGACCGCAATATACGCGCTTCAGTCAACAGCGGTGAATTGGAAACATCATTGCTCGGAATGCGTTATCTTGGCCGTTACAGAAAAATCGAAATCGCCGGCTCAACCATGACTTTGACACGCTGATTTAGATCAAGGCATGAGTCCTGCGCGATTCCTATAATGCCACCGTAAGGTTAACTTATGGAGAACGGACCAATGACCATCAAAAATATACTTGTTGCATATAATGGTAGCCCTCAGGCGCAAGGCGCGCTGAAAACAGCGCTGGTTATGGCTGAACGATATGGCGCGCACCTGACCGGTGTGCTGGCTCATGGCCTGCCTAATTTGCTCTATGCCTATGGCGGGCATGTGCCACAAGCCGCTATGGATCAGCTGGAAGAAGCGGATAAAGCCCACAGGGATGAAGTGCGTAAAGCCTTTTTGGAAACCACTTCCGGATACCCCGCGAACATGACACACTTTCTGGATGTTTACGGCGAAGCCGACGAAATGTTGATGGAAGTTGCGCTTGGTTATGACCTTATTGTTATGGGCACCCAAGAGAAACGCTCCGACTTTCAACATATGGAAGTACATGCAGATGTCGTTGCACGGAACAGCGGTAAGCCTGTTGTGGTCGTGCCCTTTGGTTACGACCCCACCGCATACAATGATCGTGTGCTTCTTGCCTGGGACGGAAAGCGGGCGGCCTCACGGGCGATGAGTGACGCCATTCATTTGCTTAAGGCCGAGAGCGAAATATCTGTGCTCTGTGTCGGGAAAGCCGAAAAGGCCGAGGCCAGTGCGCTTCCGGCGGTTAGCAACCTTGAGCGTCACGGATTTGCGGTAAAACTGATCACCCGTAAGGCCAGAAAAATCGCCAAAACCGTGTTGCAGGTTGCAGAGGAAGAAAAAACCGGAATGCTGGTGATGGGGGCTTACGAGCACGCAAAAATAGCGGAAGATCTGTTTGGCGGTGTTACCGATACCGTTCTTAAAAAAGCCACGGTTCCAGTGCTGCTTTCGCACTAGATTTCGATGAAAAAACAAGCGCACCGTAACAGGGTTATGCTGATTCTGCCTGTGCTTTTCGCCTAAACGGTGCGCTCTTTATTGGCAGGGGAAATTACATCAAGCTATTTCAGCTCAGGTTTTCCCGCCGGATTTTGCCTTCTGGACCCAGCTTCCGTTTTCCTGCGCCCAATACACGGCCGGTATATTTGCTGCCACCACGGTCGCCCAATCTTCCCGCGCTTTTGTCAGTGCAGCCTGATCCGCACCATCAAAAAACAGAGTTACCAGATCAAACTCGCTCATTCGCTCNGTCGATGAACGCGCGCCGTCCACCAGCATTAACACACCCGCTTTATTCGGGTTGTCGCTTGACGTGGTTAGCCAAATGGGTTGAGCGCTGCCATCGCCCTCCAAACCATGGGGTAAAAAACTGTCATCTGGCGTGGTCCAGAGGTGGGAATCCAAAAACCGGAGTCGGGCGTCGTCACCCCCCTGAACGATCACCCGCCATCCCCGCGAAAGCGACGTAGCCAGAAGCCCCGGCAACGTCTGCTCTAGCGGGGATTGCGTCAGGTGATAGAAGCGGACTTCCGTCATTTCTTAGCTTTCAAATGTGTCACGGATCAAGCGGTCCAACGCCTGAACCCCCCAGCCCGTTGCGCCCTTTGGGGCCATCGCGGTTGGCCCGGGTGAGGCCACACCGGCAATATCAAGGTGAATCCACGGCGTTTCTTCTTTTACAAAGCGTTGCAGGAACTGCGCGGCCGTAACCGAGCCCGCCATGCGCCCGCCTGTGTTTTTCATATCGGCCATCGGCGTATCAATCAGCTTGTCATAGGGTTTACCAAGGGGCATGCGCCAAGCACCTTCACCTTCATTTGCGGCTGCGCTCAAAAAAGCGTTGCACAATTTATCATTGTTGGAAAACACACCCGCGTTTTCATGCCCGAGCGCCACTATAGTGGCGCCGGTCAGGGTTGCGAGGTTGATCATCCCGACAGGTGCAAACCGCTCCTGCGCATACCAAAGGACATCCGCCAAAACCAAGCGGCCCTCGGCGTCAGTGTTAATCACTTCGATCGTGTCGCCTTTCATGGAGGTCACAACATCGCCGGGGCGGGTTGCTTTGCCATCCGGCATATTTTCCACCAATCCAACCAGACCCACAACATTGGCGGCTGCTTTTCGGGCCGCCAATGCGTGCATCACACCGGAAACAACGCCTGCACCGCCCATGTCCATGGTCATGTCTTCCATTCCGGCGGGGGGTTTGAGCGAAATCCCGCCAGTATCAAAAACAACCCCTTTGCCGACCAGCGCAAAGGGCGCTTCATCCCCCCCGCCTTGCCATTGCATAACCACAACCTTGGAGGGACTTTCCGAGCCCTGCCCCACACAAAGCAAGCTCCCCATACCCAGTTTTTCAAGTTCAGGTTCGTCAAGTACTTCCACTTTAACCCCGAGGCGCGAGAGCGCGACAAGCCTATTGGCAAATTCGGAGGTTGTCAGAACATTGGCGGGTTCGTTGACCAGATCACGGGTGAAAAACACACCTTCGGCCACCGCAGCCAGCGGTCCAAATTGTGCCTCGATAGCGCTGGGGTCATTGACCATTACTGAAATTGAATCAGCCCGCTCTTTTGGGGCCGATTTGTGCTTAGTGAAAGCATAAGCCCTTAAAATAAGGCCATTGACCACCTCCGCTGCTTTGTTTTGTGTGGCCAATAGCGGAGTTACAGTTTCGGCCCCCGCAAACACCGCGATCTCGGCGCCGATTTTTCGTGCAAGCAACTTACTGGGGGATTTTGGCGTTTTAACAACCAGTATAGAGGTTGCCGCCATGCGTTCGGGCACGTTGATCACAATGCCCTTTCCTTCAGGCGTTTTTTCCCATGCTTCGCTCCCAGCCAGCCTTTTCAACGCGCCGCGCATCAGGGTGTTGGCTTTTCGGGTCAGCGTGTTCATGCTGCCCTCTGCCCCCATCATCAAGGCCAGTTTGCCGCTGATTTCGGCAATGGAGTCCGTGTCGGTTTCGGTAAAGGCTACGCGCAATGGCTGGCTCATTTTTTCCTCGCTATAGAAATAGAATCTGTTTGACTTGACCCTATCGCCTCGCCACTCCCTTGACCAGTTCTGCCTGAGCCAATAGGCAGGGGGAGGATAACCAAGGCGAACTATGCTAAACCGACTCGACAGATATTTCCTCTCCCAGCTCTTTGCGCCGTTCGGCTTTTTCGCGCTGGTGATTGCAGGGATTCTGTTGTTGGCGCAAGCGCTCCCTTTAATCGATAATGTGATCGAGAGCCGGCAATCGGGGTTGGTTTTTCTTGAAATTACCAGCTATCTTGTTCCACGCGTGCTTATGGTGGCGCTGCCTATTTCGGCGCTCGCTGCGGCGCTCTATGCTTTAAACCACCTTTATAGTGAATCAGAACTGGTGGTAATGATGACCTCCGGCCAGTCACCGATGGCACTGGCCCGCCCCGTTGCGGTGTTTGGCTTGCTGGTTGCCGCAATCATGGCCGTTGTCACGCTCTATCTTGTACCTGCCAGCCAAACCCAACTCGGCCAGCGCTTGGCGGATTTTCGGTCCGACTTTGCAAAAACGCTAATCCGGGAAGGGCAGTTTATTCATCCGGTTGACGGCTTAACCCTTTTTATCCGCGACACTTCCAAACAAGGTGAAATGGCTGGCCTGTTTTTGAGCGACCAACGCGACGAGGAAAACCCTGTTGTTTATAACGCCCGGAAAGCGCTGCTCGTTCAGGACGACGAATCCATTCGAATTGTCATGATCGACGGAAACATCCAACGATTGCCGCAAAATTCAGACAGCCTTTCAACCGTACACTTTGATCAGTTCTCATATGACTTCAGCGCTTTAATCTCCGCTCCGATGGTACGCGTTCGCACCCCTTTTGAGCACTTTGTACCCGAGCTTATCTGGCCGGATGCCGAAATGCTCGAATCTGACCGGTTCGACCGTGGTGACTATCTTGCGGAGGCCAATCACAAGCTTGTGATGCCACTTAGCGCACTTGTGCTTCCCTTTATAGCACTCGGCGCAATTTTAGCGGGCGGGTTTCGGCGCGGCGGGTTTACGGGAAGAGTGATGGGGGCCATTGGAATCGGTCTATTTGTTCAGGCGGGGGTCGGTGTGACAAAATCAATTGTACAAGCCAATGGCGACCTTTTTCTCGTAATGTACTTACCTGCAACAACGGGCATGACAATTGCTCTATTTCTTTTGCATAGAGCCGGACGGGTTCCCGGTCGGCGCGGGGTTTCATAATGACTCTTGCACGCTACATCTTGGTGAAATTCCTTCTCAACCTCCTAAAAATTACGATTGCCTTTTTGCTGTTGGTTTTCGTCATCGACGGCGTGGAACAGGCACAACGATTGTCTCCCTACAACGTTCCCATCAAAGAAACGCTCTTCATTGTATTGCTTAGAGCCCCGCAATATATGATGGAAATAATTCCTTTGGTATTAATGCTGGCCTCACTCTCAACGTTCGTCGGCCTTTCAAGAAGTTCCGAGCTTGTTGTCATGCGCGCATCTGGTCGCTCGGCCATAAAGCTCCTTATGATTCCGGTCGCTGCGACCATAATTATAGGCATTTTATTAACCACTGTGGTAAATCCGATTGTCGCCGCCACCATCCGGCGGACCGATGTTTTGCTTGCCGACTATAATGTCGCGGGCCGTTCACTGGTGTCGCTGGGCACGAGCGGGATATGGTTGAGGCAGGGTTCCGAAGACAGCCAGTTTGTGATCCAAGCCGACCGCGCAAGCTTTAACGGGTCTATTCTTTTTAGAATGAACCTGTTTGAATTTAGTGACGATGGCTCGCTTGAGCGTCGAATTGTATCCGAAAGCGCCAGACTGTCCGAAGGAGAATGGTTATTTCGAAATGGAACAGAATGGCTGTTTAACTATGCGCAAACCGAGGCACCGGTATCTTCGCGCGAGTTTGACGAATTGCCTCTGCCAACCACACTAACCAGTCAGGAAATTCTTGAAAAGTTCGCCGCTCCCGAGGCCGTTTCGATCTGGAGTCTGCCGGCGCTAATCGAACGCCTTAACGATGCTGGATTCTCGTCCCGACGACAAAGCCTGTTTTTACAATCCGAGATGGCAAGGCCGGTGCTCCTGGTTGCAATGGTGTTGATTGGTGCCGGATTTTCGATGCGACACGCGCGATTCGGTCAAACTGGAATCATGGTTGTGATTGCTGTCTTTTCAGCCTTTTTGCTTTACGCGCTCAAATCTATCGCCGAGTCGCTGGGAGCCGCCTACGAAATTCCGATCGAGCTTGCTGCATGGGGGCCACCTACCGCAGGAATTTTGCTGACCATGGGCTTGCTGCTACACCTTGAAGACGGTTAATATACCCCACCTTGCCGGAGTCAGTTTTGCTCGCTTTTAGCCGAAAGTTTCTTTTGTTGTGTGCGTTTGCGCTGCTTCTAGCCGCGCCTGTTCGTGCGCAAACACTGGGCTTTTCAACGCTAACAGCCGATAACGTTTCCTTCGATTCCAGTTCGGGAACATTGAGCGCAGTTGGGCATGTTGTTGTAATATTTGAGCAAAACCGGCTTGAAGCCGATAGTATAAGCTACAACCAGTTTACGGGTGAGATCATCGCCAATGGGCCCTTGCGGATTACCGGCGGAGACGGCGCGGTGTTTACGGCTACGGTTGCCACCCTGAGTTCAGATTTCAGCAATGGAATCATCAAGGGGGCTCGCCTCCTGCTTTCAAATCGCTTTCAGGTAGCCGCCGCTGAAGTTCGCCGCTCATCAAGTCGTTTTAATACACTTTATAGAACCGTTGGCTCTACTTGCACTGTTGATATCAACCGCCCGGTTCCTTTGTGGCAAATCCGTTCCGAGCGGATTATCCATGATACCGAAGCCAAGCGCCTCTATTTCGAAGATGCTCGTTTTGAGGTACTCGGAATCCCCATCGGTTTTCTGCCGCGACTCCGTATGCCGGACCCTTCGGTCCAGCGCGCCAGCGGCCTTTTTGCACCTCTTCTCATTTCATCCGAGATCTATGGGTACGGCATCAAACTCCCCTATTTTGTCACTTTCGGCGACAGCGCAGATGCAACATTTACCCCTTTCGTGACGACCGCCGGTTCTTTCCTGCTCGAAGGTGAATTTCGTCGTCGGTTTGGCAACGGCTCAATAGATATTCACGGGGCCTTTGCCGTAAAGGATGGCATAGGGGAACCAGGTGACGGGTTTGTGGAAGCGGATTTTGTTTTCAAGTTACCAAATGAATCCGAACTCTTTATGGATATGGAGGTCAGCAGCGATGACGCGTTTATGCGCCGCTTTGGATATAACGACGCCGACCGCCTCGTAAGTAAAGCAGGCATTCGCAGGTATCAAACCGGAGGGTTGTTCGAGGCTGGTGCCGTGTTTTTCCAGAGCCTTCGGGATGACGAAGTCGACGAAGAGGTTCCCTTCACGCTGCCGGAAATTGACTATAGAAAAAGTTGGGAAGAGCCCCTGACTGGCGGACGTTTCGGGGTAAACCTCTCAACCGTGGGCCTGTTTCGCGTATCAGGGCGGGATGTATTTCGCGCCAGCGCAAGTGCGGATTGGCGAAAGGACTGGAGCGCACCGCTCGGCATTCGGGCAACCACATTCGTTGAAGCTCGTGCAGATGCCTACAGAGTGTGGGACGATATCAATTTTGAAGATAGTGTGCTCTTTCGGGTGGCACCAACTATTGGCGGTGATTTGAGCCTTCCGCTTTCAAAAACCACCAAAAACGGTGCACTCCTCGTCTTTTCACCGATCGCGCAGCTGATTTATACTCCCGAATTATCCTTTAATGATGTCGTGCCCAATGAAGACAGTTTGCAAGTTGAGTTCGACGAAACAAACTTGTTTGGGCTCAATCGTTTTCCGGGAGAAGACCGTATCGAAACAGGTTTTCGCGCAAATGTTGGTGTCAGCTATCGCAGATATGATCCTTCAGGATGGAATTTGGGCGTGGATATCGGACAGGTGTTCAGGTTCAGTGAATCGGATCAGTTTTCGGACGGTTCCGGCCTATCAGGCAAAAGTTCTGATATCTTGGCGGCTGTCAGCTTCGAATTACCGCCACGTTATGGGTTTGCCAGTCGGCTATTGGTTTCGCCCGGTGTTGGCATTCGCCGTGCCGAATCAGAAATTTCGCTCCATTTCGACCGGTTCAATGTCGAGGCCGCCTATGTATTTCTAGCCGCTGATGTGCTCGCGGACTCCCCTATTGACCGCTCNGAGACCGTAGTATCTGCCAATTATCACATATCGGAAAANTGGAAAACGAGCATGGAATTACGGCGCGATTTGTTGGCAAGCCAGAATATTTTTGGCGAATTCGGTGTTATCTTCCAAAACGAGTGTGTAGAGGTTGCTGTTTCGCTCTCGCGGCGCTTTACAACATCGAATAATGTTCCCCCCGATACCAATTTTGATGTATCAGTTAAGTTGGCCGGATTCGGCGGCGGATCAACAAGCCGCGAAGAGTCTGGCACGTGTTTACAAGAGCAGTAATAAAATAAGGGCAGGTTAATGGTTTGGCTGATTAAACGCATATCGCTCGTTGGAGCTCTCATATTTGCATTCATGTCGCCGGTATTGGCGCAAGGCTCTTTTTCCGTCGCCTATCGCGTAAACGAATCTGTCATCTCCAATTATGATATTGACCAGCGGGTTAAACTCCTGCGTGCCTTATCATCGGCGAGCAACCCCAACCTGCGCCAAACTGCCATAGATGCACTCATTGATGATCGCCTAAAAGCTCAGGCTGCCCGAAATTTTGGGATCGCGGTGGATGAAGCATCGCTGGCGCGCGCCATAACATCTTATGCTGAGCAGCGGAATATGAGCACACAGCAACTGATGTCCCGAATGCGCGGTGCCGGTGTTGCCAGAGAGAGTTTTGAAGAATTTCTCTCGGTTTCCCTGATGTGGCGCACTATCCTTCGTCTTCGCTTCGGAGATCAGGCGGCGCCTTCGGAAATTGATNTAAATGCCCAACTCAACACCTATGCGATCTCAAGCGCTTCAACAATTCAACTAGGCGAGATTGTACTGCCCTATCAGGAGCGCGGGCAAGATGCGACCGTTTCGCTTGCCACGCAGATTGTATCTCAACTCCGTGGCGGTGAAAGCTTTGCCAAGCTTGCGCGAGAATACTCGCGTTCGAGAACTGCCGAAAATGGCGGTGTCATTGGTTGGGTGTCTCCCAACAGGCTGCCTCCACAAATCGGTGCCGCGGTTAGAGGCCTTAGCCGCGGCGGTGTGGCTGATCCAATCTACATCCCAACCGGGGTTGTGATCATCATGGTCTTGGATGCACGGTCGGTTTCCCGCCAAATCGAGATTCCTGTTAGTGTTAATCTTACCTATGCAGAACTTGTTATCCCTTACGCTGACGGCGGCGCGTCTGCTGCGGTGACACAGGCTAACCGAGTTCGGCGGTCATTGGATGGCTGTCGCGGTTTAACGAGCCGTGCAGCTGAGTTTGGGAACGGAAGCGGCGTTTTCGGGCCGGTTGCGCTTAACGCGGTTGATACAGATATTGGCCTCAACCTCGCGCGACTCGANCCACGCGAAAGCACAGTTTTACAAGGGACCAACGAGTTAAGGGTTCTCGTGCTCTGTGACCGTGTATCGGAAATGAGTGTCGAAGGTCGTGCGAGCCTTCGGGAGCAACTGTTTTCCAGAAATCTTGGGGCTCTTTCGGAAGGGTATCTGCTGGAACTGCGCAGAAGTTCTATCATCGAAGCGCAATGAGCCTTGCAAACCTTCCACCTCTTCGCGAGGTGATTCAACAACATGATTTGGCCGCGCGGAAATCGCTCGGTCAAAACTTTCTGCTTGATCTCAATCTGACATCAAAAATCGCGCGCCAGGCGGGTGATCTGACCACTCATGACGTGCTTGAGATTGGCCCCGGGCCGGGCGGGCTTACAAGAGCTTTGCTATTAGAGGGAGCGCGGAAAGTTGTTGCGATCGAAACGGATGACCGTTGCCTGCCTGCGCTTGCTGAAATAGCGCAAGCCGCATCTGGCAGGCTAGAGGTCTTGCACGGCGATGCCCTGAAGCTGGATCCACTATCCCATTTGAAGCCACCAATAGCGGTCGTTGCCAACCTGCCCTACAATGTAGGTACAGAGCTTTTGGTTCGCTGGCTTACGCCCGGTGTCTGGCCTCCTTTTTGGGACAGCTTGACCCTGATGTTTCAGCGTGAGGTAGCGCAAAGGATTGTCGCAAAGCCCGGGTCAAAAGCTTATGGACGGCTAGCGGTGCTTTCGCAATTTAGATGCGATGCGCACATTTGCTTTGAATTGCCGCCGCAAGCCTTTAGCCCTCCACCCAAGGTTACCTCGGCGGTCGTACATCTAAAAGCGTTGCAAGCACCGCGTTTTAATGCAGATCCAAAAATCCTATCTGAAGTGGTGGCCCGTGCTTTTAATCAACGCCGCAAAATGTTGCGTGCGAGTCTGCGCGGACTTGTGCCCAATGTGCAGGAGTTGCTTCTATCTGCCGGAATTGATCCGCAGAGGAGAGCCGAGACAGTCTCTCTGGAAGAGTTTTGTCGGCTTTCGGAACTTGTTCGGGCCGCAAGGCGGACCTAGCTCACAAATTCCTATTCCACTATTTCCGCAGGGGCTTCATCAACCGGCGCGGCTGGTTTACGCGTCCGTGGGCGCGATTTCCGCTTGGGCGGGTTGTTTTCAGGCGTTTCGACAAGGTTCGCCGGTGCGATTTCAGGCTGCTGTCCTTCGGTCGAATCCGGCTCACGCTGTTGCGCTGATTCCTGTTCTTGCTGCTGTTGCGCTGCGCGTTGCTCGTTTCGTTGGCGCTGCTGCTCCGCATTGCGCTCGGCTTGTTCTGCTTGCCGCGCAGCCTGTTCGGCCTGTTTTTCGGCTTGCTCACGTTGTGCCACGGCCAACATTCTGGAATAGTGTTCCGAATGCTGCATGAAGCTTTCAGCGGCAACCCGATCTCCGGAAAGCTGGGCATCGCGTGCCAGTTGGCTATATTTTTCTACAATCTGTTGAGGGGTGCCGCGCACTTTTCCCTCCGGACCGGCAGAATCAAAAACGCGATTCACAATATTGGTATTGTTGTTCGGGCGACGATTGCCNCCTTTGTTACGCGAACGCGATTTATTGGAAGTTCTCATTGTTTGNTTTCTATCCTTATCGGAGCCATCAAGCCTTATGGCTTGGAAAAGAATTGGTTTTTAGCCGCCCGATTTTCGATTAACATATCTGCGTTTACTTGGAGAGCCCGAGGTTCAATCCGTGCAGGTGAAACATACTATCCTGTAATTCATATAAATAACAAGTCTTTTTGCACGGATAGACGCCTTATTTGCCTTCCAAAACGATCACTCGGTCATTGCCGGAAAGATCAGAAAGCACTTTTGGGTCAGTAAAGCCTTCATTGGTAAAAATTTCACTAACTTCTTTTGCCTGCCGATACCCAATTTCAAAAAGGGCGCGGCCTTTGGGGGCAAGGAACTCGCCCAGACTTTTAGCCAACATCCTATAGGCCGCAAGCCCGTCACCGCCCGGCGAAAGCGCCAGATGAGGTTCCCAGTCCCGCACCTCGGGCGCAAGGTCGGGCATCTCTGCTTCGCCTATATAGGGCGGGTTTGAAACGATCAGATCAAAGGTGCCATTGAGCCCTTCAAACCAGTCAGCTTCGATAAATTGGACACGGTCCGCTAGCTTCAATCGCCCTGCATTTCGACGCGCAACATCAAGAGCTCTTGAGCTAATATCGGTTGCGATCGCTTTAGATTCCGGAGATTCATCCAGAAGGCTAAGTACAATCGCACCGCTGCCGGTTCCCAAATCAAGCACATTCTTGAAAGGTTTTTCGAGCGCAGCGGCAACCAATGTTTCTGTATCCGGCCGAGGGTCCAGCACATCGGAATTCACAAGAAATTCGTGGTTCCAAAACCCGCGCTTGCCAACAATATGCGAAACTGGCTGGTGAAGACTGCGGACGGCCACCACTCTATCCATTCCGAATAGAGCCGAGGGAGGCAGGCGATCCTTCAATCTGGCCTGAAGTTGCCCTTGGTCAATTTCCAGCACATGGCAGAGCAGAATTCGCGCATCGCGCTCAGCCCCTTCAATCCCGGCGGCTTTGAGCATCATTGCCGCGCGTTGCAGTGTCGACAAGATGGTCTCACTCATAGGGAGAGCTCGGCAAGCCTGTCAGCCTGATCAGCAGCGGTAAGCCCGTCGATAATCTCGTTGAGGTCACCTTGCAGAACCTGATCTAGCTTATAAAGAGTCAAATTAATCCTGTGGTCGGTCACCCTACCCTGCGGAAAATTATAGGTTCTTATCCGCTCGGAACGGTCCCCGGACCCCACCTGCCCTTTTCGGGCATTTGAGCGTTCTTCGTCTAGCTTCTGCCGCTCCATGTCGTAGAGCCGCGAGCGCAAAACCTGCATAGCTTTTGCACGATTGCGGTGCTGCGATTTTTCCGAGCTGGTTACGACAATTCCGGTTGGCAGGTGGGTGATCCGAACCGCTGAGTCTGTTGTATTTACGTGCTGACCACCCGCGCCAGAACTTCGCATGGTATCAATACGGATGTCAGTCGTCGGGATATCAATATCAACCTCTTCCGCTTCCGGCAGCACGGCAACGGTGGCAGCCGATGTGTGGACACGCCCGCCGCTTTCAGTCGCAGGCACACGTTGCACACGATGAACGCCACTCTCAAATTTCAGGCGGGCATACACATCTTTTCCGGTTATATTCGCAACAATCTCTTTGTAACCGCCAATTTCGGTTGCGGATTCCTCAACAATATCGAGCTTCCAGCCGTTCGCCTCGGCAAACCTCTGATACATGCGCAGCAAATCCGCAACAAACAAAGCGGCTTCATCACCACCGGTGCCGGCGCGCAACTCCATTATAGCGGGCTTTTCATCCGCTTTATCTTTGGGCAATAGCGAGAGCAAAACATTGTGCTCGGCATTTGGCAGTGCTTCTCGAAGCCCCAAAAGCTCCTCTTCGCCTAGCTCTTTCATTTCCGGATCTTGAAGCATGTCTTCAGCTTCTGATTTATCGGCCAACATTTGTCGATAAGCTTCGATTTGATCAACAACCGATTTCAGATCTGAATATTCTTTGGAAAGCGAGGCCAGTTCATCCACAGCGGCACCCTCGTTGAGCTTGGCTTCAACAAAAGCAAACCGCTGGCATATCTGTTCCAGTTTCTCTTCAGGTATCATATTTTATTCTTCAAAAGAGGCGACCGATTGCAGCCAAAGGTCAATACGGGCTTTGTTCACCCCCATATCGCCATATCCAAATCGGGAACGCGAATAAATTGCCAGCGTTGATCCACCATCTTCAAAATCAATAAACTTTACCGAAATATAATCAGGCATCCGCAGTTTGGGCGTGCGCTGCACATAGGTGATCCACCCTTCGCTGGCGCTGCCGGCCAAGCGCAGCACATTGGGTTGAGTAACCACAAAATCGTCAAATGCTTTTGCCATTACTTCCGCCGAAACCGCATAAATAGGCGCTTCCAAATCAACTGTATCGTTGACCATACTCTGGGTGGCCACATAATAGGTATTGGGCGAAACCGGGCGAGAAACGGAATATGGATCCACGTGCCATTCCACGGGGTCATGGCTCACGGTCGCCACGCGGACATACAGAGCCCCGATGATGGCGATAATCGCCAGCACCAGATAGAGTGCCATTCTTTGCATCTACTTGCCTTCCTCGATCAGTGTGGCGCGCGTCTCAACAAGTTCGACAATATGGTCAATCATGGCCTCATTGTCCAGCTTGTGGTCTTGCTTTCCCGCAACATAAACCATACCGGACCCGGCACCGCCTCCTGTAAAACCGACATCGGTCATCAAGGCTTCACCCGGTCCATTCACCACGCACCCTATTATGCTCAGGCTAATGGGTGTACGCACATGCTCCAACCTTTTTTCCAAAGTCTCAACGGTTTTAATAACATCAAACCCTTGGCGCGCACAGGAGGGGCAGGAAATTATATTCACGCCACGGTGCCGCAAGCCCAAGGATTTCAGAATCTCGAACCCTGCTTTGACTTCGTGAACCGGATCCGCCGATAGGGACACACGCAGCGTGTCACCAATACCGGCCCAGAGCAGCGAACCGAGACCAATGGCAGACTTTACCGTACCAGATACCAGCCCCCCCGCTTCGGTGACTCCCAGGTGTATTGGTGCGTCGGTGGCTTCTGCCAGCCCCTGATAGGCCGCAGCAGACATAAACACATCGGACGCTTTTACGCTAATTTTGAAATTGTCAAAATTGTTGTCTTCAAGAATTCGGATGTGCTCAAGACCGCTTTCGATCATCGCCTGCGGGCATGGCTCACCATATTTTTCGAGCAAGTGCTTTTCCAGACTGCCAGCATTAACGCCGATGCGAATAGAGCACCCGTTATCCCGTGCAGCAGCAATCACTTCCCGCACACGGTCAGCGCTGCCAATATTGCCGGGGTTTATCCGCAAACAGGCTGCGCCAGCTTTTGCAGCCTCGATCCCGCGCTTGTAGTGAAAGTGAATATCGGCAACCAGAGGGACCGGGCTTTCTTTCACGATCTGGTCAAAGGTTTTTGTCGCGGCTTCNTCCGGGCAGGAAATCCTCACAATATCAGCCCCGGCGTCGGCACAGGCCTGAACCTGTGCAACAGTCGCGGCAATATCCGAGGTTATGGTGTTGGTCATTGTCTGCACGGTAATAGGTGCATCCCCACCCACGGGCACATTACCCACCATAATCTGGCGGCTTTTGCGGCGTTCAATGTCGCGCCACGGTCGAATCGGATTGTGGGTCATTCAGGCTTGGCCATTCTATAGGAGATAGTTGTGATACATTTAGCGCCACTTTGCCGCGCTGTCATCACCCTGCGCTGAAAAGACGTAATTATTCGCCAACCACCAATGCGGCTGCACGAATCAATTCCTCTGAAACCACCTGCATTTCGGCGGTCATCGTTCCCAGAGGGCTAAACTGCTCAACGATATCAAGTGCCGCGAGAGAGACATTGCTGGCAACGCCGTTATTCCCCCTGACCGGGCCAAAAACTTGTCCGTCAATCATCAAATACAGCCAGTCAGCGTTTCCCGCCCGCAGGGAAGCGACTTCAGCACGTTCCGGCAAGGTATATTCTTCACCGGCGGCCAAGATTTTTTCAAACAGGATCGAGCCATCTTCAGCGCTCACCCGCACCCAAGCTTCTCTTTGTGCAAAAATGCTGATCAAGGGTTGAACATCCGCGACCGTGACCTGCGGTTCTCCGATCGCCACGAGGTTACCGACAGCGGCAACAATGACTTCCTCGCTAACACCCGGCTGCGGCAGAGCCGGAGTCGCAAAACTCCCAACCATCTGGCTATCAATGGCCCCTATTGGCCCATCCCTCGGGGTGAGCACCGGGACGCTCAATGCCCGATTGGAATAAAGACGGTTCAGGTCCATGGCTTGCTCTGCGCTGCGGTCCAACGCTGTGCTGTTCATTCCATCCGCAAAGCCAGCAATCTCGACACTGTCCAAAACCACTGGTGATTGCTCAATTGGCGCGATGTCGACACGCTGAATATCTTTGAGCAGGGTCCAGCCACCAAAAACGAGACCGACGATCAGGACGATCATCACCAGAAGTGGCCCAAAAGTCGAAATATCAACACTCCGCGAACGCCCTGCCAACCCGCCAGCGAAAACGGGGTTGAATTCATTCACCGAGGATGCACTTATTGCGGCAACCCGCGCTGAGTCAGCGTCTTTGCGCCTGCGCCCGAGATCCGCGTGTGCACCCTGAAAGTTCGATTCGAGGCAAAAACGGGCGTAGGTTGCTTCCGGATCAAGCTCCAGATAGCGCGCATAGGAGCGCACGTAACCAGCTAAAAACCCAGTGTTTTCAAAGACGGAAAGGTCGCAGTTTTCAATAGCGGCGATATAGGAGGCTTTAATCCGCAAGTCGCGCTGAACATCAAGCAAGGATTTACCTAGCGTCGCCCGCTCACCGCGCAATTCGTCACCGAGGCGTAACTCGAAAGAGTCAAAACCCAGCAATTTTGCGGTTTCTGTTTCAGTGATTGTCACTGTACTGCCCTTGTGTTCGCTAAACGCCAACTAAAAAAACGAATCACCCCTTATCGAAGTCTTATTTCGTTTGTATCACTTTAGGGAAGGTTACTAAGTGTTTATTTTCAGCATGTCCAGCGGCTTAGGCGAGAAAACGCCCAGCGCTAGCAAGCAACCGCAGACCGCGCAAGTTCACAGTGCTTCCACAAACTATCAAGCGCATGCACCAACTCGTCCATCATGCCCGAATCATGCACCGGAGATGGCGTAAAACGAAGACGCTCGGTGCCGCGCGGCACCGTCGGGAAGTTGATAGGCTGCACATAAATTCCGTAATCATTGAGCAACGAATCAGAAAGCATTTTGCATTTCCCCGGGTTTCCAACATGGACCGGAACAATATGGCTCGTGCTGTCGATAACAGGCAGACCCATGGCTTTCAGACGCAATTTCAGCACCTTCGCGGCCTCTTGCTGTTGGTCACGCAGTTCCTGATGTTCTTTCAGGTACCTTATTGACGCAACCGCACCCGCCAGAACNNCCGGTGGCAGCGAAGTNGTAAAAATGAACCCGGGCGCATAGGAGCGCACGGCGTCAACCATTTTGGCCGAGGCGGCGATATACCCGCCCATCACGCCAAAGGCTTTGCCAAGCGTGCCATTGATAATATCAATCCGCTCGGTTAAACCTTCGGCCTCGGAAACGCCGCCACCGCGCGGGCCATACATGCCCACCGCGTGCACTTCGTCCAGATAGGTGAGCGCTCCAAATTCCTCCGCCAGGTCGCAAACCTCGCGGAGCCGACCGAAATCACCGTCCATCGAATAAACGGACTCAAACGCAATCAACTTTGGCGCGGATGGATCTGCGGCCTCAAGCAGTTCGCGCAGATGCGCCACATCGTTGTGCCGCCAAATTTTCTTTTCACATTTTCCGCGCCGAACCCCTTCAATCATTGAAGCGTGGTTGAGTTCGTCGGAAAAAATAATCAACCCCGGAAACAATTTTGGCAAAACAGAGAGCGTTGCGTCATTGGCGATATAGGCAGATGTAAACACCAGCGCATCTTCTTTCTGGTGAAGNTCAGCGAGCTCGGCTTCNAACGCATTGTGGTAAGCGGTTGTGCCGGAGATATTGCGTGTGCCGCCCGAACCGGCTCCTGCTTTTTCGATTGCGTCGTGCATGGCATCTAGCACAACGGGGTTTTGCCCCATGCCCAAATAATCATTGCCGCACCAGACAGATATATCCTGAACTTCCCCATCTGGCCGATTCCATTTGGCCCTTGGAAAGGACCCTTTTTGGCGCACAATATCCATGAAAACCCGATAGCGGTCTTCACGGTGAAGCGCCTCAAGCGCTTTATCCAGATGTGCGTTATAATCCATCAAGAGGTCTCCGAATACAAACAGATCAAACATCTATAATCTAAGTAAAATGTTTTTTCACCCAACAAAATGCCGCATCCAGACATTTTTTTGCGGTTAAGGCGGGAAGCTTTATTTGACTCCATTTGAGTGGTATTTACAGCCTGAAAACAAGCAATAATTGGCTTTTACCCGTACCGACACGATATTGACGAATTCCAAAGGGTGTGAAATGACATCCCAAACCCCCAGATACCTACCCTGATGAAACAAAATCTGCAAAATGCCACCCAAATTCGCCTTGAAACAGAGGCCGCCACAGACCGTCTGGCACGGTCTGTGGCAAAACACATGCGTGCAGGTGACGTGGTTTTGCTGAGCGGAAGTCTGGCAGCGGGGAAAACGACCCTTGTCCGCCATGTCGCAACATGGCTTGGATCGACCGATAGAATTAGCAGTCCAACCTACACGCTGGCGAATTTCTACCAAAGCCCGCAGGCTCAAATCATCCATATTGATGCGTACCGTCTGAAAAACGCGGCAGAATTTTTAGATCTGGCGCTGGAGGAAGAGCTTGAACGCAGCATTGCATTGATTGAATGGGGAGAGTGCCTGGCAGACGAATTCGACAACTGGATCGGGATTGATATTGCAACCCTACCCGAATCTGAAACCGGAAGGCTTGTGACCTTGTCGGCGAGTGGGCCGGAAATGATCACACGAGTTCAAGGCATTTTGGGCGCTTACAGCGAGGCAAACGCATGAAGCTTTTCTTGCAAACCTCGTCTGGCCAGCCGTCGCTTATACTCTGGGATAACCGCGTTCTCTTTGAGGCACAGTATGACCAGATGCAGAGGTTGGACTACGGGGACGAACTCGCGAAAGCCTTGACTAACACAGATAGGCAAATGAGCGAGCTGGACGGGATTATTGTTGATATTGGCCCGGGGCGGTTGGGTTCCACACGCACAGCCGTTGCCTTCGCAAATGGCTTGGGGTTCGCTTTAGATATTGCCCTTACGCCCTTGGGTTCATTTCTTTCTTTAGGTGTATATGCCGAGTCACTCCATGCGCGTCCTTGCCTTGTTTTACGAAAGGCCGCGCGGCGACAATATCATTGGGCGCTCGTTTCCGGTGGCAAAATCGTCGAGACCGGGTTTTCGCTTGATGCTCAAATTACGCCCGCCAGTTACTCTGGTCCCGCTGTTGTGGTTGGGGACGCTGCCGAAGGTATAGTGGCCTTCCCGACACTAAAAGATGTTATCTGGGCCAACCTCAACCTAGCGCCGGGAGAGGCGTTATCTTTGCTTTCGGAGCATCTAATTCAAATAAGCGGGCAAGCTGTGCCACTGGTTGAGACGGAGACCCGAACCTATGAACATATCTGAGGTATCATCGATACTCAAACATGGTGGCGTTGCTCTGCTCCCGACCGATACCGTTTACGGACTGGCAGCCGACCCGGCGAACCCGATAGCAGTTCAAAAAATATTTGAACTCAAGTCGCGCCCCACAGAAAAAAACCTGCCAATTCTGGCTGCCAATGCCGGGCAGATCAAAAAACTGGGGGCGCGCATAGATGGTCGCATTCAAAAGCTCCTCGATTCGAAATGGATTCCCGGCCCTCTGACGCTTATCCTTGAAATCGAACCGGAATCCGCACCGGATTGGCTGGAACACCGCGAAGAGATTGCCATTCGGATACCGGATAACACATTTCTGCTGTCTCTGCTCGCCCTCACGGGGCCCTTACATGCCACAAGCGCCAATAAAAGCGGGATGGACCCCGCTGAAGACGTAGCCTCGGTTTTGCGCCAGCTATCCGGCGCACCCGATGTTACGGTTGATGGCGGCCCCTGCTCCGGCGCGTCTTCGACGATAATCAACTGCCAAACCAATCCTTTTTTGGTCCAGCGTCGCGGCGCACTTTCATCTGNTGACCTTTCTGAAATTCTGTCAATATGAAACAAAATCTTATACTTGGCATCGAAACTTCATGTGATGACACCTCAATTGCTGTGGTGGACGAGCGCGGCCACGTGCTCAGCTGTAAAACCGCGTCTCAGGTTGAAGTTCATGNCGGCTATGGCGGCATTTACCCCGAGTTTGCCAGCCGCGCCCATGTTGAAGCCATTGTTCCAACCCTGCGCGCTGTCATGTCCGAGGCCAATGTCACGGCTGATGAATTAACAGCCATTGGCGTTACGCGCGGGCCGGGTTTAATCGGCTCATTGCTGGTTGGCATCCACACCGCTGCAGGGCTTGGCGCCGGTTGGGGCTTGCCGGTTTTTGGGGTTAATCATTTGCGCGGGCATCTGCGCAGCGCAGCCCTTCAAGGGGCAACCGTTACCTACCCCGCTATCGTATTGCTGGCATCCGGCGGCCATACGTTGATCGCTTATATGAAGGATGCCAGAAGCATGGAGCTTGTCGGCACCACACGGGATGACTCGGTTGGCGAAGCCTATGACAAAGTTGCCAGAATGTTGGGCCTTGGTTTTCCGGGAGGACCTGTTATCGACCGTATCGCCAAATCCGGTGAGGCCAATATCAAATTCCCGCGCCCGATGCTTGGCAAAGGTTTCGAGTTTTCGTTTTCAGGTCTGAAGTCTTCTGTACGCCGGTATATGGAGCAAAACCCCGAGCCGATCATTGCCGATGTCGCGGCTTCGTTTGTGGCATCCTGCATGGATGTGTTAACCGCTAAATGCAAAGCTGCGATAGAGCAGTTTCACCCCGCCAGCCTGATCGTTGTCGGCGGTGTTTCGGCCAGCCCACAACTTCGCGCCCGCATGGAAGCGCTCTGTGATGAAACAGGCACAGCCCTCGCCCTGCCCCCCCCGCAATGGTCCACCGATAACGGCGCCATGATCGCGATGGCGACATGGGACTACATAAATATCGACGCGCCAAAGTTAATGGAAGTGGACCCGAACCTCTCGATCGGGAAGCTCTGACCCATCCAACCGGCCAAACCGCGGCTCATTCGAGGACGCTGACAACAATCCAATACTCGTTACCATCATGGTTATAGTGATAGGTTACACCGTCAGGACCCACATTCCATGAGGTAATCGGGCTCCGCTTGGTTTCCCGGCAGTTGAGATACTGATCACCTTCGCGATCACAACTATAAGATACAAGCGCATCGTTACTCAAAATGCTGAAGCTGCCATCAAAGCCGCAAATTGTCTGGCCTTTCATGAACGACGCTGACGTTCCACCCCCGAAAAACCTCTGATATCTCGCAACAGCATGCGTGGCAGGAACTGACGCATCCAAGCATATATGCGGCGCAGTGGGTGAGACAACAGCGGGCGGGGTAATCTCGGGTGGGCCCTCATCTGCCTGCAAGATATTTCGGCCGACAATGGCCAGCGCCTCATCAATCTGGTTGCGTGTAGCTTCGCAGTTGGTGAGCTGGCGCACCTGTGAAAATGCCGCATGGGCACTATTAAAAGAGGTCAGTGCCGGCGCAAACTGA
>JGI24025J20009_10000743_pt1 | contig 25290 bp, 25 predicted proteins | sample Cruoilmetagenom3_FD_20009 | JGI IMG/M metagenome (IMG submission 20009) | reverse complement strand
TCAATGCGCGATGCCACGGCGGCAGCGTATGATCGAGNACGGGCGGGCTTGCCTAGGGTCTGGACCCATTAATCCTGCGCCATCAGTTCACTCTGAAAGCCCTTAATGCTATGAATTCAAACGAAAGCATAGTGGTTCTATGTATCGTTTGAATGAAGCCGCAGGAAGGGCTTTCAGGGTGAACCCGACAGGGCGCGGCCATTTTTCACCGCAAACCCGCTCAAAATACTCCTATGTGACCCCGCCACANCCTCATATTTTAAACAAGTTTGCGGCAAAAACTGATCTCGCGCTGATGGCGCAGAATTAATGGGTCCAGACCCTAAAGGCCCCTGCCCTGCTGTTGCTGGATCAGGTCGCGCATGATCTTGGACGCCGGTCCGAACAGAACCTGATCCCCAAACTGTTCCGGCCCCATCGCGATGTGCGGTTCTCAAAGGACAAAACCCCCTATCATACCCATCTGCATATGCTGTGGACCATCGGCGCGGGCACGGGCCAGAAACCCGGCCTGTTCCTTGGCATCTCGCCCGGATATGTGCGGCATGGTGGCGGCATAATGGGGTTCGACAAGCCGTCCCTGGCAGGCTGGCGCACGGCTGTGGACGGTCCGTTTGGCGACAGTATTCAGGCAATACTGGACGATCTGGCCGGTCACGGGCTGATGCCGGAGGAGCCCGAGTTAAAGCGCGTCCCGCCCCCTTATGACAAGGACCACCGGCACGGCGGTTTACTGCGCCGCAAGGGGCTGGCCGTCTGGCGTGATGTGCCCGCAGTTCAGTTCAAGTCTCCGCAATCGGCACTGTCTGACCTGTTCGATACCCTTCAACCCATGTTGGAGGGCTTGCTGCGGGTTATTTAAAGCCTCTCAGCAGATGCCTATTCGAAAGCATAGCCGAACAGGTCAATGTCCCGCTTGTGGCGCTTTGCGATCAGATCCACGTCTTCACTTGTGTAAGCATCCCGAAAGTCGCCTTTGGTCGAGACATTGACCCTTCGGTCGGGAATTCTGATCAGCAGGCCGTATTTCTCACGCAGCGCCAGCATGTCCTGGTGTAACTGTTCCTGTCGCAGAACCGTATCCACCGCGATCTGCCCCTTATCGTCCAGTACCCAGTCCGAAACCTGGCGCAGATAATAGCGTTGCGCCGTATTTGTGGGCGTCGGATCTTCGATCCAGTGAAGATAGTCCCGGAAGCTGAAGGTTTTGAACAATGCCGCCTCGTCCGCCATTCCCGATCGGCTGCCATCGCGGTCTTTTTTGATGTAATTGTACCAGCTTAGGTGCCAGGCCCAGGGGTTTCGCACCAAACCGAAAGTGGTGTAGTCGGAAATGTCCTTTCCCAACCTGGACAGTCCTTCGCGGTATTCGCTCCAGGTCAGATGTCCGCGCAGGTCGGGTTCCCGCAACGTGACACACTTGCGGCGGCGACGTTCGAAACACCCGTTTACATAACGCCCGCCGCATTTCGGCGTATGAACGAAAATCATCGGAATGCCACGGTAACGCGACACCAGATCCCACGGTTTTGTTGGCAGATACATTTAGCCGGGAGTCCCCAATTAGCCGGGATTTCGATCAAAGTCAGCGGGTCGGAGAAAATCGATTCTGAAAACCGATTCTCCGCCCTTGCTTTGCATACTACATGTGGCCCGGTTGGTCCGCACTATCAACACGTTGCGCCGGGAATCACCGGTCAATCCGCCCAGTTGGGGTCTTCAGCATACTGTCACGGCATCTTTAATGTCCAGCCAATTTTGCCTATTTGGCCCGCCCGTCAGGGTGCAGCGCCGTGCCCAGAATATGTTCAGAGCGATGAATGACATGATGCGCCTGCCCGACAATCAGCAGATCAGGTTCACCCACAATATCGACAGCCTTGTCCGGATAATCAAGCGAGGCCAGGAAATGCCGCATACAGTTCAGCCGCGCGCGTTTCTTGTCGTTGGATTTGATAACCGTCCAAGGCGCATCGGCTGTGTCGGTATAAAAGAACATCGCCTCCTTGGCCTCGGTATAGTCATCCCATTTGCCCAGAGAAGCCTTGTCAATCGGGCTTAGTTTCCAGCGCTTGAGCGGATCGTCCGCGCGACTGTCAAAACGGATTTTCTGTTCCGGTCTGGTAACCGAGAACCAGTATTTGTAAAGCCGGATACCCGAGCGCGTGAGCATCCGCTCCAGTTCAGGCGTCTGGCGCATGAATTCCAGGTATTCCTTCGGTTCGCAAAATCCCATGACCCGTTCGACACCGGCGCGATTATACCAGGACCGGTCATAAAGAACAATTTCTCCTTCGGTCGGCAAATGCTGGATATAGCGCTGAAAGTACCACTGCCCGCGCTCTTCGTCGGTTGGTTTGTTCAGGGCCACAACCCGCGCCATTCGCGGGTTCAGGTGTTCGGTAAACCGCTTGATCGTGCCGCCCTTGCCCGCCGCATCGCGCCCCTCGAACAACAGCACGAATTTCTGGCCTGTCTCTTGCGCCCAAAGCTGAACTTTCAACAACTCAGCCTGAAGTTCGGCCTTTTGCTTTTCATAATCACGCCGGCCCAGTTTGGTGGAATAGGGGTATTCCCCGCTTTCGAAGGCCTGCCTCACCTGCTCGGGGCTGGGGCGGGCAGAAGCCGGGAGCGCTGCCGGTTTTGCCGGGCTGTTGGCTCCGGTTTCCTTCGCCGTTGTGGTTTTCTGGGGCCGGTTCGTCATGCAGTAATCTCCTGATCGCACGTAATAATCGACTTTCGGCTAGCAAATCCCGGAACAATTTGCCTTGATCCGTGTCAAAGCCCGGATGATTATGGCCGGAACGTACCTTTCAGGCCCCGGCCACATTGTTCAAGGGATGATCATGCAAACCGATATTCGAAAGCTGAACGGTCAGGATTTCTTTATCCGCAGTTGGGGCGACCCAGACCTTCCACCCTTGCTGATGCTGCACGGGTTTCCCGAATATGGTGGGGCCTGGAGCGATCTGGCACCGTTATTGGCCCGGCATTTCCACTGTATTGCCCCCGACCAGCGCGGCTATGGTCAAAGCTGGGCCCCTGCGGGCGTGCCGAACTATGTCCTGTCGGAACTGGTTTCGGACATGGCCGCGCTGATCAAGCAAATCGGTGGACCGGTCACGGTTCTGGGCCACGACTGGGGTGCGTCGGTCGCCTATGGGCTGGCCATGTTCCGTCCCGATCTTGTGTCGCGGCTGATCATCGCCAATGGCGTGCATCCCGTGCCCTTCCAGCGCGAACTGGCAGCAGGCGGCGCGCAGTCAAAGGCCTCGCAGTACATCAACCTGTTGCGCAACGAAGGGTCCGAGGACGCGCTCGCGGCAGATGATTTCGCCCGCCTTCAGACCCTGTTTTCCGCCGGAATGGACCAGAGCTGGCTAAGCGGTGACCGGCTTGCCGAATACAAGGCTGAATGGGCCAGACCGGGCCGGCTGAAGGCGATGATCAACTGGTATCGCGCCACGCCATTGCAGGTGGCGGACCCCGGTAAGGCGATCACCGATCTGCGTGTGATGCCGGTCGATCAAATGCACGTCCGCTGCCCACATCTGCTGATCTGGGGCGAGGAAGACACCGCGTTGCTGCCGCAATCAACCCGGGGGCTGGAACAGTTTGCCGCCGACCTGACCCGCGTTTCTCTTACAGGTGTCGATCATTGGTTGTGCCATCAAAAGCCCGAGGCGGTGGCTGGGGCAATCCTGAGCTGGGTGCAGAACTGACACAAAACGTATCTTTTGATGTATTGTAAATTACACACTACAATGTACATTATAATGGCGCAATCCCGAGGAACCCTCATGACCCGCCTGCTGACCAACCACATCTGCACCATGACCGAACTGCGTGAGCCGCAAAAAGTGCTGGACCGCGCGGATGGAGAGCTGATTGCCGTGCTAAAAAACTCTCAGGTTGCCGCCTACCTTGTCCCGCAAGAGTTTGTAGAATCAAACGAGATTACGTCTATGGGCATGCTTCTGAAAAATCTTGGAGCCAATCGTGCAATTGCCACAAAACACAGTCTCGACGACCGGACAATTATCGCGGCCATTCCATCAGTGAAAACGGCTGAAAGACTACATGAACACTTGGATTGCATCAGAATAGCCTTTGAATGGCTAGACGCCCAAACCAAGCTGAACCGGGCAGGCAGCAATTCCGTCGAATTGAAACACATGATCGAAAACTGGGGCGGCAGGTATGTGTCGCAATCTGATGTCGAAGTTGCGGCTTTCCTTCATCCGGATATCACTGGGATGTATCCAGTGTTTAATCTGAGTGCGCAGCTAATCGAACCAAGGATGGAAAGGCTGAATTCAATCCCAGAGGCAATGACCCAATTGCATTACCGCGAAAAACATGTTTCGGTCGATTACAAGAAGACCGAACAAGACCTTGAACAATTCAGACAGTAAACACGGCTCGATATGAGTCCGAAGTCAGGACGCATCCCCTTCCCCCGCACCCGCGCACCTGCCATACTGCCGCCAAACCAAAAAACCAGAGCAGCCCCATGAACGATCTCCTTTCCGGCCAGCCGGACCCGTCCGACTATAACGCCGCCTCGATCGAGGTGCTGGAGGACATGGAGCATGTGCGCCTGCGCCCCGGCATGTATATCGGCGGTACGGATGATCGTGCGTTCCACCACCTTGTCGCGGAAATCGTCGACAACTCGATGGACGAGGCCGTGGCAGGGCACGCCACAAGGATCGAGGTCGAACTGCATGAAAACGGCCATGTCACCGTGCGCGACAATGGCCGGGGCATTCCCATCGACCCGCATCCGAAATTCCCCGAAAAATCGGCGCTGGAGATCATTTTCTGCACCCTGAACGCAGGCGGCAAATTCTCGGGCGACAGCTATGAGACTTCGGGTGGCCTGCATGGGGTTGGCTCGTCCGTGGTCAACGCATTGTCCGATTTTGTGCGCGTCGAAGTGGCCCGCAACAAGGAACTGCACGCGATGGAATTCCGCCGCGGTGTGCCTCAGGGCAAGCTGGAGAAGATCGGCGCGGCTTCGAACCGGCGCGGCACCTCGGTCACGTTCCACCCCGATCCCGAGATTTTTGGCCATCTGAAGTTCAAACCCGCGCGGCTTTACAAAATGGCGCGTTCAAAGGCCTATCTGTTTTCGGGGGTNGAAATCCGCTGGAAATCGGCCATTGACGANGGCGANACNCCGACCGANGCNACNTTNCACTTTCCCGGCGGNCTGTCNGATTACCTGATGGAAACTCTGGGCGAGGCNTCGACCTATGCCGAGAAACCCTTTGCCGGAACGGTTGATTTCCGCGAAAAGTTCAACACCCCCGGCAAGGTGGAATGGGCGATCAACTGGACCCCGTCACGCGACGGGTTCATCCAGAGCTATTGCAACACCGTGCCCACCCCCGAAGGCGGCACCCACGAGGCCGGGTTCTGGGCGGCGATCCTGAAAGGTATTCGCGCGTATGGCGAATTGGTCAGCAACCGCAAAGCGGCACAGATCACCCGCGACGACCTGACCACGGGCGGCTCGGCATTGGTGTCGTGTTTCATCCGCGAACCCGAGTTTGTCGGCCAGACCAAGGACCGGCTGGCCACGGTCGAGGCGCAGAAACTGGTTGAAAACGCGGTCCGGGACCATTTTGACAACTGGCTTGCTGCGGATACCAAATCGGCGGGCGCGATCCTTGATTTCCTGGTACTGCGCGCCGAGGAACGGCTGCGGCGGCGTCAGGAAAAGGAAACCGCGCGCAAATCCGCCACCAAGAAACTGCGTCTGCCCGGCAAGTTGACTGATTGCTCCTCCAACAGCCGCGAAGGCACTGAACTGTTCATCGTCGAGGGTGACAGCGCCGGCGGTTCGGCCAAAATGGCGCGGGACCGCAAGACACAGGCGCTGCTGCCCCTGCGCGGCAAGATTCTGAACGTGTTGGGGGCGGCCAGTTCAAAACTTGGCACAAATGCGGAAATAAATGATTTGTCACAGGCGCTTGGCGTTGGGCTCGGCACCAAATTCAACATCGACGATCTGCGGTATGACAAAGTCATAATCATGACCGATGCCGACGTGGATGGTGCCCATATCGCCGCCCTGCTGATGACGTTCTTCTTCACCCAGATGCGCCCGATGATCGACACTGGGCACCTTTACCTGGCCTGCCCACCCCTGTTCCGGCTGACGCAAGGCGCGCGCCGGATCTATTGCGTGGATGAGGCCGAGAAAGACCTGAATATGGAAAAGGGTCTGGGCGGCAAAGGCAAGATCGACGTTTCACGCTTCAAGGGTCTGGGGGAAATGGATGCCAAAGACCTGAAAGACACCACCATGAACCCCAAAACCCGCAAACTAATCCGCGTGACAATCGACGAGGACGAGCCGGGCGAAACCGGCGATCTGGTGGAACGGCTGATGGGCAAGAAGCCCGAAATGCGGTTTGAGTATATCCAGGAGAATGCGCGGTTTGTGGAAGAACTGGACGTTTAGAGAGTATTGCGTTTTATCTGAGCCAGAAAGCATCACAATTCGCCCACTCTTGGGGTGAATTGTGATTCAGGTTAAACGCAAAGCGGTTTAGCTCCGATTTGTGCCGTCCGTCGCCCGAAAGCCGTCAGATCGCCAGATACTCGGCCCGAAGGCCTTCGTTCTCAAGCACTTCGGCGGCAGAGCCGTCAAAGACGATGCCGCCCGTGTCGAGGATCACGGCCCGGTCCGCCAGTTCCAGCGCACGCACCGCGTTCTGTTCAACAATCACCGTAGTGATGCCCTGTTCCTTGATGTGCACCAGGGTCTTTTCGATCTCGTCAACAATCACCGGGGCCAGACCTTCGTAGGGTTCGTCCAGCAACAACACCTTGATGTCACGCGCCAGCGCCCGGGCGATGGCCAGCATCTGCTGTTCGCCGCCCGACAAGGTCACGCCCTCTTGTTTGCGCCGCTCGCCCATGCGCGGGAACAGTTCATAAAGCCGCTCCAGCGACCAGCCGATCGGCGGCGCGATCTGGGCCAGTTGGATGTTTTCCTCGACCGTGAGGCCGGCAATGATGCGGCGGTCCTCGGGCACCAGGCCGATCCCGGCCTGCGCGGCCTCATGCGCGGCCATGTTATGCAGGGGCTGGTGGTCCAACCATATCTCGCCATGGGTCAGCTGAGGGTCGGCCAGCCGGGCAATAGTGCGCAAAGTAGAGGTCTTGCCCGCGCCGTTACGGCCCAGCAGCGCCAGGATTTCGCCCTCGTGTACATTGAAACTGATACCTTGGACGATATAGCTTTCACCGTAGTAGGAATGCACATCCCACACCGACAGAAAGGCCGGGGCGGTGGTGGCCTGATTGGCGTTCCTGGAAAAATCCGGTTTGACGTTCATCTGATCTTATCCTTTATCCGGCTGACTCGCCCAGATACGCTTCGCGTACCTTGGGGTGGCCCTTGATGTTTTCCGGGCTGTCCTCGACCAGCGGCGTGCCTTGCGCCAGCACGGTGATCCGTTCGGCCAGCGAGAACACCACATGCATGTCGTGTTCGATGATGGCGATGGTGATGTCGCGTTCATCCTTGATCTGTTTCAGCAGGTCGATGGTGTTGTTGGTGTCGGCCCGCGCCATGCCGGCGGTGGGTTCATCCAGCAGCAACAGCCGCGGTTCCTGAGACAGGCACATGCCGATCTCAAGCCGCCGTTTGTCGCCGCGCGACATGGCGGCGGCGTGCATGTGGCGCTTGTCGGCCATGTTCATGTCCTCAAGCATCTGTTCGGCGCGCTCGATGATGTCCTTTTGGCCATTGATCCGCGGCATGGCGTTCATCTCGAACGACCCGTCGCGTTTGGCGAAACAGGGGATCATCATATTTTCCATCACCGTCAGGTCGCCGAATATTTCGGGAGTCTGGAACACCCGCGATATNCCCATCTGGTTGATCTCGTAAGGCGCGCGCCCCAGCACCGATTGCCCGTCGAACATCACCGACCCGGTGTCNGGGATCAGCTTGCCGACCAAAACGTTCAGCAGGGTGGATTTGCCCGCGCCATTTGGCCCGATTATGGCGTGAACGGTGTTTTCAACGACGTTCAGGTTCACGTCATCCAGCGCCTGAAGGCCTCCGAACCGCTTGCCGACGTTTTTGACTTCCAGAATGTTCATCTGTCTGCCCTCCTATTCCGCAGGCTTGGTGGTGCCGGAGGAGGTATCCTCGGAGCGATTGCGACGCAGCCATCTGCCGATCCGCTGCCCCCCCTCGACAAGGCCACCGGGCAGGAAAGTGACGATCAGCATGAACAAAACACCCAAGGTAAGATGCCAGCCGGAACCGACGAAATGCTCAAGCACCCAGATCAGCCCGTTCTCAATGCTGTCGGGCAGAAAACCGAACCAACCATGCAGGACGCTGTCGTTGATCTTGGAGAATATGTTTTCGAAGTATTTGATGAAACCGGCCCCGACGACCGGCCCGATCAGCGTGCCGGCCCCGCCGAGGATGGTCATCAGAACCACCTCGCCAGACGCGGTCCACTGCATCCGCTCGGCCCCCGCCAGAGGATCCATCGAGGCCAGCAAACCGCCCGCCAGCCCGGCATACATGCCCGAGATGACAAAGGCCGCCAGCGTATAGGGCTTGGTGTTCAGCCCGGTATAATTCATCCGCTGCTGGTTCGATTTCACCGCCCGCAGCATCAGCCCGAAGGGCGAGCGGAAGATGCGGATCGACAGGTAGAACGATGCCAGCATCAGCAGCGCGCACAGGTAATAACCCACCGCAAAGTCAAAGCTCCACCCGGCGATGTCCAGCGTATAGGTTGATCGCATTTCCAGCCCGAACAGGTTGGTGACGGTCGATGACTCCGGTCCCATCAGGATCTGAGGGTCGTCGTTATAGACCTGAAGGCCGGTTTCGCCATTGGTGATCGGTGTCAGCACCGAATAGGCCAGCCGGAACGACATTTCCGCCAGCGCCAGCGTCAGGATCGAGAAATAGATGCCTGAGCGGCGCAACGAGATATAGCCGATCACCAGCGAAAACAGCCCGGCAACAATGACCGACAGGATGATAGCGGGCACCACATTCATGCTGAGCAGTTTGAACATCCAGACGGCGGAATATGACCCCACCCCCAGGAACGCCGCATGGCCAAAGCTTAGATATCCGGTAAGGCCAAACAGGATGTTGTAACCGATGGCGAGGATGCCAAAGATAACAAAGCGCTGCATCAGGTCCGGGTATCCGGCGTTGAACTGCGCCAAGGCGCTGTCGCTGGGAAACGGGTTCAGGATGAACGGGGCCAGCAACGTCAGCAGCGCGACGAACATCAGCAGGCGGGCATCTCTTTTTTCCATACCAAACATCGGCTTATTCCTCCATCACACCTTTGCGGCCCATCAGGCCACGCGGCCGGGCAAGCAAGATGATGATTGCGACGACATAGATTATGATCTGGTCGATGCCGGGCAACAGCGCCTTGACCTCGTTCATCGAAGCAAAGCTTTCGAGGATGCCCAGAAGGAACCCGGCCAGCACCGCACCCGGCAGGCTGCCCATGCCGCCGACCACCACCACCACGAAGGACAGCACAAGGAAATCCATGCCCATATGGTAGTTGGGCGAATTGATCGGCGCGTACATCACGCCCGCAAGTCCCGCCACCGCCGCGGCAATGCCGAACATGATGGTGAACCGTTTGTCGATGTTGATGCCCAGCAGGCCGACGGTTTCACGATCAGCCATGCCGGCCCGCACCACCATGCCGAAGGTGGTGAATTGCAGGAACGAAAACACCGCGGCGATGATCAGCGCCGAAAAGCCAAAATAGACCAGTCGCCAGACCGGATAGATGATCACGTTGGGGTCATAGCCGATCAGAACGCCGAAATCGAAACTGCCCTTAAAGGCCGCGGGGGCCGGGGTTGGGATCGGGTTGGCCCCGTAATAGTGTTTGATAAGCTCCTGCAACACGATCGCCAGACCAAAGGTGACAAGGATCTGGTCGGCATGTTCGCGCTTGTAGAAATGCTTGATCAACCCGCGCTCCATGATGTAGCCGACGGCCAGCATCACGGGAATGGCAAACAGGATCGCCAATGGCACCGACCAGTCGATGATCGCCGCGCCCATTTCAGGGCCGAACCAGCTTTCCACATAAGGTGTCTTGACCTTCAGCGCATTGCCAAGAAAGTCCTTTTGCGTCTCGTCGATCGTCTCAAAGCTGAGTGTCAGGATGCGTTGCATGGTGACGGCACAGAACGCGCCGATCATGAACAGGGCCCCGTGGGCGAAATTCACCACCCCCAGCGTGCCGAAGATCAGTGTCAGCCCCAGCGCGATCAGCGCATAAGCCGAGCCCTTGTCGAGGCCGTTGAGAATTTGCAGAAGGATTGCGTCCATCGGTCCCCACCTTAGGGTTTGTCTGGGTGGTCATAGGTCGATCCGGCAATGCTCCGTGAGTGGCGTGCCGGATCGGAATGGGGCGGCCGCGCGACAGGCACAGCCGACCCAGGTTCAAAGGCGTTTACGCGCCCGGGTTACATTTGCCCAACTGGCCACCGGCAAACATCGGGTGATCCGGCGGATAGGTAACCTGCGCCGCTGGTGTGACCTCGACCACTTCCAGAAGGTCGAATTCCGAGGTCGGGTTCTCTTTACCCTTCACCACCAGAACGTCCTTGAAACACTGGTGATCGGCGGCACGGTACAGTGTCGGACCGTTGCCCAGCCCGTCGAACTCGAACCCTTCCAGGGCCTCGCCGATGCCACAGGGGTTGAACGTGCCCGCGCGTTCTGCCGCGTCTGCGTACAAAAGCGTCTGACAGTAAACCGTGTGGGCGGCCTGCGATGGCGGAAAGCCGTATTTGGTGCCGAACGACTTGACGAACGCCTGCGTGCCCGCGTCAGGCAGCGACCAGTGCCAGTTGGTTGAACCAAGAATGCCCTTGACGTTGGCACCGGCACCCTTTGCCATCAGGCGGCTATAAAGCGGCACGACGATTTCAAAGTTCTTGCCGTTGACCATCTTTTCCTTCAGGCCAAACTGAACCGCGTTGGTCAGCGAGTTGACCATGTTGCCGCCATAGTGGTTCAGCACCAGCACATCAGCACCCGAATTCAGGACCGGCGCGATGTAGGATGAGAAATCGGTCGAGGCCAGCGGTGTTTTCACCTTCTCGACGGTGTTCCAGCCAACCGCTTCGGTGGCGGCTGCAATCGATTCCTCCTGGGTCCAGCCCCAGGTGTAGTCCGCCGTCAGGTGGTAGGCGTTGCGGTCCTTGCCATAGAGCTTCTCAAGCACCGGGGCCAGAGCCGCGGCAGACATATAGGCGTTAAAGAAGTGCCGGAAACCGTTGGCCTTCTTGTCCTTGCCGGTGGTGTCGTTCGAGTGGGTCAGGCCGGCCATGAAGATGACGCCCGCCTCCTGGCAAAGCCCCTGAACGGCAATGGCGACGCCCGAGGACGAGCCGCCGGTGATCATCACCGCGCCGTCTTTTTCGATCATCGACTTGGCCGATGCGCGCGCTGCGTCGGATTTGGTCTGGGTGTCGCCCGTGACATACTGAACCTTGTTGCCAAGGATGCCGTTGCCCTTCAGTGACTTGGAACTGAACGTGTTCATCATGCCGCCGTCGCCGCCGCCATTCAGATGCTCGACCGCCAGTTCATAGGCGCGCAACTCGTCCGCGCCCTCATCTGCGTAGGGGCCGGTTTGCGGTACGTTGAAGCCCAGCGTAACACCACTGCCAGTGGGCGCATTGGTGTAGGCTGCTGCGGACGAGGCCGTGAAAATCGTCGGCAAGGCAACGCCGGCCCCGGCTATCGCGCCGGTTTTCAGCACGCCGCGACGTGTGACATCAGATTTGGACATGAAATCCTCCCATTACGTGAAATGTGCCGAAGCGCCCCCCTTGGGTTCCCTGGGCACACGCACAATTGTGCAAATTCAATATGAGGCGGAGTTGGAAAATACTGCAATAAGTCTATTGAAAAGAACAAGAATTCTGTAAATAACTGAACAGGGAATTCGCGCAAACTGAAAACAAACTTATATTGCAGCGCAGAAAGCCATTGATAATCGGATGGAAAAAGGGGCACCAGCATGGGCCGCGATACCCTGACAGGAAGCCGTATTCGCGAACGGCGCTCCATTGCCGGCATCCGCCAGGCCGAACTAGCGCGTCAGATCGGCATCTCGGCCTCGTATCTCAACCTGATCGAACATAACCGGCGTAGAATCGGCGGCAAACTGTTGGTCAATATCGCCCGCGTTCTGGAGGTCGAGCCGTCGATGCTGACCGAAGGGGCAGAAGCGGCGCTGATTGCCACGCTGAAGGTGGCCGCCGCAGATACCGGGGGCGGGGCGATGGCCGCCGAAACCGACCGCACGGACGAGTTTGCCGGGCGTTTTCCCGGCTGGGCCGAGGTTCTGGCGGCCGGGTATCGGCGCATTACACAACTGGAGCGCACGGTCGAGATCCTGTCGGACCGGCTAACCCACGATCCGCAGCTGGCGGCGTCATTGCACGAGGTGCTGTCGACCGCCGCCTCGATCCGTTCAACCGCGTCGATTCTGGCCGAAACCGGAGAGCTTGAACCACAATGGCGCGACCGGTTTCATCGCAACCTCAATCAGGACAGCCGGCGACTGGCACAAAGCAGCAAGGCGCTGGTGACCTATCTGGATGAAAGCGGCGACAGCGAGGACCGGCGCGGCGTGCCGCAGGAAGAGGTCGAAAGTTTCTTTGCCGCGCATGACCACCATTTTGCCGGGATCGAAACCGGCTCAGAGACACGGGAATCGCTGATCCGGAATGCGACGGAACTGACATCGGATGCGGCAAGGATGATTGCGGGTCACGTGCTCGGCCAATACGCCCAGGACGCCGCCGCCATGCCGTTGCCGGCGGTTTTGCAGGCACTGGGTCAGGATGGTCTGGACCCGGCGGTCCTGGCGGATCGGTTTGGCACCGACCTGCCATCGGTGTTTCGCCGGCTGGCCGCCATGCCCGAAAAGGACATGCCGGTTGCGGTTGGGCTGGTGATTTGCGACGCTTCCGGCAGCATCCTGTTTCGCAAACCGGTCACTGGGTTCGCCCTGCCGCGATTTGGCGCGTCCTGTCCATTGTGGCCACTGTTCGGCGCGCTGAGCCGTCCGATGGTGCCGATCCGGCGCAAGGTGTCGCAACTGGGCCGGACCATGGCCCGGTTCGACTGTCTGGCCGTGGCCTGGCCGCAGGGCACGCCCGCCTTCGAACGCGAGCCGCAGTACCGTTCGGTGATGCTGATCCTGCCGCTGCCCGCCGGCGAGGACAAGGAAGATGACGTGCAGCCGGTCGGCAGTACCTGCCGCGTCTGTCCGCGCCGCGACTGTGGTGCCCGGCGTGAACCGTCAATCCTGAGAGAAGGGTTTTGACAGGCATGCAAAGGCAGGGATAGTCTGGCGTTAAAGAAGGGGTATCGCGCGGCCCTGTCCGCGCAATGCACAAGGCCGGGGAGGGTCGGGGAGGGCCGTTTCAACATGAACCGAAAAGTACTGCTGATCGAGGATGAGCCAAACATCATCGAAGCGATCCGCTTTCTGCTGGCCCGCGACGGCTGGGATGTGGAAACCCATTCAGATGGCACCGACGCGGTCGAGGTGATCCGCGCCGCCACGCCGGATCTGGTCATTCTGGATGTCATGCTGCCGGGCAAGAGCGGGCTGGATATTCTGCGTGACCTGCGGGAGCTGGACGGCTTTGCCACCCTGCCGGTGCTGATGCTGACCGCACGAGGTCAGGCGCGCGACCGGGAACTGGCGGAAAAGGCCGGGGTCAGCCGGTTCATGACCAAACCATTCTCCAACAAAGAGGTTCTGACGGCGGTGCGCGATCTGCACGCCCAGGCCTCGCGGCAATGACCGGTAAGGATGGCGGGCCACGGACAGAGCCGCCGCGCGCGCCACAGACCGTATTTCTGGAACGCCAGTCCTATCGCCGGCGCCGTCTGATAGATGTCGCACGACTGATGCCGTTGCTGGGGGCGTTGCTGTTGCTGGTGCCGCTATTGTGGTCCGGTGCCGGGCAGATACCGGGGGCAGAGGGCCCTGCCGCGCCAATGCCCATGTCCGGCGCGATTACCTATGTTTTTTCGGTCTGGGCAGCACTGATTGCCGGTGCCGCGCTGTTCGGGGCCGGTGCCCGGCGCTGGGGCGCGGATGATCGCCAGTCTGAACCGGGGCGCGACTGAATGGCGTCGGCAAATGCTTTGGTTCTGGTAAGTTTGGCCTATGTGGCGCTGTTGTTTGTCGTGGCCTTTACGGCGGACCGGCTGGCCGCCACGGGGCGTTCGACCTGGTTGCGCTCGCCTTTGATATATACGCTGTCGCTGTCGATCTATTGCACTGCCTGGACCTTTTACGGCGCGGTTGGCTATGCGGCGCGTTCGGGGCTGGAATTCGTCACGATCTATCTTGGTCCGACCCTGGTGATGGTCGGCTGGTGGTGGGGCCTGCGTAAACTGGTGCGGATCGGGCGCAGTCAGCGGGTGACATCCATCGCCGATCTGATCTCGTCGCGCTATGGCAAATCCACGCTGCTGGCGATCTGCGTGACGGTTCTGGCGGTGATCAGCGTGACGCCTTATATCGCGCTGCAACTTCAGTCGATCACCCTGTCNTTCTCAATCTTCTTCGCCGCCGAGCCGTCACCCGGCTTCAGCCCCGGCTCCAGCGTGTTCTGGGTCACCTCGGGTCTGGCGGTATTCGCGATCCTGTTCGGGACCCGCAATCTGGACGCAAACGAACGTCACCACGGCGTCGTCACCGCCATCGCGCTTGAGGCGGTGGTCAAACTGGTGGCGCTTTTGGCGGTCGGCATCTTTGTGGTCTGGGGGATGTCGGATGGGGTAGAGGCGACGATGGCGCGCATTGATGCGTCCGAGATCGGCCAGTGGCAGGTCAATGGCGGGCGGTGGGCGACCATCACCTTCCTGGCGGCGGCGGCCTTTGTCTGCCTGCCACGGATGTTTCAGGTGATGGTGGTGGAAAACGACGATGAACGCCACCTGCGTACCGCCGCCTGGGCATTTCCGCTGTATCTGTTGTTGATGAGCCTGTTTGTCGTGCCGATTGCCGCCGTCGGGCTGGAAGTCATGCCGCAAGGCTCCAACCCGGACCTGTTTGTTCTCAGCCTGCCGCTTAGTCAGGGGCGCGACGGGCTGGCGATGTTGTCGTTTTTAGGTGGGTTTTCCTCGGCCACGTCGATGGTGATCGTCGCGGCAATGGCGCTGTCGACCATGGTGTCGAACCATATCGTCATGCCGATCTGGCTGTCGTCGCGTGGCGGCGGAGCGTCACAATCGGGCGATGTGCGCAATGTGATACTGGTATCCCGGCGGGTGTCGATCGCAGCGATCATGGCGCTGGGGTATTTCTATTATCAACTGTCGGGAGGTGGCGCGGCGCTGGCCTCGATCGGGTTGATTGCCTTTGCCGGCATTTCCCAGATCCTGCCGGCGCTGCTGGGCGGGCTGTTCTGGCGCGGGGCGACGCGGATCGGCGCGCTGTGCGGGCTGTCGGTGGGGTTTGTGATGTGGCTTTACACCTCGCTATTGCCGGGCATGGGCCCCAGCCTGATGTCCGAGGCGATCCTGTTGCATGGCCCCTTCGGCATTGGCTGGCTGCGCCCTCAGGCGCTGTTCGGCATCACCGGGATCGACCCGATCGTGCATACGGTGATGTGGAGCCTGACACTGAATGCGACGGTGTTCTGCGTCGTATCACTGGTCAGTTTCCCCGGCCCGCTGGAGCGCCTTCAGGGCGCGCAGTTTGTCAATGTATTCGACCATTCCGCCGGGCCGCGCGGCTGGACCGGGTCGGTGGCCCAAAGCGAAGACCTGATGATCATGTCCCAGCGTATCCTCGGCGCGCAAGAGGCGCAGGCGATGTTTCAGCGCGAGGCGGTCTTGCAAGGCGCGCGCGGGCAATTGCCGGAACCGACTCCGGCGTTTCTGGAACGGCTGGAGCGCGAACTGTCCGGCTCGGTCGGGGCGGCGGCGGCGCATGCGATGATTGGCCAGATTGTCGGAGGCTCGTCCGTTTCGGTCGAAGATCTGCTGGCGGTGGCGGACGAAAGCGCGCAGATGCTGGAATATTCCAGCCAGCTTGAGGCCCAATCGGGGGAATTGGTCCGGACCGCCGGGCAATTGCGGGAGGCAAACGAAAAGCTGACCCAGATTTCGCACCAGAAGGATGCGTTTCTGGGACAGGTCAGCCATGAATTGCGCACGCCGATGACTTCGATCCGCGCATTTTCCGAGATTCTGCGCGACACAGACAGCCTTGGTGCGCAGGAAAAAATTCGCTATGCAACGATCATCAACAACGAGGCGCTGCGCCTCACCCGGCTGCTGGATGATCTGCTGGATCTCAGCGTTCTGGAAAGCGGGCAGGTCAGTCTGGACATGCGCAGCGGCACGCTTGCGGAGGTTCTGGATCACGCGGTGTCATCCGCACTGGCCGGTTCGCAAACGCCGCTGGATGTGCAGCGCAATCCGGGCGACGAAAACATACCTTTGCTGTCCGATCTGGACCGTTTGGCGCAGGTGTTCATCAACTTGATCGCCAATGCCCAAAAATATTGTAACGCGCCAAAACCTGAGCTGCGAATTCGGGTTCACCGTGACGACCGGTTTGTGGTTGTCGATTTCATTGATAACGGCAGCGGGATTGCCCCGGATGCACGATCCATGGTGTTCGAGAAATTCGCCCGCGCCGGTGCCGACAAGGCAGGTGGGGCCGGTCTGGGGCTGGCGGTGTGCCGCGAGATCATGCATCGCCTTGGCGGCGACGTGCGCTATCTTGACGGTCAGAAAGGCGGGGCGTTTCGCGTGACTCTGCCCGCTGGCGAAACCGCGATGGCGCAATAAGCGCAAATCGCAACCTGCGTAAAGACAATCGTAACCAACCTTGCGTTACACCGGACCTGGCCGGGAAAGCAGGGGCAGGTTCTGAAGTATGGCAGACAAGGGTTCACCATCTGTGCTGGAGCGCAAGCTTGCCGCCGCAAGCGAGGCGGACAACGGGACCGGGCGGTCGGCGCTGCGCGCGTTGCGTCTGGCGATGGCGCGCACGGCCAAGGAGCTTTTTGATCTGCCGCTGGCAGTCATCGGGGCGAAACAGGCCCGGTGTGAGCAGGATGGTGTCGGGGCCTACCTGGCCGATGATCGGTTGCTGGTGCTGCTGGACGGGGCAGAGGGGCTGGCCGGCGCGGTCAGCCTGGACAGGGATTGCGTTGCGGCACTGATCCAACAGCAAACCATGGGTAAGGTGACCGGAACCGCAATGGCCGAACGGGCTTTTACCGGCACCGATGCCGCCCTGGCCGAACCTCTTATCGAGGCACTGCTGGCCCGCGCCGCCGAATTGGCCGATCTGCCCGAGGATCGGGGCTGTTTGAGCGGGTTTCGCTTTGGTGCGCGGGCCGAAGGCACCCGTTCGCTGGTGCTGGCGCTGGAAGCGGACCGGTTTCGGATCTTTGATCTGACGATTGATATCGCCGAAGGGGCAATGCAGGGGGGAATTTGTCTGTTAATGCCCGATCTTCCGCCGGAACCCGCCAAAGATGGCAAGCGCGGCGCACCGGCAACGCCGCCCAGGCCGCAGCTTGAGCAGGCTTTTGGTGTGATGCGCGCTGACCTGACTGCGGCGATTGGACGTATGCGCCTTTCGTTGACGGAACTGGCCGCAATGCAGCCCGGTGATGTCCTGCCGCTAATGCGCGAGCGGCTGGAAGAAACCGAGTTGATCGCAATCAACGGGCAATCTGTCGGTGCCGGGCGCTTGGGGCANATCAACGGGTTTCGCGCNTTGCGCCTGAATGAAACCGCGATACCNCCAGAACATTCGGACATGCCGGTCGAGAACGGGTTTGCCGCGCGTGTTCTGGTTGCGCAACCTGAAGAAGACAGCACAGTAACGCTGGATGGATCAGCCGTTGCGCTGACCGAGGAGCCTCGGCTGGAAAGTGCCGGTGTACCGGCACTGATTGGCCGGGCAGATACCGGCGCAATGGACTCGGAACAGGCGGCCGACACCGGTAATCTTCTGGATCAGATGACACCGGAACAGGCTGCTGCCGAAATAACGCAACTGGCTGGTCTGTCTGCGGACGAACCGGTCGAATAAGGCCGTTGCGCCGCGTTGCGTTTGTCGATCAGGGGTGCGGGTATTGCCGCCAAATAATTTCAGAGCGCCGAGCGTAGATCAATCGCCTGTTTGAGACAATCTATCCAGTGTTGGACGCAAATCGGCCAGAGGATAGCCGGCAGACGCTGTCGTTGCCAGTATTTCGTCAGTTTCCATGTTCCCTGCCTGGGCCAGGGCCCAGACAATCGAACATCTTGTGCCGCTCCTGCAATAAGCCAGTACCGGCCCCGCAGACTCTGCGACCATTGCGTGTTGGCTGGCAATGTTCTGGGGCGTCATTGTCTGCATTGTCAGCTCCAACACCTCAAAGCGCAGCCCGGCGGCTTCTACAGCAGCCCGGATCGCGGCGGCCTGCTGTTGCACCGGGACTTCGGAATCGGGTCGGTTGCAGATCACGGTCACAATCCCGGCCTTGGCAATGGCCGGCACATCATCGACCGAGATTTGCGCCGACACAGCATAGCGGGGGGAAATGGGGCGAATGTCCATGAAGGTTTCATTAAAGTGCGGGCCAAAGCCTGTCCAGCCGAACTCCGGAATTTTCAGAGCTTGTTGATCGGGATTTTCAGAAACACATCACCCTTGTCGTCCGGTTCCGGCATTCGTCCCGCCCGCATATTGACCTGCAGCGATGGCAGGATCAGCCGGGGCATGGCCAGGGTTGCATCCCGTTCGTCCCGCAACGCAACGAATTCTTCGATACTGCGTCCTTCCCCAACGTGAATATTAAGCGCTTTCTGCTCTGCCACGGTGGTTTCCCAGGCATACGCGTCCCGCCCCGGTGCCTTGTAATCATGGCCGACAAAGATCCGGGTATCATCGGGCAGTGTCAGGATTCTCTGAATCGAATTGAACAGCGTTTCCGACGATCCGCCGGGAAAATCACAACGCGCCGTGCCAAAATCGGGCATGAACAGCGTGTCGCCGACAAAGGCCGCGTCGCCAATCACATAAGTCAGGCAGGCTGGCGTATGCCCCGGCGTGAACAGCACATCGCCGCGCATTTGCCCGACATGAAAACTGTCACCGTCACTGAACAACGCGTCAAACTGACTGCCATCGCGCTGAAACTCTGTGCCTTCATTGAACACTTTGCCAAAAGTGTCTTGAACCACGGTAATGTTGGCCCCTATGCCAATTTTGCCGCCCAGTTGTTCCTGCAAATAGGGGGCGGCAGACAGGTGGTCGGCATGCACATGGCTTTCCAGAATCCACTCGACATTCAGCCCTTCGGCGCGGACAAAGCGCGCAATTTTATCGGCCGACAACGTGTCCGTACGTCCCGATGCATGATCAAAACCCAGAACACAGTCGATGATCGCACAGGCGCTGCCATGCGGTTCCTGCACCACGTAAGACACGGTATTGGTCGCCGCGTCAAAAAAGGCATGTATCTGGGGATGCATCGGGCCCTCCTGCCCTCAATACATAAGATTTCAAGAATGTATAACAAGACACTGATGTCGTTCACGCACATTATTCACCACAGTTGATGTGGGTCAAGGTCATGAGATGGGCAGGCATGGCAGAATGCGGCACGTCGTTTTCGAGAGTGATTTGACAACCGGGGGGAGTTTCAGGTGACCAATCAAGGCCTTATCAGGACCGCCAGGGATCTGGAGCAGAAAATAGGTCGGGCCGACTCGGCCGGGCGTTTGGCCATGCAACCCGAACTAACCCGGGTTCTGGAGCGTTTGAAGGCCGATGGGCAACAGGTGCCGCCAGAATTACGCGACCTGAACAACGTTTTGTGCGATGAGGCGATTGAAAACTGGTTCGACAATATGCCGGTCTGAAATCTTCAGCCCAGGATCACACCGACCGCCACCAGCATCAGCCCGGTCACCGACAAAAACAACGCGCCCATGTTCATCGGGATAACCGATTGCAGCGCCGCTCGCATGGCCGCGTCGTCCAACTTGGCGCGCCGGGCTTTGGCAACACGAAGGATGCACCAGACAATACCGGCCAGCCCGACTATGGAAATGGCCGCACCGGCCCAGATCATCATTTCAAACATCGCGTACCCGCCGTTATCTGTTGGTGCTGCGCCTAACCGATTGCCCGGACGCGCGCAAGTTTGCCGCCTGAAATGGCTCGGCGCGGGTTGCGGTAAAACGAAGGGGGTTGTATCCGGGTTCCTCACGCCAATGATCCCCCAGCGCACGGAGCCTGTTCATGACCGAAACCTCAAGCGATGCCAGCTATCGCGTAACCGCAGGCGAATTGCGCCAGTTTGTCGAACGGTTCGAGCGTCTGGACATGGAAAAAAAGGATCTGGCGGAGCAGCAGAAAGAAGTGATGGCCGAGGCAAAGGCGCGCGGCTATGACACCAAAGTTCTGCGTAAAATCGTTGCCCTGCGCAAGCGCGACAAGGATGATATCGCCGAGGAAGAGGCGGTTCTGGAGATGTACAAGGAAGCGCTGGGCATGTAACGCCCCCGCTTACCCGGTGCCGATATCCGTCCGCGCGATCGACACCGATTTGATCACCGCATGAACCCTGACCCCCGGCTCCAGTGCCAGCGCATCCGCCGACCGGCGGGTGATCCGGGCCAGCAGGCGATCCTTGCCGCATTGCATCTGCACGATAACACCAGGACCGGTGCCGCCCCGCAAGGCAAGGATTTCGGCGGGCAGGATATTCAGCGCCGAAAGCCCGTCAGGCTTGCCCCGCGCGACAATCACATCCTTGGCCAGCACCCGCACCCGCGTGGTCGCGCCAATGGCCATGCCCGTGTGCGGCAGGAACAACCGCCCGCCAGATACTGAAAGCTCGCTCAGCCCATCTTCGTGATGCCGCGCAAGCGTGGCATGCAGAACCGCCCCTGCCTCGCGCACCCCGATCTGGCGCACCATGTCCGGATCCGACAGCACCCGTTCAGCCGTGCCAAACCGGGCCACTTTTCCGTCTTCCAGAACCACCACCGATGTGGCCAGTCGCGCCACCTCGGACACCGAATGGCTGACGTATAGCATCGGAACATCGGTGTGGTCGCGCAGGCGCTCCAGAAAGGGCAGGATTTCTTCCTTGCGCGCCGAATCCAGCGCCGCCAGAGGTTCGTCCATCAACAGCATCCGGGGCCGCGACAACAAGGCCCGCCCGATGGCAACCCGCTGTTTTTCACCGCCTGAAAGGGCACCGGGACGCCGCTCGAGCAACGCGTCGAGGCCAAGCAGGTCGCACACCTCGTCCAGCCCCGGGCCGGTGGATTGTTTCGGGGCAAAGCGGCCGCCGTAAGTCAGGTTCTGGCGCACCGACATATGCGGGAACAGACGGCCATCCTGAAACACATATCCCAGCCGGCGTTGGTACAGTGGCAGGCTGATCCCCTTATTCGCATCAAACAGAACTTCGCCCGAAATGGTGATACGCCCCGCCTTTGGCCGCAGCAGCCCCGCAACCGCGTTGACCACCGTTGTCTTGCCGGTTCCCGACCGTCCGAACAACGCGGTAATGCCACCTGGTGCCTCAAACGCCACCCTGAGGGTGAACGCCCCGAACGGGTGAGTGATATCGACAGACAGGCTCATTGCCCGGCCACCCGTTTTGCCGCCCTGCGCGCCAGCAGCTCCGAGGCCAGAAGGGCGGCCATTGCAATACCCACCGAAACGCCGACCAAACGCAGCGCCGAGGCTTCGCCGCCGGGCACCTGGAGGAAAGTATAGACAGCCGATGGTAGGGTCTGGGTCTGGCCGGGAATGTTCGAGACAAAGGTGATCGTCGCCCCGAATTCGCCCATCGCCTTGGCAAATCCAAGCACCGCGCCGGTAATCAGGCCGGGCAGGATCAGTGGCAGAGTGATCGTTGCAAACACCCAGAGACGCGAGGCCCCCAATGTGGCCGCTGCCTGTTCCAGCTTCGGGTCCACCGCCTCGATCCCCAGCCTGATGGCACGCACCATCAGCGGAAACGCCATGATCGCCGCCGCCAGCACCGCGCCGGTCCAGCGGAATGCCAGCACTAGCCCGAAGGTCTCTTCCAGCCAGCCGCCGATCAGCCCGCGCCGCCCGAAGGTCAGCAACAACAAATAACCGGTGACAACCGGTGGCAGGATCAGCGGCAGATGCACCAGCCCGTTCAGCACCTGTTTGCCCCGGAAAGAACCACGCGCAAGCGCATAGGCCACCAGCACCCCCAAAGGCAGGCTAATCAGGGTCGCCCACAGGGAAACCTTGAGAGACAGCGCAACCGCCTGCCATTCCTGAGGCCCAAGCCAATCACTCATTGGCCACCCTCGCCCGGTATGCCAAACCCGTGCTGCGCAAACACCGCGCGCGCGCCCGGGCCGGTCAGGAATTCATAAAACGCCTGCGATGCGGCGTTGCCCCCCCGCGCCAACCGGGCCACCGGATAGAGGATCGGCGGATGGCTTCCTTCCGGAAACAGCCCCAATACCCGCACCCTTGGCTCGGCGATGGCGTCCGTGGCGTAAACAATACCCAAAGGTGCCTCGCCCAATGCGACCAGACGCAGCGCCGCGCGGACGTTATCCGTCTGGGCGACGTGGTCCTGCACCTCGTCCCAAAGCCCCAGTGAATGCAGGGCCGCACGCCCATAGACCCCGGCCGGCACCGCATTCACCAGCGCCATCGCCAATCGCCCGCCATTCAGAGCGCCTGTTATATTCATACCGGGTTCAATCTTCAGGGAAATATTCGTGTCCGGCCCGGTAATCAGAACCAATTGACCACTTAAAAGGTTCACCCGCGTGTCCGCCAGCAACAGCCCCTCGCTTTCCAGCACATCCATCCAGGCGGTATTGGCGGACAGAAAAACCTGCGCCGGTGCCCCGTACTGAATCTGACGTGCCAGCGCCGAGCTGCCACCATAGGACAGGTTGGTCAAGCCACCGGTTTCCTGTTCAAACTTTGCAGCGACATCGTCCAGTGCGTTTTTCAGGCTGGCCGCGGCAAACACGGTGACGGGCGGGTCGGCCCGCGCCGCACCCGTCCAACCCAGTGCCGCCAAAAGCGTCAGGGTCAGTAACAGAAAGGACAGGCGGGTCGTCATCACATGCGTTCCGGGTGTGGGGCCTCAGATGCCGTATAAAACCCACGACGGGCGCAAAGATAAAGCCTGACCCCTCTGCGCGACATTCAGGGCGCGATCAGCTGCACGCCGGGGATGCGCTGAATGGCAAGCACATCCTCGTCATAAATTTCAGTCAGCTCATCGACCAGTTCGTCCGTCCAGCCAGGCAGATCCAACTCTTCCTCGACCTCGTCTTCGAGGGCAAATTTGTCAAGGAACGCGGCTATGACCCGCCGCTGCTGTGCCTCTGACATATCGGGGTGTTCCTGCAAATAGGCATCGAACCGCTTTGTGCCTTCCTTTGACATGATGCTGTTAAGAACGTCGAATCCACCGGTAATCTTGTCACCATGTTCCAGCCCGGCCAGTTCACGGATGATCTGCGCCCAGATCAGCGGCGTGTCTTCGTTGCACCAGATTGTCAGCGGTACATTCGGGGCTGCCTCGCGGATACGCGCAACTGTTTCGGACCAGCGCAGCTCTCTCGGGTCCGTGTCGCCCTTCATTTCCCGAAACTTGCGGTTCGAGACTTCGCCCCTGATGGCCGGAAGAAACGTGGCGGGATTGCGGAGTGCCATGAACATTTCATTCTGCTCGAACGGGAACAACAGTTGCAACTGTGCCATTCGCGCGGTCGCGTCTGGGTAAAGCACACCATTGCCAAGGGAAAATTGCTGCGACCCGAAGAAATGAGAGTTGGACAGGATCAACCGGTCAGCAACTTCATCATCCAGTATGGCATCAATCAATACGTCCCGCGCATCGGCGGCCGGGGCAGCGGTTTCCATGGCCTCGAAGGCATCTTTGAGAAGGGAACGGTATCTGCCGGGACCGGGAACCGAGACGCCGCGCTTGGCAAAAAAGTCCTTGTTACGCAGCAGGCACTTCAGCAGACGTTCTTCATCGGTGCAATGGGCACCTGTGTGAAAAATGACCTGCATATTGCTCCGATGGCGTGCTGTTTTCCGAAAAATGAGGTATCGTTTTGGCTTGACCTAGTCAAACAACTTTATTGCGGGGGTCCGCCCAGATCTGCCTGCCGATCGTTTTTGCCGGTGCCACATGTCGGTACGGGTTCAGTCGCAGAATCGGATTCACAAAGATCATTTCCCGTCTCGATGCAATACTGCCAAAGATACGGTTCCATTGCCCAACCCGGGCAGACCGGGCGCGTTTGGAAGACGACCGCCTTGCCATGCTAAGCAGCCAGAACCACGTTGAATTTGTCAGGGTGAACCGTGCCAATTATGCGAGCGATAATGCGGCGTACCGGGCGATTTCACCCAGGCTTGGCTGTTCACCGGATAGCCTGCGTGCCCGGGGGCAGGTCAGTAGAGAGTGTCTCAGGCTTTTGCATCGGGAAGTTCCCATCCTGAGCATAACCAGCCAAAACGAAGGCGGGGTCAAATCAAATCTGGCCAGTTAAGTATATAGACCCAAAACCAAAAAATGAGGCTAAGGGCGGGCCATGTTCAATCGTAAATTGCAATGAGGTTCATGCAACAAATGTGCAGAAGTGAGTTATCAGACATCCGAGTTTGTCGAGAGCAAACGCAACCCTAGAAATCGGCAAGCCGTGTCAGCTTGCAGGCGCAGCAATCGCCACCTCATATGCGAAGGCAAGTTCGTTTTACGCTCAAAGTCCTGCCTGGATGCGCCCGTATGACCTTTGCTGATAATGAACAAGGCAATTTGTCATTGTATTGGTGCAACATGCCTGATGATGGGAGAGATGGTGGCGCAACGCAACCGGACTTCAGTAAAATCTTTTTATTACAACCGATTGCAGGGAGACCGTGGCAGCCCGTAGGGGTGTGCCAGTTCTCAAAGAAAACAATGGCATAGGTTGTCCAACTGGTGACAATCGCCCATTTGATAACAAAGCGGAAAATCCCGTTTTGTCCAACCGAAAAAAGCGCTCCAACCTCGGCCAAATCATGAAGCCCGAGCACAAGCGCATGTCGCGCGTGATCGGCTACACTCTGACCCTTGGCGATGTTGACGCATGGGCCGGTTTCACGACTGTGGCAAGGGCGCGGCTGACGGTTGAAGAGCGCGCCGCCTTGGCATGGGCTGCGCTTCGGGCGCTGGATACCCCGGAACAGG